>Ga0187893_10000202_pt1 | contig 148200 bp, 151 predicted proteins | sample MA1701074metaG_FD_139574 | JGI IMG/M metagenome (GOLD analysis project Ga0187893, IMG submission 139574) | White microbial mat communities from a basaltic lava cave in the Kipuka Kanohina Cave System on the Island of Hawaii, USA - MA170107-4 metaG ...
AGCTGAACAGCATCTTGTTTGAATTCACGGCTGAAATGACGATACTTTTCCCCCATAGACACGCCTCCTGTGCAATAATACAAACTTTCAGGCGTGTCCATCAATTCGAGGAAGGGTCAAGGTCTAATCCTAAAATTAAGAAGAAATATCGACTTTATTAACACTCAGATCAACCGCAACAATTTCTATTTTGAAAAATCTTTTGACACTTCGATTGACAACCAAAATCGAGAAATCATGAATACAAATCGTCAGGTAACCCTAGAGGAGTTAGCAAGTTTATTCTGCAGATCGGCGGATCTTGCTCATGCTGCTCTATCAGACCTTGAACAGACGCCACTACAGCGATTCTTGTCGAGTCTTCAGCCATAAGTGGCAACCCAACTATACTGCAATAATAGTGCCCAATGGTAGCAATAGTAGGGCCAGGTCTTGTAAGTACACATTTCATTTGTGGGTCAACATTTGAAAAGGTTGAAGACAAGCGGGGTACTTGAAGGTAAGATCCGACCTCAGTCCTTCCATCGGCTTTTGTGACAAGTGAGAGTTTTACTGTCTATAGTTCATAACGCACAACCATTCCCTTTCCTTGAATTTTGCCCCATAATTGTGTTAAGAATGATCATGTAGTTCTTCTTGTGATGGAATAGGTAAGTGAGACCCAAAGCAGACGATGGAATTTACTCTCTTTTACAGAGGTTCTCTGAAGACCAATCGAGGTTCTAAGGACAAGCAAGAACTACGTCGATATTTTCACCCTCAACTCAGGAATCTGTGGGAACAGTCACCTTTGAAAGATCACAAAGATCTCTTAAAAGAAAAGCCTGTGGGGAAAATTGGTTCAAAAATCTCTTTGAGGCAAGATATAAATGGGTTTCAGTTTGTACCACTTGTAAGTGAGCGAATTGATCTCATCGCCGAGCTTGATATCACGTTGCTTAGACCAGAGCCACCTGGATCTATAATTACACAAGCTGGAGATATTGATAATAGGCTTAAGACCCTTCTTGACTCACTTAAGATGCCAAAAGAGCCTGGAGCTATCCCACGTAATGACGTTCCTAGAGAGGGGGAAGTGCCGTTCTTTTGTTTACTTGAAGACGACAATTTGATTACAAAACTTAACGTAAATACGGATCGCTTATTGGATATTGGTAAGAATCCGTCGGAAGTTGTTCTTTTAATACATGTGCTAACTAAAGCCACACGAGCCACTTGGGATAATGACGGCCTTGGTTAAATAACGTCTCTAATGCATGTGATAAGAAGAGTTATAGAATTTCTATCACTTAAATCTGTTGGAGTTTTATACCGCAATTTTATACAACAAATGGTGGATATAGTATTAAGGAACCATATAAACATAGTTATGCGACACGACGGTGTATGAGAGGCGAAAAGTTAAGGTTTTTTTATTTTGACCTGAACTGCTTCTTGCTTGCACTAGAAAACCAGAGAGTGAACGTAACAGTAGGAGGATACCTGTGCAGACAAAAATCAGTAGATTGTTATTGGCTCTTACCGTAGTGGTAGTAATAATCGGAGGCCAATCTGCTGCTTCTGTTGTGCTAGGTCAAGAAAAGACACCTGGGACTAAGTCCGACGATTACCCAATCCATTTTAAAGTTTACAGCAAAGATGGCAGAGAAAGTCTTACAGCAAGTTGCATGCCGATTGATCTCCGCTCAAGTGTTGACCAAGTTACCTGTAACTTTATCCATGTGCGCTTTGAGCCGCCGCAACAAGACAAACCTAGCATCCCCCTCTCAGTAGAAGAGGCACTTAAGGCAGATCCAAGTCTAGAGCAAGAAGTGGGAAAGGATCCTAGGAAATTTGAACAGGAATTCCGGAAGGGACTAGAGGCTGCTAAGCAAGATCTCTGCTCATCCTCTTCAAAAGATAGGATCGCCCTTGAAACAAAAATGCATGATCCAGAGATCGGTCCTAAAAGGAAAAGTTATTTCCAGCAATGGCTTGCGGCATGTTCTAATAAAGACCCCACTGTGTTCTTTCAGCGTATGTTGGACCTCGAACGGCGAACGTGTGACCTTTGGGTTGATCACTTCACACTTGAGTTTAAAAAGGTCAGAGAGGGTCAATGGTTATACCGGCAAGAAAGACCTGGTCTTCTCAGCAAGGTCTTGAAAGTCTATGAACTTACCGGAGACAGCGTCCTGTGGACTCTCTCTGAAACACGTGTGCCTACTGAAGGTTCAGCAGAGAAACCCACTCGGACAGTTTGGAGTTGGAAAAATTATAGTGAATATGAGCTTCCTTGTGAGTTCATCTCACACAAACTGATCCAGATTCCATAGAGGAAAGCTACAACGTTTGAACAATGGGGAAAACGGGTGCAGATTTCTTGATTACAGGATAAGAAGAAAGTTATGGTGGCAGGTGGTAGAAAAATAAATCCTTCTACTTTCCTTCACTTGCTTTACCTAGGATCACATTGTGAAGCAACCGGGGCCGGATGCGTGGGGATCTAAGCTGAATTCGATTACTGCACGCTTACTGGTAGACTTTTGAGTGACATGGACTTCCACTTTACCCTTCCTGTATTCCTGGGGGGGACTAATCGATAGTCGTACTAACCTCACCTTACGGCCATCAATCCATTTGAGCGGGGGGATTAGGGGGCCAGATTCCAGATTAAGCACTGACTTTGTCGTTGTCATGGAATACAATTTGACATTCCAAGCTGGTTCTACTCCGGTCAACTGAAATGCGTATGCATCCATACCCGATCCAACTAAGAACGTGGCCAGGTTCGTTCGACCGGGATATATTCGCAACGCTTGAGCCCTATGACATTCAACAGCACTATCACCGATAAAAACGTTGATGTTGCCGGCCCAGTGGGGATTGGATCGACCCAATAACGCCATGGGGTCATCCGGTAGAAGAGATGGGCTAATCATCTCTAAATCAAGTGGCCATTCGATCCACGAGCCGTCGAATAATTTGTCAATCACCACTTGCGGCCGATCCAGTGCATTGAGTAATTGTTGTGGTGTAACCTCCTCAAGATTTCCCGGCAGTGTTGACTGTGGGGCAGTGGCTCGGGTTTCTACTTGTACCTGGCCCCATGGTTCAATTTCCGGTACAACCACAGAGGTTAAATGACTCCAGGGAACGAATGCGCCCAGTGGCGCTGCTTGAACCTTCATGATCGTCGGCATGGATTGTTTCGCTGATGGATTGTGAACGGTCACTTGAATTACAACTCGGTCATACGCCGTGTTGTGAAAAGAGATGTCCGTATGACGGATGTAAAGCTGTTCGGCAACAGCCAATTGGGTGTTCATTTTGATCATGGTTGACTCCTCTTCAAAAGGTTACACTAATAGCAGCATATTCTAGGATTGCAATTCCATTCCCCCAATATATTGCATCATAGTGTTGTGAAAGTGTTAAAAGACATTCTTTTGCTTTTATTCTCACTCCTTCATAGGCTAATTCTCTAGTTACCGCTCTTTCCCTACAGCTTGGCAATGCCGGAATCTCAGCCAACCAATATCCATCTTCTTCTCTCTTAAGGCGGACTTCAAAGATATAACTTCTTGTTTCTACTACGGCCTCTTTATCAATCACTATGCCATTCTGTGAATCAGAAATATTGTTATTCATACGGACTCCTTCTAGATTAGCTGTACACACCATCAGTCCCCTCACTCTTAAAACAACATTAACGAATGAAATATTCAAATTAGCTTTACCCCAGTTAAGAGGTAAGAAATACTCTCTTTTTTTTGAATACTTTTATCGCTCGATTGTTTATTATATGTAAGGCACCTTTCTGTTAGGGATCCAGGTGATAGCTGAAGACCTGAAACAGGATTTTGATGATCGAACCTTAGAACATTTTCCTATGCTCTATAATTATGCCCTGACACTGACAAGAGAAGAGGATCGAGCGAAGGATTTAGTTCAGGAAACCTTCATTCGCGCTCATTGTAATTACAATCTCTTTAGATCTGGAACCAATTTCAAGGCCTGGCTATTCACCATATTGAGAAATCTATTCATTACTCAATATCGTCAGATGATAAGAGAGTGCTCTCTTGAGGTTTTAATTGAAGAAGAATTAATCCAAGACCATGATGAGATACAGGAAACGGGCTGTTTCTATTATCCTTCTGCTGAAACGGTGGTAATAATAAAGGTAGACATTGAGCAAGCATTTCAAGATCTTCCTGAGAAGTTAAAAGAGGTGGTAGTCTTAAGGTATTGGGAAGGTTTAAATTATATGGAGATTTCTAAAATGTTGGATTGCCCGTTAGGAACTGTGATGTCCAGGCAGTGGACTGCTAGAAATCGCCTACGTAGAATATTACGAGATTATAAGCTGCCCTGAAAGCAGAGACAAATTTACTTTCTTGATTGCGAGATAAAAAGAAATTTATGGTGGCAGGTGGTAGAAAAAATCTGTCCCGGTTTTTGGGGGATGTTATATTTTGAAAACAGTAAATGAATGTGAATATGACACCATATAACCGTGCTTTGTTAGGCTCGTTCGTCATTCTCCTCGTGGTGTTGGCCGTCTGCAACTCCACGTCGGCGGCATCAACTGAACCCAGCGTGACGACAACCATCGCCGAGTTGGAGAGCCGTATCGCAAGGGCCGGCTCTGTTACCTTCAGATCATGGGAAGGGAAATTGATCGGTATGGACAGCGACACGGAGATCACGTTCTTCCCCAACCAGACCGCTCATATGACAGAGTATGGATATGTCGTTACGAGCTATATGGGAACGTACCACATCAACCCAAAGGGCGAAGTGATGGCCAAGTTCGATGACTTTAATCATGAATGGCCTATCATGCTGCTGCAGAAGGACTCGATCTCGCTTCTGCTCCGCCCCAAGAAGGGCCAGGACTTCGTTATGGGAAATAGGGGCGGTGCAACGATCCCGAGCGACAAAGGAAGTTATTGGCCCTTCCGACCAGTGTCCGCCAGAGAAGAAGCCGAAATACGGAAACGGATTGGCAAGTGAGCTCCCGTATTAGGAAAGTTAGGGTGGCAGGTGGTAGAAAAAATAAATCCGCACCGGCTTTTTACGAAAAAGTGTGGACGAACTTCCTCGGCTTTGACGCAAGCAATCCTTCCTGAAGGTGTGATTTTTGGATGATACCGCCTCGTAAACGTTTTAGTCAGAGAAAATACCTTTGCGTTGTTTGTAGCTTATATGCTACAATAGTTTCGTGGAAACCTTTCCGTACACTATTGTCTACTACCTGACAGAAACGGGAGGAAAACCATTTAAGGAGTGGCTTGACAGCCTTAAGGATATCACAGCACGGCAAAAGGTCCGTATCAGGCTCGACCGGGTGCGGCTTGGCAACCTCGGTAGGAACCGTTCTGTGGGTGAAGGTGTGTATGAACTGAAGATCGATTACGGGCCGGGCTATCGTGTGTATTATGCGATCGAAAAGAAGGCGTCTATCTTGCTTCTAATAGGCGGGGATAAATCATCACAGAATAGGGATATCGCCTTGGCGCGGAAGTACTGGCAGGATTATAAAAGGAGAAGGAAACATGGCTAAAAAGGTAACGACCTATCAGGAAGATCTTATTGAAGCCCTCAAAGACCCTCGAGAAGCGGCTGCGTATCTGAATGCGGCGATGGAGGAAGATGACCGTGCCGTGTTTCTGCTTGCTCTGCGAAACGTTGCAGAAGCACACGGAGGCATGGCATCGGTTGCAGAGAAAGCGCGTCTGAACAGAGAGAATCTCTATCGCATGCTCTCTGAAAAGGGGAACCCGGGAAATAAAAAGCGTTTTGTGTCTGCTGCGATCCATGGGTCTGAAACTGACCATTGAGCCAAAAAGCAAGCGGGCTAAATCATCAAAGATTGGGAAGGCGGCTTAACTATTGGAACTCTACAGCAACAACGAAAACGGGGACGGCGTTATTTTCTGGATCGCATGGTAAGAAGGAAGTTATGGTGGCAGGTGGTAGAAAAATAAATCTGTCACGTAACACCTAGTTGAAGGAATTCAAGGAAAGGTGTAAATTACAATCGATAGTTGAGCAGAGCTAAGATCATCCTGGCGATCGCGACGAACGGCAAAGTAATGAGCGCGGTCCTGGGTGGTCTGGGCGTGGAACCGAGAACAGGGATGGTTAAGACCGCCGATGGAAAAAAATTTCCTTACTGATTTCTGTAGCCTCTGTGGTTCAGGGGACGTCCGCCGTTTATTCAGCGCCATCGACCACCAATATAAGATCGAAGGGACCTTTTCGGTTGCCCGGTGCGCCCGATGTGGATTGATCGCCTTAAATCCGATGCCCACCATCGAAGAGGTACACCGATATTACGCTGTCGAGGACCTCTATTCCTATCCCTTGGCCACCACAGATCTTTCGAGGAGATTGAAAAACAGACTTCTTTCTCGCGGCGCAGCGGTCTATTTCCAAAACGGTAATGGTTTCCTCAACAAGCTTGAGAGACTCTGTTTTCTTCCAGTCAAGAAAAGGCTGATCCCACGCTCCCCTTACGGCGGGCGGCTACTCGACGTAGGATGCGGGAATGGAGCCTACCTTCTCAACCAACGGGAGATCGGCTGGGAAGTGTATGGCTGCGAGCTGAGCGAAAGCGGGGTGAGGGCCGCTCGGCAGCATCAACTTGACGTCTTCCAAGGCACCTTAACCGAGGCGAACTATCTGGATGCTTTCTTCGACGTTGTTCGGCTTGAGCAGGTCTTCGAGCACATTGCTGATCCAACCCTGCTGTTTCGGGAGATCCGGAGGATCTTGAAACCCAGCGGGATCCTGATCATCGGTGTACCCAACGGCAATGCCCTCACCTTCCGGATATTCAACAGGCACTGGGGACTTCTCGGGGTGCCTTTCCATCTCTTTCAATATTCGTCTTCAAGTCTGGAAAAGGTCCTTGAGAAAAACGGATTTCAGGTTGAGCAGTATCGATTTCTTCCGCATCCAATCTGTTGGATCTGGAGTATGAACAACGTTCTCAATGCGATGTTCAATACCCGTCGAGAAGTTGGGTTCATCAATAATGCCCTTCTCAGGTCGATTCTCAAACTCTTCTTTCTACCACTGAGCTACCTTATCCACCTCTTCCGACCTGGATGGTCCGATATGATGCAGGTTTACGCTGTCCCCTCCCACGTGGATTAGACTTACTCCTCAAAACGGGGATAGAATTATTTTCTTGATCGCAGGATTAAGAAGAAAGCTATGGTGGCAGGAAAATAAAGAGAAATCCTTTCTGAATTCCACACTCACGATATGCTTGGCCAGGGTTGCAGATTTCAAGTGGAAGCTTTAACCAGCCATTTTCCCTCACTTTTCACTTTTGCCAATTCCCTTTAGGACTGCTTTCAGCAAAGAAGCACTATGACCTAACTGAGTATAAGCCTCCTTTTGTGTCATATCTCGATTTTCTGCTCTGAGTTTTAGACCCAGAATACGAGAGATGTTCGCTATTCTTGCGATTTCTTTTGCTAGATCTTCTTCAAAATGACTTGGCCTCAAGTTAATTTCATACATATTCCTTCGAATTTCATTAATTTTATCCAAGACCTTATCTTCAACGATGCCGTCATTGATGGAATGATGAGCTTTGTTAAAACTGTCATATGAGGTATTGTGCAAGGGTTGTGACAAATCACCGATATAGTGAACAGCAAATGCAATGTGGTATTCTGCGTATTTGCCGACAGATTTGGTGCTTTTCAATTCCCTTAAAGATGAAATAATCGCCCCGTATAAATGGCCTTCTTCATCGTTTGGGTTGTTATACCGGTTGGCTTGATCCAGTACGGTGTTCGTGGTCACCTCCGTGTTATGGTCATTGTCGAAATAATGGTTTTTCTCTTCTATGGTTCCGGCTTTTATTTTAGTCATATCGGCTCCGGCCGCATTGTACCAGTACGGATAACCCGCGGCCTTCGCTACGGCCATGTGAGTTTGATCATGCCAAGCCCAAGATGTTCCAGTCGTGATGTCAAGGATAAGCCAAAAGAAAATAATTCTACGGGTTAGAAACCTACTCATACGTAATCCCCCCTATTTTCAGCCTTACTAGTTATTAGGGGTACTTTAGCATAAATGCCAATGTATTTAAATAAGCTGAACTTCTCCCTGAAAAGGCCCAGGCTTCAGGTATGGATTATTAAGTGTAGTTTTTTGATTGACAAGAGACACACGAGAGAGCTATCATAGGAGAAATTTTTTTCAGCCCAATCCTTTGTCGAATCACTGGGAGAATGCTATGAATCAAGCGCTGATACGGTTCCTTCTGTTCACGACTTGTCTGCTACTCATACCAGCGTGCAGCGACGAATCAGCCCCGTCATCCGAATCGCTCGCGGCCATCACAGAGAACAACACGATTTTCTTTGTGAACCCGAGCGATCCGGGAACGGTGACCCGGGGGCTGGTCATCACCGGTATCGTGCAGCCAGCGATATCTTTTTCGGCTATCGATTTCCGTCCGAGTACGCGAGAGCTTTATGCCCTGGAGATAGGGAGCGTGAACAGGCGGCTGTACACGATTGACCTGCAGACTGGGTTTGCCCTCCGCATTGGCGTTAACGCACTCACCTCCACGACCAACCCGGGTTTCGATTTCAGTCCTGTTGTTGACCGCCTGAGAATCGTTGATCCTACCGATATTAACTTTCGCGTGGAAGTGGACACGCTTTCGTCTACTACGGACACAAGCCTGAGCCCAGACTCGGATGTGGTGGCCTTGGCCTACACCAACAACGTGGCCGGGGCGGCGGTCACCACGCTCTACGGGATCGACTCCGTAGCCGCAACCCTCGTTCGGATCGGTGGCCCAGATGGAACGCCTTCCCCCAACGGCGGTGCCGTGACCACTATTGGACCCTTAGGGATAACTCCGGCCACCAATGAGGTCAGCTTCGATATCGCCCCTTCGGGCACGGCCTACGCGTCCTGGGGAACGCCGGGTGGAATCTGGCGGCTCTACACGATCAATCTCTCGACCGGGGCGGCCACCGAAGTGGGTATTCTGGGTAACGGCGGTCGGGTCCTCGGGATCTCGGTCGTTCCCTAAGGAGGGGAGCGTTACACAGTTCTTACTCCAAGCAATCAACAACTCCAAATTACAAGCTCTAGAAGGAGGGATGTTCAATGAAACAGTCAAAGATTTTACCCCTGACTTTTTTGATGCTTGGCCCTGTGTTGCTGCTGACAGTATCCGCCAAAGCGGTCTCATCGAAGCCTGCCCCAAACTTCAAGTTGATGACACTGGAAGGGAAAATGATCACGAAGGAGTCGCTTGCGGGCAAACCGGCATTGCTCATGTTCTGGGCCTCCTGGTGTCAGACCTGCCAGAAAGAACTGCCCAATTTGAAAACACTGTTTGAACAGAAGAAAATCAAGGGCCTTCAGGCTGTGGCGATTGGTTTTCAGGATGAAGAATCCAGCATCAAGGACTATGTCCAGGCTCATGAAGCAACTTTTATTTTTCCAACAGCGTACGATGTCAAGGATCAGGTTTCGACAGTTTTTGGGGCAAAGTGGACACCGACCTTCATCCTGTTGGATGCACAGGGCATGATTGCACTTATCCATGCGGGTGGAGGTTTTCTCCAAAACCCGGATTTCCAGAAGTTCATCCAGAACCTCTGAGATCTAAACGGTTCTCATAAAAAGAGACCGTATTCACTACTCTTTTGGAGTGATACATTACAAGGCTGTCTCACAGATTGAATGTTAGGTCGCAAGGCAACCCACGGAAGGAAGCAGAACATGGCTCGATATCGAAAGGCCTTACCACAACTCGGAGGCGGCTTTTTCCTCACGGATGGTGGGATCGAAACTACCCTTATCTTCCATGAAGGACTCGAGCTTCCAGACTTTGCTGCTTTCGACTTACTGAAGCGTCCCGAAGGTGAGGCAGCCCTCCGCAAGTACTTTCAAACTTATGCCGCAATCGCAGAGCGGTTTGGCGCCGGACTGATTCTCGAAAGCGCAACCTGGCGGGCGAGCACAGACTGGGGTACAAGACTCGGCTATACCCGGGAGATGTTGGCTGATGCGAACCTAAGAGCGATTCGCCTGCTCGAGGAGATTCGAAACGAGTTTGAGACGGATGAGACCAAGGTAGTAATTAGCGGATGCCTTGGTCCTCGTGGAGATGGGTACAACCCGGTTCACACAATGTCTGAGAAGGACGCAGAGGCTTATCACAGGGAGCAAATCGAGATGTTTGCTAAAACCGCTGCCGATATGGTCGCTGCCATCACGATGAATTATGTGGAAGAGGCGATTGGTATCGTGCGCGCAGCCCAGCACACCGGTATGCCAGTTGCTGTATCATTCACCGTCGAAACCGATGGCCGTCTTCCGACCGGTCAGACGCTGAAGACCGCGATAGAGCAGGTGGACGCAGCCACGTCGTCCTATCCTTGTTACTATATGATCAACTGCGCCCATCCCACTCATTTCGAGCATGTGCTAGCCGAAGGGGGCCCATGGCTGGAAAGAATTCGGGGACTTCGGGCTAATGCCTCATGTAAGAGTCATGCCGAATTGAACGAGGCCACCGAGCTTGATGTTGGCAATCCCACCGAGCTCGGAATGCAGTACGCTCGGCTCAAAAAACGTCTATCGCAACTGAATGTGATGGGCGGTTGTTGCGGTACGGACTATCGTCATGTAGAACAAATCGGTAAAGCATGTTCGCCGCTCTTTCGGATTGCGACCTAGCTGATCATCATCAAATCTAAATCCTCTAATTTCTAATGTTTAGTCACTGCCGGAAATAGAGAACCAGGTCGATCGATTTTCAGATTAAGTCGGCGATTCAGGACAGAGCCGAGCGTCTTAGGGTCTGCTCGGCACTGCAACAGCAAGGGGGTTGATTATTGGAGGGTGAAGCTCCTATAATAGCCTAGGTGTTAGATGAGATGAAGGAATTAGAAAATGGGTGTTTCATAAGATGGGACAAGAATTGATCCAGGAATGTCGGGTGATCACCCATTATCTTACGGATCAAGCACCACCCTCCGATTTGATTCAGCGTTATCTAGAGGCGAACATGGCTCTTTTGGCCCGTATCAACTCGCCATCCGATCTGGCAATCGTTTCCTTCATCCGGCGGAACCCTTGGGCGCTGCCTTACTTAGACGCAGCGTTGGCCATTGTTCGACGTGATTCCTTACTGCGCTACAAGATCCTGGTGATGATCGCCATTTTGGAAGCCACACCGGAGTTTGTGCACCTTTTTTTCCCGGAGCCAATGTCCATCTCACGTTTTTTCTGGCGTATGATCGGCTACGGTGCTTCCAGCATGCTCAGGTTAATGGTCGGCTGCATCCTTTATCCATTTGCCGTAAAGATGAAATATGATCGATGACGTCATCGTTGTAGGATCGGGTGCCAGTGCGGTACATGCTGTTTATTCCTTGGTCGAGGCAGGATTAAAAGTCCGCATGCTGGATTTTGGAAATGAGGAGCAGGTTTACAGTCGGATCATTCCCCAGGAGTCATTTTTGGAGATCCGTCGAAAAGACCCCCACCAGTATCGATATTTTCTGGGTGAAAGGTTTGAGGGTGTTCCGATAGGCGAGTTACAGAAAAGCCTTCCGCTCACTCCTCCCAGGCAGTACATTATAAAAGATACTCAATCGTTAACCCCGATTGATTCACGAACCCCCTTTTTTATTACCAGCTTGGCATTAGGAGGAATGGCGAGTGGATGGGGTGCAGGCGCTATGTCTTATAATGATGAAGAGCTCAAGGACTTTCCGATCACCTATGAGGATCTGAGACCCCATTATGAAAAGGTTGCAGAACGAATAGGTGTCAGTGGCGAGAAGGACGACCTGTTTGCGTACGATGGGGAATTAAAGGCGATGTTGCCTCCTCTCCAGATCGATCCCGGTGCACAGGCCATTCTAGGCCGGTACAGTCGCCATCGGGAAAAGTTCAACAAGGCCGGTTTCTACATGGGTAAACCGCGTCTGGCAGCCTTGAGTCGACCTTACCGGGGAAGGGGACCGGATCGTTATCTGGATATGTCATTCTGGAGTGATGCGGACCAAAGTGTCTGGAGGCCGCGTTACACATTAACAGAACTTCGATCCTTTCCCAACTTTATATATCATCGTTGCCTGGTCCAAACCTTTGGGGAATCGCGGGATGGCAGTGTGGAGGTCACCAGCAAGAATGCGGCGGGCCAAGTGGAGTCCCATCGGGCCAGGAAACTCATCTTGGCGGCGGGTGTATTCGGAACGGCTCGTATTGTCCTCAGATCTCTGAACAAGTATGGAATGAAAGTCCCATTCGTATGTGGTTCCTATACCTATTACCCAATGCTGAACATCAACAGGTTGGGACAAACCCAGAGCGAAAAAAGTCATAGCCTGGCTCAGTTGTGTGTGGTTTACGATACTCCGTCACCTGAACAGACTTTGATCCACGGCCGCGTCCATTCCTATCGTTCATTGCTCAACTTCAAAATCATCCAGCGGATTCCACTTCCATATCGTGAGGGGATACGTGCGGTGAAGATGCTTCTTCCTTGCCTGGTCATTCTGGCCTTGGATCATGAAGATCGTCCAGGCCCGGATAAATATTGTGTCCTTCATCCCTCTCACACCGATGCACCCGATCATCTCGAGGTAACTTATTCATTGTCTGATGAAGTTAAAAAACAACAACGGTGGCGCGAAAAAGTGGTCCTCCGACATTTCCGAAGGTTGGGTTGTTTTGCATTAAAACGTGTATGGCCAGGTGATGGGGCAAGCCTCCGTTATGGCGGGACATTCCCCATGAGCCGGGAAGAAAGGGAATTCACGGTGGACCCCCAAGGCCGACTACGGGGCACGCGGTCAGTTTACATTACGGACTGCTCGGTCTTTCCCTATATTCCGGCAAAGGGACTCACCTTTACTATGATGGCCAATGCCAATCGCATCGGCGAGTCTGTTCGTCAGGAGTTTAAACAATAAAATGAAATCCTCTACAACTATTTTGATTACGGGAGCTACGGGTTTTCTGGGTCACCACCTCTGCGATTATTTCCGCCGGAAAGGATACACCGTTCGTGGTCTCGTGCGTCATACCCATCTGTATCCTTTTGTAGAGCCCGGTGTGACGCTCTATAAAGGTGATCTCCCGGATGAGGTGGATGAGACCGCGTTCAACGGTGTAGACACGGTGTTACATTGCGCTTACACGACACATTTTACTTCGAAGGAAAAGGCCTATCGGGTCAACCACCTTGGGACGTTGAAGGTGTATGGGTTAAGCCAAAAGGCCAAAGCTGGTCAGTTTGTTTTTATTTCCAGCACGGGAGCCCATGCCGATGCCGAATCCTATTACGGCAAGAGCAAGTTCGCCCTGGAACAACTCATGAATCCATTGAAGGACTTGATTATCCGGCCAGGACTTATCATAGGACCGGGTAATGGGGGAAACTTCAATCGAATGAAGGACTCCCTTCGGAAGTTGGGCATTGTGCCGATTTTCGACGGCGGTCATCAAGTTTTGCAGACGATTCATGTGGATGACTTATGTTGGGCGATTGATCTGGCCACAGCAAAGAGATTAACAGGGTTGTTAGTGGTGGCGGAACCCCAAGGATTGGAAATGAGAAACTTCTTCAAACTCTTGGCGGCCAAGCTAAACAAGCGATGTATTTTCGTGTCGTTGCCGATGGATTGGGTGCTCCGGACTCTCAACATCTTCGAGGGATTGCACATCCCGTTCCCTCTCTCTTCAGAAAATCTTCTAGGATTGAAGCAGATGAAGCATATGCCCTCCGAAAAAGATCTGGCCAAGCTCGGTCTTCAGGTCAAATCAGCCGATGAGAGCATACAGATCTGTCTGACCTAAAACTCCCCGGTTTTGCCTTAATCTGTAGATATTCTCATCAATTATGAATGTTGACAGGGTGTTTGAACCTCGTTAAACTGTGGCTAATTGGATGAAGATATTTGTGAAGGCGAAGGCCAATGCCAAAAAAGAGCAGGTGGAACAGATTGATGCGACGCATTTTGTGGTGCAGGTGAAAGCACCACCGGTTGAAGGGAAGGCCAATGATGCCATTCGGAAGGCCCTGGCCGATTATTTTAACGTTGCGCCGTCACGAATCAAGATGACCTCTGGCAAAACCTCCAAACAAAAAACCTTTGAGATAGACCATGAGCCTCACCCGCCATGAAATTGGAGTGTTAAGAGAGTATATGCAAGACCTGGTGGAACAGGCCAAGCAGGAACTTCTTGCCAATGCTTCCTTTAAGCATGCTCAAAAGGCCTATATCCACGACGATGCGATTCTGGACCTTTTGGCTATTCTGGATGACCGAATTGAGTCGGAAGGGGCCCAAATGGGGTTGTCTTATGGTTTTGCCCACCACATGTGGAATGTCTGTGATGCCGCCAAAGAATATATCCAAAACTATGTCTGGTTGAATGCCAATCTCGGCCCGGGTACTTTGACGAAGGTGCAAGTCCGCCAGGCTACCTATTGGGCCCTTCTGGAATACATCGAGCGAGGAAAAGAAGGTGAGGTTTCAGACCATGGATGAAGCATCTATTCTGGAGCCCCCGATAAATCCACGGGGAGGCAGAACCTTGGTGGTGGATTCCCGCCATCCCACTGACTATCCCAGACCCAGTGCCGCTTTAAAAGGTGCCGGTCCTGATGATCAGGTCTTTGTACGACCGGGAATCTATGAAGACAAGATATTCATTGCGGACAAACCCATTCGACTAGTGGGCGCGGGGAAAGATCAGGTCCAGATATTCAGCCGCCGTGGTGGACCGCTCTACTTGCAACAGGTCCCGGAAGGATTGATCAGTGGGATGACATTTCGTTATATTGGGAGTGATCCCCATTCGGCCATGAATGTCCTGGACTCCACCTGCACCATTACGGCCTGCCGCATTACAGAGGGTATCCTGTCGGGGATTGTGATCTATGGCCCGGAGTCCCAGGTCACCTTGGTGGACAATGAAGTCTGCAACAATCGGGAGTCGGGGATCTTTGCCTTTGCCGGTGCCCGGCCTTATATCTCCAAGAACCTTTGCCATAACAATCATCATTTTGGGATTGCGGTCCGAGACAATGCAACCCGGCCTGATCTCGTACGCAATATCTGCAGAAACAATATGCTGAGCGGCATTCTTCTGTTTCAGTACGCCGAGGCGATGATACTGGAAAATGAGTGTACGGATAACCAGGAATGGGGGCTGGTCATCACGCCAAACTGTAAAACCTCTCCTCCGTTCGAGGAGCTGACCAAATCCAACAAGCTGGATCAAAACCCACGAGGGGCGCTGCATGTGACCCCCAACCCCCTGGCCCAGATCGGCCGGTAAAGGGCTCACTTGGGCAAATAATAGAAAGAGGTGAAGATGCTGGATTGGAAGAGGTGTGGGGTTGCTTTGTGTTTCCTGGTTTTAATGAGCGGTTGCCAAAGTATTCACGTACCTGCAAAAATTAAAACCTCTCCCGAACTTTTCAAACAGATCCAGGACTACCTATATTCTGACGACCAAGAAGCCAGCCGTTTGCTGCCAGCTCTCCTGGACCGGCCCATTGAGGATCTCGAATTGGCATTGGATGAGGCTCTGAACAAGTCATTTAAGAAGTCTCCTCCCATGGGAACACTCCCCAGCCAGTCCATTCGTGTAGGGGATACAGAGATGAGCTACGGTCTGTATGTGCCGGCCAGTTATAAATCTTCGCGGCGATATCCCCTGATTATCTGCCTGCATGGTGCCGGCTTTGATGGAAACACCTATCTAGACCGATGGCAGCCCCGGTTGGGGGAGGACTATATCTTAGCCTGTCCCACTCTGGGGGGTGGAGACTGGTGGACCCGGGAAGGAGAAAATTTAGTCCTGGCGGTGTTGTCAAAAGTGTCCAGGGAGTATCATATCGATTCCAATCGGGTCTTTCTGACCGGCATGTCAAACGGGGGAATTGGAACCTTTCTGATTGGCCTAAATCATCCAGACCGTTTTGCGGCACTTATCCCGATGGCGGGGGTACTTCCCCATACGCTGTTTCCTCTTCTGGACAATGCAAAGAATATACCTTTTTATTTAATTCATGGCGCTCAGGATCAGGTCATGCCGGTTCAGTACAGCCGGGATATTAAAGCCTACCTGGAACAAAAAGGCTACCCGGTGGTTTACCGGGAGCATGAACATGTCCATCCCGTGGCGGGAGGGCATTTCTTCCCGAGAGAGGAACTGCCGGATCTGGTTAAATGGCTGAAGGCGCAGGACCGTAAGCCGTTGCCTCAAGAACTGGTGGTGGTCCATGACCGTGACCACCCGGGACGAATCTACTGGATCCAGATTGCGGAAATTTCTCCTGAGATAGGGTCCTTTTGGGCCTCGGAGCTTGACCGGAGTGAGGAAGAACGTCTTCAACAAGGGGCCTATGCCCGAATAATGGTCAAGGGAGATGGAAATACCTTCTCCGTGACTGCTCAGCATGTAGTTCGGTACAATCTATTGTTGAACCGTGAGCTGGTGGATTTCAATAAACCGGTTAAGGTGCTAACCAATGACGAGATCAGTTTCGAGGGACAGATGAAGCCCGATTCCCGCATTCTGCTGGAGGAGATCCGGAAGAGACCAGATATGCATCAGCCTGTCTTGGGAATTGTAGAGATCAGGGTTCCGCCTCAAGTGGGTTTTAAGTAATGTCTAAGATTTTAGTTCAAGCTGGGATCTGGAGGCATTGTGGCATAGATGGACCACTCTCCCCCGATCTGTGTAATCATTTCCTGCCAGAGGGTGGTGGGATTGGCATCAAAGATCAAACCGGTGTCCCCAGGAATAGGACGCCAGGCACCGGCAGTGATTTCGGCTTCCAGTTGGCCTGGTGCCCAACCGGCATAGCCCAGATAACAACGAATCCTTGCTTCTGGACCGATTTGACCCGTAAGTTTTAACATTTCAAGATCTTTAACCAGGAATACGTTCTTTAGTATGCTTTGGTCTTCTAAAGTTTCATGGCCATGACAAAGGACCAACATGGCATCTTTGCTTACAGGGCCTCCAGCGTAGATCTGGCCAGTACCCGCCAGATCCGGTAGTTCATCCACAAAGGTTGAGGCATCCACCTCTGTGGGACGGTTGATGACCAGGCCCAGGGAACCATTCGGACCGTGCTCACACAGCAAGACCACGGTTTGACGGAAATTGGGGTCAACCAGAATAGGCATTGCAATCAGAAGTTTCCCTTTTTCAATTTCCTGGTCCATAGAGTCTCCTTAGTTTCTATCTTAGCGCGTCGATGGGATATTGGCAAGGGCATAACTGTTAGATCCTATTCAGATGTCTAGCACGACGGTGGCCCTCCATCCTTTTTGATCCTTCACCACCTCAAACTTATGGAGCGTGACTGCTTTAACATCCACCAGAAGTGGATGACGGGTTGGATCGATCTTTTCACCTTGGCCCTGGCCAGTGAGGTGATGCGCTTTGCCGTTTTTGGACCGAATCGATAGGACAAAACGCGGGAGCAAAAGTTGGTCCACATCCTTATAATAGATGATCTCCTGAAGAAAGTTAAAGAGCAATAGGTCCAGTGCTTCTGAGGTCAGGTCAAAATTCCTGGTTTCTCGCTTTCGGACGGTTCGAAGGGTCTTCACCATGGCTGCGGTCACGGCCTGACCGGCCGAGACAAAAAGTTCTTCCAGGGTTTTGCCGCGTGCGATAAATGCCACGTCTGCAACGGTGAGATTTTCAACAAATCGATAAGCCATGTTTTATAAAATGCATTTTTCCAACTTAGCCACAATCTGCGATCTTAGTCCAGTGATTTTTTCTCCGATGAAGACAATGCCGCTCTTCACACCCTGATCCGGCCAAGGTTCCAGCTCATAACGCCCCGCCACAAAGTTAAACAGAAACATTCCTTGTTCTAACCGAATAAATCCCTTAGCCCGATAGATTTCTTTAGGAAGCTGCTGGAAGACCTTTTCAAGACAGTCTCGTTTGAGTGGTTGATCTAAAATGAATTGGAAGGACTCCATATCATGGGTATGGGGTTCTCTGGGTGGGCCCTCCACCTTTCGTTCCTGTTGCAGGGTTTTACCAAAGATGATGCCAGAATCCACCTGGCATCTCACTGTTTCTAAAAGGATGGCAGTGGGATGGATGGTCTGGACCATCCTGCGGACTTGTGTCCGTTGTTCCTGAGGGACGAGATCTACCTTATTCAGAAGGATCAGGTCAGCCATTTCTATTTGAACGCGGCCCGTATATCCGATGGAAGGGAATCGAAGAGTGGCATCTGCATCCACCACCGCCACCACAGCATCGACTATCAGCTTTGGGAGATTCTCATGGATATCCGTAATCAGTGCGTCTGGCTCTGCCAGACCCGTGGTTTCCACTACAATCTCCTCTGGCCGGACTGTTTCTATGATCTCGTTTACGGCCGCCTCGAACTCTCCTACCAGAGAGCAGCAGACACATCCTCCAGGCAGCTCGACGATCTTAATATTCTTGCCCGACACAACCTGGCTATCCACGGACAATTCTCCAAACTCATTCATGAGAATGGCCAGGCGCATTTTGGATTTTTGAATGAGGCCGCGCAGAAGGGTTGTTTTTCCACTTCCCAAATAACCAGTAATAATCACTGCTGGGGTTTTCACCACGCTAGCGGATTCGAGCGCGACCCGAAGGGTCGGTGCGCGAGAGTAGGGTTTATCGTTCTCCGCCTCCACTTGCTTGATTTTTTCGGTAGCTTGTTCATAGGCATTCCTATCCTTTGATATTCCCAATGGGAAGGAACTTGACCACTTTTTTGGAGATCCCAGCACGATCCACCGCATGGATGACCTGATCGATATCTTTGTAAGAAGGTCCGGCCTCCTCGGCCAGACCGGCATAAGAGGCCGACCGGACATAGATCCCACGATTCATCAGTTCCTTCTGGAGCTGATCTCCGCGAAATCTCTTCCGGGCTTGGGTCCGGCTCATGGTCCGGCCCGCGCCATGGGCGGTGCTGCCAAAGGTTTCTGTCATGGCACCGGGTGTTCCTACCAGAAGATAACTGCCCGTTTCCATACTCCCGCCGATGATGACGGGTTGTCCATGAGGGCGGAAGCGCTCCGGCAATGCCGGGTGGCCTGGGCCAAAGGCGCGTGTTGCCCCTTTGCGATGGACCAGGACCTCTCGGGATTGGCCATCGATCTGGTAGCGCTCAAGCTTGGCGGTGTTGTGGGCCACGTCATAGATCATGTGCATGCCCAGTTGTTCCGCTCCTTTCTCAAACACCTTTTCGAAGCATTCCCGAATGCGATGAAGGATGGTTTGACGGTTAACAAAAGACATGTTCAGCCCGCACTTCATAGCCGAGAAATAGTCCCGGCCTTCGGGCGATCGAAACGGGGCGCAGGCCAGTTCCCGATCCAGGATTTTAATGCCGTACTTGGAGGTCATCACCTTTAAGAAGACCTGCAGATAGTCCGTGGCCACCTGGTGCCCAAACCCTCGCGATCCGCAATGAAACATGACCACCACTTGATTGGGAAAGAGACCCAAGGCCTCGGCAACCTTTCGGTCAAAGATATTCTCTTCCTTTACCACCTGGACCTCAAGATAATGATTACCCGAACCCAGTGTCCCGATCTGGTTGAGTCCCCGCTCAATGGCTTTCTTGCTGATCTTTTCGGGATCGGCATCCTCACAGCATCCTTCTTCCTCAGTGGCTTCTAAGTCTTCACGCCAGCCGTAGCCTTTCTGGATACACCAGCGGGCCCCTTGGGCAATGACCTCTTTGAACTCTTTAGGCGTCAGCTTCACAAACCCGCTGCTACCCACCCCGGCAGGAACCCTCTGGTACAGCAAGTCCACCAGTAACTTGAGTTTAGGTTGGACCTCGTCGAAGGTCATGTTTGTTCTGACCAGCCGCATCCCGCAATTAATGTCAAACCCGATCCCGCCCGGACTGATGACCCCGTGTTCGGCATCCATGGCAGCCACCCCTCCAATGGGAAAGCCGTACCCCGAATGTCCATCTGGCATACAGTAGGCATAGCGAATCAGACCGGGTAGGGTGGCCACATTGGTAATCTGCTCGATCACCTGCTGGTCCATCTCCCGGATCAGGGACTCTGTCCCATAGATCCGGGCCGGCACCCTCATCCCTTCCTTATAGGATGGGTCGATCTCCCAAATGACCTCACTGATCTGTTTGATTTGACTTCCCAATTCCATTGAGCGAGTCTCCTTTACTACTGTATTACAATAAGTCTTTATGATTTAAATATACTGAATTTGGAAAGCAATGTCGAGATGGATAAAAGTGGGTGATGGTGTATGCTGTTTAGATTAACGGGGGCGTGATTGCTTACTCTTAAAGAGGGCCGAGATGCCAAAATACGCAATCGCATCCTTCATATTTGAGACAAATCGCTTAAAAGCACCCATCTCAGGGTTTGTCACGTATTCCATGGTAACGACGATGCGTTCTGCTCCCTCTTCCAGAGGTGTAATGGCATGCCAGAGCTTATCACCATTAAAAATGGCCATGGAGCCAGGGTCGGTGGTGATCTGGAGTTCCTTCATCTCCCGTTTGGGGTTATCTTTGTGGAGATGGCACACCAGCTTACATTGTTCTGATTTCTGAACCAGGCCCATCAGGATGGTGTATCGGGCACCTTTGTAGTAAGAAGTGTCGTAATGAAAGCCGATATGGTCCCCGGGTTCGGTGTAGAAATAAAGCGCGCAAGCGTGGGGATCGTCTTCAGGACAGGGCATGACGGGTGCCTGGACGAGCTGGCTGACGAAGTCGATAAATGCAGGAGATTTATAGAGAGCCATAAATGCGGGGGCCTTTTCCTTCACGAGATAATAACTAACACTTCCTCCCTTCTTGTGCTTAGGAATGTAGTTTCGATGGAGAAGAGGTTTGAGCCGTTCCACCTCAGGCATGAGATACTGTTCCACCACCGCTGTGGGCAGAAATTGTTCAAGGAAGGTACATTCGTTCTGATCCCAGTAGGTCCGATGGATCTGATAGAAGTCCAGTCCCTGGACAGCACGCTGAACTTCTTCCGAGACTGCCGAAACTACTGACTTGACATCTTCCGATAGGGCGATGGTTTGGGCTTCCATATTCCCTCCTATTTTAAAGAAGACTGCCTATAATCGGCAGGTATCATACTCACATTTATATTCCGTGTCAATATCTATTCATCATATATATATCGGTATCGATAAAAAAATTGACGCCGCTTTGTCAGTTTGCTATGATGCACCTTCGTTATGACAGATCTCTTAGTGATCCTGCCAGAATTGGTGATGGTCGCAGCGGGTTGTGCTGTTTTGATCCTGGATCTTGTCCTTCCCAAGGGGCAGAAGGATCTGCTGGCTTATTTCAGTCTGATGATGCTCCTGGTGGCTTTTTATGGGACTTACCGGTTGGCATTTTCTCCTACTGTCTATGCCTTCAGTGGGATGTTCGTTCTGGATCCCTTTTCAAATTTCTTTAAACTCTTGCTGTACCTAGCCACGGCCCTCACGATTTTGATATCCATTCGCTATCTGGAAATAGAGCACATCCATCTGGGAGAGTATTATGCCTTCATTCTCTTTTCCACCAGCGGTATGATGATCATGGTCTCAGGAGCGGATCTCATCACGATCTATCTGGGCCTGGAGCTGATGTCCTTATCCCTGTACATTCTATCTGGGTTTAAACGCTACGAACGCAAGTCTATTGAGGCCTCGGCCAAGTATTTTGTCCTGGGGTCATTCTCCTCGGGGGTGTTGCTGTTTGGGATTTCATTGCTCTATGGCCTGTCAGGGTCCACACAGCTTAAGGACATGGGGAAGGTTTTTGAGACCCTGCAGGCGGATAGCGGTCCGGCCCTGTTACTGGCCATGATTCTTTTGGTGGTGGGATTTGGTTTTAAGGTGGCTGCGGTGCCCTTTCATATGTGGACACCCGATGTTTATGAGGGTGCACCCACCAGCGTGACCGCTTACATGTCTGTAGCCACCAAATCGGCCAGTTTTGCCGCATTCCTGAGGGTATTTCTGGAAGCCCTGGGGCCTATCGAGGACAGCTGGCGAGTCCTACTGATTGCGCTGTCTGTGGCTACCATGGCAGTGGGGAATGTGGTGGCCATCGTTCAGACCAACATCAAGCGCATGTTGGCTTATTCCAGCATCGCCCATGCGGGATATGCCTTGATCGGTTTGGTAGTGGGAAGCGATCTGGGAATTTTCAGCCTGATGCTGTATATGGCGATCTATACCTTCATGAACCTGGGGGCATTTGGTGTAGTCATTCTTTTAAGCCAGGAACAAGCTGCCTCGGGCGGAGATCAGATCTCGAATTTTACAGGGCTTGCCAGAAATAATCGTCTGGCGGCGTTTGTCATGCTGGTCTTTATGTTTTCTCTGACGGGAATTCCCCCCACCGCGGGCTTTGTGGCAAAGTTTTATATCTTTATGGCGGCTGTGGAATCCGGTCTGGTCTGGCTGGCGGTGGTGGGGGTACTGTTTTCAGCCGTGTCGGCCTATTACTATCTACGCATCGTGATGCTGATGTACATGAAGGAGCCAGAAACCCAAACCCGCTTTACGGTTTCACCCGCAGTGATGGTGGCCCTTTGGGTGGCGACCCTGGTCATTCTTGGCCTAGGGGTCTACCCCAGTCCCCTGGTAGAATATGCCCAGACTGCCTTGCTAAAAGTGCCTCAAATACCATAGATGTCCACAGATGTCCAAGACTATTTTCATTGAGCGAGAACCGCGCCTAACAGCCTAAAACCCGAGTTTACGCAATCAAATAAATGGATATTGACAAGCCAAAAAGATTATGATATACAAATAATTCTTTATTAGTTAAACGGCGGCGAATGGCCACGCTAGCGTCAGTGTGGAGTGTGGTAATTGACTCATGAATGAGGTAATTTGTAGCCTCTCTCAATGTCTTCGAGACCAAGGAGCCTGTTTTGTGGAATGAAAGGCCGTCGTTACCGCCCGCCTCTGTCCACCGCCGTCTTTCCACCCTTATCAAAAACTCGATCTTGGGAGGGAAGGTATGTTTTGGGATGCCTCGTGCTGGCGTGGGTGATCCTTCCTTCAACCGTCTGGGCGACCCATGAGGCCGATCATCGTTATAACGTGTATGGTTATGTCAGGGATGCAAAAGGTCAGGCGGTACAAGATGTAAAGGTGATGGTGGTGGACAATCGGATCGGAGAAGGCTCCACGACTTTTACAGACAAGAATGGTTACTATGAAGTTCTTTTGCATCTTCATGATTCCAATTTAGGAGATGAAGTGACAATTACAACGCCGGATGAGACAAAAACAATTGTGACTCAATTTGATCCGCAGGACCATATAACTGAACGCAAGGTCCAGGTGGATTTTGGGGCTCCTCCCCCAGCAGGTACCTCCGGCAATATGGTGACCCTGTGGATGTATGGAACTGGTGCCGCCCTTGTCATTGTGGCTTTTGTGTACTGGAGGAGGATGCATTCTCGAAAACAAGTAAAGGTCCAATCCCAGGGATGGAAGAAAGGAAAAAAGAAGTAGCAATAAACTCAGGTAAGAGAGGAGAATAAAGACGACCATGGAAACCAAGGGAATATTAAAGGGGGCTCTTATAGCCAGTAGTTTAATTCTGGTGGCATGCGGAGGAGGGGAGGGGCCCATCGTTGCGCCTCCAGCCGTCCCAGCAGCCTATCAAGATAAGCATATGCCGGAAGGCTGGTGGACCGATCCTAAGATCATTGAGGAAGGAAAGAAGATTTTTATTGGTGAGCATAATATCGACGTAAATTGCGCCAGTTGCCATGGTAAGGATGGGAAGCCGGTCAAACGTGGCGCTCGGGACTTCAGGGTTGCCCAGCGGATGTCATTGTATTCTGACAGCGCTTGGTTCTGGAGAGTTTCGGAAGGCGTGCCCAGAACCAAGATGAAGGCCTGGAAAAGCAAGTTGAGTGAGGAGGAAATCTGGAAGGTTATGGCCTATGAGCACACCTTCTCCCATGGAGGTCAGCCTGCTCCCCATGACGACTATAAATCGTCTCCGACTACCGCTGAGGCGGCAAAATGAAAAGGGCTGTGGGTGTCCTAAGCGGGGTAACCTTTTTAACCCTTCTGGTTGTGGCGCTGGTGTATGCCCAGGCGCCAGAGGCTCCCAAGGTTGAATTTCCCTACATCGGCAACCGTACGGCCGTCTGGATCGCGGCCCAACTCCACATCCTGTTCGCCGGCTTTATCTTGGGAGCCCCTATCTTTGTGGTGGTCAGTGAATGGATCGGCTTGCGAAAGAAAGATCCCCGTTACGATCGTCTGGCCAAGGAGGTGACCAAAGTTACGGCCATTCTCTACAGCATGACGGCCTTGACGGGGGGATTCTTCCTTCTGATGCTGTTGGCCCTTTACCCCAATTTTATAGGCTGGCTGACCGGTCACTTCTTTGGCATTATGGCCATTGCCTATCCGCTCCTGTTTATCGCCGAGACCATTGTTCTGTATCTTTACTGGTACACCTGGGACTCGCTATCAGGCGATAAGAAGGGCCGTCACATTGCCATTGGTGTCCTGCTGAATATTATTGGTACCGCCACACTCTTTGCCATTGACGGCCCCACCTCCTTCATGAATACCCCGCCAACCCCTCCTGAGGGGTCAGAGATGGACCTCCATACCTATATCGAAACGACGGCTACGCTCTGGGATAAGATTTATAACTTTAGCTGGATGCCATTGAACCTGCACCGTCTCATTGGGAATATCACCTTTGGAGGTTTCATCACGGGGTTAATCGCCGCCTATATGTACATGATGTCAAAGACCAAGGAGGAAAAGGCCTATTACGACTGGATGGGATTCACCGGGAATTTCATCGGGGTGGGAGCCCTTCTCCTTCTCCCCCTCTTTGGTTATATCCTGGCGGCCGAATTTTTTGATTACGATGCTTCCATCGGGCCCTACATGATGGCGGACCAGCTTTCCATGTTTTTTGAGATGCAGGGGGCCATGGTGGGGCTGATCTTTCTGGGAAGCAACTATTATATCTGGCTTTCCATGAAGAGGATCACCGGGGCGGAGCGGTTTGCCACGTTTGTGAAGGTTGGCTTTACGATTGTGTTGGTGGGTAACGCCATTTGGATGACTCCCCATGGATTCGCGGCCACCCAGGCCGCCGCGACGGAGGAGCTTTCACTGCCCTCGGAGTGGGGATTTCTGGCCCTGATGCCGGCCAAGAATACGGCTGCTGCCCTGATTGTTTTGGTGACCATTATCAATTTTATTATTTACAATCGCGCGATTCGCACCGGTGAAATCAGTTGGGGAAAGATCGATTTTGCTTCACAATTTGTCCTGATCTTTCTGGCCTTCTCGGCCATCTGGACGATGGGGCTGATGGGAGCGGTGAGGTCCCTGGTGAGGAAGTATTACCATGTCTACATCCTGCTGCCGGACTTTACGCCTGAGGCCTATACACCCACCCTGGCCTATTCCAGTGTGCTCATTACGGGTATTACCCTTGTTTTCTTTCTCATTGTCAGTCTGGCCATCTGGCTCAGCCTGCGGATGGGAGAGTCCAAGGCCAAATGAGGAAGGGACGTTATGCGTTTACCGTTAAACGTTAATCGTGAAAAGGTGAACGGATAACGATTAACAAAGCACGAATCACGGATTTAAGGAAGGGATAATGGCGCAGCAAAAGAGCTTATTTCAGATTATTAAATGGAAATTAGTGGCGGCCGGTACCGTTGGTATCGGGCTCTGGATCGTATCAGGGCTATTAGGGTTTCCCAGAGTTTTTCAATGGATGTTCGTTTTTTACGCATTGCTGGGGTTTGTGGTCTTTGTGATGCTGGACCTTCCTCCCGTGAAGGAGATTACAGGGGGCAAAGCGATCTTGGCCGTGGTGGTTTTTTACATCATTTGCTCTGCCGTTTATATCGCGACTGCCACTCTCCTCCCGCAGTATGACCCTGAGTGGGAAAAGGGAAAGATTGACAAGATCCTGGAGAAAAAGCGTGACAAGGCCACGACCGTGTCCACCAAGGAGCTTTACGTCAAGACCCAGGAGCTGATGGAGAAGGCGGATGCGATTATTGTCAAGCTCGAAGGTCTGGAAGGGGGAGAAGATGTCATGATTAAGGCCGTGAGACCTGTGGACAAGAGACCCAAGGCTGCCCCAGGGACACCCCTGACCCTGGAGCAACTTGTGGCAGAGGGCAAAGAGATCTACGACCTTTATGAATGCTATAACTGCCACAAGATCGGGGGAAAAGGTGCCACGAAAAAGAGAGGACCCAAGCTGGATAACATAGGAAACCTTGTCAAAGCTGAGGACCTCAAGCGCAAGATTTTTGAGCCCGAGATATTTGTGGCGGAAGGCTTTGAAAAAGAACACCGAAAAGGGATCATGCCGGATAATTACAGCGAGATCATGGATGAGTCGGAACTCAATGCCTTAGTAGCTTATCTCATGACCCTGAAGGATACCAAGGTGGATACCCCTAAACCCATTTTCCACGAAAGTGGTCAACATTAAAAAAGGCAACTCATGACTTTACAACCCAAAATTAAGTACAAGGTGAAATGCAGCGACCGGGAGGTGGGAGAGGTTTCCCGGGTGATTGTGGACCCCATCGCCAAAAACATCAGCCATATTGTTTTAAGCGGGGTGGGTCAAGAGCGGATTATCCCTTATGATCACCGTGTCTTGATCGAAGATGAGACGGTGATTCTTAATTTCCCTTCTTCCAATCTCAGTCAGTTCCCTAAGCTCAACCGTGAAGATTTTGTGGAACTCAAAGAGGTGGAGATTGCCGGTCTGGAGCATCGTCTGGAAGTGGTCCCTGGAGAAACCCTGGTGCCCCTTCCAGAACTGGAGAAGGATCCCTCCCGTCGCGCGTTTTTTATTAAATTTTCCAATGCCATTGGGTTTGTGTTGGCCCTGCCTTTGGTCTATCCCGTTCTGCGTTACCTGACCCAGCCGATGTATAGTCCGTTCGATAATAGCTGGATCAAGATTGCCCGGGCCGGTCAGTTCGGCCAGGAGGATACTCCTCGACAGGTCAAATTCAAGAAGAAGATGGTGGAAGGATATCTTGAGAGGGAGGTTGATAAGTCCCATTGGGTCGTGAAGGCCTCTGAAGCATTGCGGGATCAGGTCTATCAGGGCAAGCCCATTGAATTCAAGGACGAGAAAGGAAAGGTCTTTTGGGCCAATGAACCTGATACGGAGTTTATGGTGTTTTCTGGAAAATGCCCTCACCTGGGATGTGCCTACCGCTGGAAGGAGAACCACAAGAAATTCGGCAGGGTGTTTTGGTGCCCCTGCCATTTGAGCATCTATGATCCCGGCGGAAAGGTGCTGGATGGACCGGCTCCACGCCGACTGGATGTGATGCCTACCCGGTTAAGTCCGTCCGGTGATATTGAAATCGTGGATGCGGAGTTCAAGGCCGGCAAAATCCACATGGTCCGGATTGTATAGCGAGCGTCGGGCATAGAAAAAAAATATAATCATGTTTGAAAAAGTCTACAATTGGGTAGATGAGCGGATTAATTTAAAGGAGCTGCAGGCCAAGCTCTTCAATGAGCCGATGCCGGGAGGGGCCCGATATGCTTACACTTTTGGGTCGGCCCTGCTCTTTATCTTCATCATGCAGGTGGTCACCGGCATCCTGCTAATGTTCTATTACGCCCCCACCGCCGATCATGCGCATGCCAGCACGAAATACATACTGGAAGAGCTTCCTTACGGATGGTTTCTTCTGAGCTTCCATTCCTGGGGCTCCTCCGCCATGGTGGTCATGGTGGTGATTCATATGTCACAGGTATTTCTCTGGGGGGCTTATAAAAAACCCCGCGAGATGGTCTGGCTTGCAGGGATTATTCTTTTCCTGATTGTGCTGGCTTTTGGATTTACCGGCTACCTGCTTCCCTGGGACCAGAAGGCCTTTTGGGCGACGACAGTCGGCGTGGAGATTATGGACAAGGCCCCGGTTGTGGGTGACTTTATGGGACGGTTCTTGAAAGGGGGTGCGGTTCCGGGCGCCCAGACCCTCAGCCGCTTTTTTGTGATCCATGTGATGATTCTTCCCCTGAGCCTGATAGGGGTGTTCGCTCTTCACCTCTTCTTCTTTAGAAAGGCGGGGCCCGCAGGGCCTTTTAAAGGAACCAAGCAGGAGCTTGAGGCCAAGATGGAGTACTTCTTCCCCACGCAGGTCTTCAAGGATATTGTGGTCATGGGATTGGCATTTATCACCATTGCCACGTTGGCAATTATTTTACCGGTGCAGCTGATGGAAGAGGCGTCACCGGAGGCCTCCGATTTTAATCCGGAGCCCGAGTGGTATTTCTTATTTTTATTCCAGCTCCTTCGATATCCGATTTTTGCGGGGGAGTTTGGGGGGTTTGTAGGTGCGATTTTGATTCCGGGGCTGTTCATCCTGTTGTTGGTGCTGCTTCCTTTTATCAACAAGAGCCCGGAGCGAAATCTCAGAAAGCGGCCTATTGCATTAACCGCCTATACCTTGATCATGGTCTCCATCGTTGTCCTGACCTGGATCGCAATTGCCAGCCGAGAGCAATGAGTCACGGTAAGCGCCTCAGGAGATGAGAAAACGAACGGGACAGCCACAGTATCCAGTCACTCTATGAAGGTACCCAAGGATCAAGGGCTCGTACTGGCGATTTTTTATAGTGTCTCTCTGGTGGTTATTCTGATGGCCTGGCTAGTTCTGCCTCCCATCATCAGCCACGAGGAGGATGAAGAAGAGACTCAAAAAGTGGTCAAGCCGGAAGAGGCCATCCAGAATGTAGAGGAAACCTTAGCCCAGGTGGAGGCCACCTTGGCCGAGTTGGAGAAAAAACAGGGCGAGAAGTCCAAAGCAGACAAAGCCAAAGCTTCAAAAAGTGGGAGTAAAAAATGAAGCGATTTGACAGGCAATGGGGAAATAAAACGGTCTTTGTCTGGTCAACCCTTGCCCTCGCTTTAGGACTTATCCTGTGGGCTTTAGGGAGTCAATCCTTTGCCCAGGATGCCGCTCAAACCACTTCAGCAGATTACCGTGACGTTCCGTATATCGGCAGTAGAAACCTGATTTGGATTGTGGCCCAGCTTCATCTCCTCTTTGCAGGGTTTGTGCTGGGAGTCCCTATTTTTGCCTGGGTCTGTGAATTTATTGGCGTTCGAACCGGGGACATACGCTATGACCGCCTGGCCAAAGAGTTTACCAAGCTGTTGACTGCTTCCTATGCCACGACCGCTCTTCTGGGTGGGATCCTGCTCTTCTTGCTGATAGGACTTTATCCAAAATTCTTCACCTATATGAGCGATATTTTCTACCCGACCTACCTGGTCTACGGCATCCTTTTCCTCTTGGAGACCCCAACCCTTTATCTTTACTGGTACGGATGGGATGCCATGGCCAAGCGCAAAGGACTTCATCTCTTTTTGGGGTTTCTGCTGAATATCTTTGGATTCTTGATCATGATCGTTTCCAATTCGTGGGCGACCTTCCAAGCCAGCCCGGTTGTTCTGACCGAGAGCCTGGGATATTGGGAGCGGGCCTGGATGGCGGTCAATAACCCAACCTGGTGGCCGGTCAATGTCCACCGTTTGATCGCCAATGTGGTGTTGGGTGGTTTTATCTGCGGGGCCTATGCTGGAATCCGGTACCTGGGGGCCAAGACCCGCGAGGAGCGTGAACATTATGACTGGATGGGCTATATCGGGAATTTCATCGGAATATTCGGTCTCCTTCCCCTTCCTTTTGCAGGCTATTGGCTGATGCGTGAAGTTTATTCTTATAACCAGCAAATGGGGATCACCCTGATGGGGGGATTTCTTTCCTGGTTGTTTATCCTCCAGGCGATCTTGATTGGTGTTCTGTTCATAGGGGCCAATTATTACTTCTGGATAGGACTGATCAGCCGGATCGAAGGGGCGGGCGCGAAGTATCGGAAATATATGTTGATCATGCTGACCATCTTGATCGGTTGTTTGGCGGTCTGGATGACTCCACATAGCCTGGTGGCCAGCCTGGAGGAGGCCAGAAAACTTGGAGGAACTCACCACCCGCTCTTGGGTGTCTTTGGTGTGATGTCGGCCAAGATGACGGTGGTGAATATCATGATCCTGGTGACCTTTATCAGTTTTTTGATGTATTGGCGGGCCGGAAAGGAACCCACGGTCAAATGGTCGAAGCTGGCAACAATCTTTCAGGTCATTTTAATCACCCTGGCTGTATTGGGGGTTATCGCTCTGGGGATCTGGGGATATTTTGTCCCTGCCATCGTCAGGATTAACCGTTTCTCTACCTCTCAGGTTCTGATTGTATTGTTTGTCCTGCTGACGGTGACCCCGTTGACGGGTGCGCTTCTCAAGAGCGCAAAGATGACGGCTAAAATGACCTGGGGACGGATGCCGGCTCGTGCCCAGTATGCCCTGGTCTTGAACGCGGTGATCGTGATCTTGACCATGACCCTGATGGGATATGCCCGTTCTGCCTCTCGAGTGCACTGGCATATCTACGGCGTCATGGCCGATAAATCACCCTATGCCTATTCTCCAGCCTTAGGGCACGCTGGGGCTTTTATGGCCTTGTGCACTTTTATCTTTTGCTTGATTGTCGCTTTTATTTTTTGGGTTGCCTCCATGGCAGGCAAGGCGGAGGACCATGAGGAAGTTTCTACCGTGCGCGAAGGTGTCGCGGCCGGATTTAAAAAGCCAGTTTGAGGAGTGGAGACTCTTCGGTTTTAAATGATGTGTGGGGGTTGATTTCAATGCATTATTTTCTTAAGACGGTGTTGTTTGTAGCCGCTGTGCTTCTGTCCTTCGCCTACATTGCCTACTCTATCCCTTCCCGTCCCTCTTTGCCTCCAGAGGAGGGTAAGATCAACTTTGCTGAGGTCAAGACAAAGGATGACCTGGTGTCTCTGGGTCAGAAGATCTTTTTTGGCAAGGGCCAGTGTGCTCTGTGTCACTCTATAGGTCCCAGCGAAACCGCACGATGTCCTAATCTCGCAGGAATTGGGTCTAAGCTGAGCCGCGAATTTATCTATGAGAGTCTGACCCAGCCCAGTCAATATATTTATAAACAATATGAGTTTAGCCCTGCAAAGCCATTTGCGGCCCAGATGCCCCAGATCAATAAACCGCCCATTGGCCTGTCGGATAATGAACTTCTTGCCGTGATTGCTTTTGTGCAGAGCACCGGGGGGAGTGAGTATGTGACAGTGGATCCCTCAGAGTTGGTGAAGCCGGCGGAAGCGCTCTTCGCCGCGTCGGGAGATGCTGTAAAGGGCCAGGCTCTGTATAAGAGCCTAGGATGTGTGCAGTGTCATGGGACAGAAGGTAAAAAGGTGGAGGGCGGGGCACCGGACATTACGTCCTTGGCACAGAAGAAAGATCCATTCCAACTCTTAACGGCGATGCAGAGAGGACCGTCATCAAAACATCAGGGATTAGAAGCCAAATTGACGATAAAGGATCTCAACGACTTAATGGCCTATCTGGCTAAATTCAAGGCGGTCTCTTCGCCTCTGTAAATCTTTTGATAAGTAGCGGAGGTTCTTGAGGTATGGTAAAAAAATTAAAAGGGATACCCATCCTGGCTAAAGTTGCTGTGCTTCTGGCTGTGATCTATGTGGGAATCAAGTTGATCCAGCCTCCGCTACCCTCCAGCCTTGTCATGATGTACATGCTTCTGGCCTCTATCTCGGTGTTGATCTATATCAGCCTTTTTGATGACAAGAGCCAGGAGTTCTTCGGCCCCATCGTGAAGTTTCTGGCCGGAGCAACCGGACGATCCGCAGTGATGAAGTATGCTCGGTTAGCCGTACTGGTGTTTTTTCCGTTGTTAGTGGGCATGAATGTTTATGCGAGGCTGGTGCCCAGCAGTGAGCCGCCCATCGAGCAGCGGGTGGTGCATCCTGCTCCTCCCGGCGAATTTGTGGGTCTTTCGAATCCTATTCCCAAAACCCCTGAGAACGTTCAACATGGGGGATCTCTTTATGCTGTGTTCTGTTCTCCCTGCCATGGGGGAGCACTGGATGGCAAAGGGGCACAATCTAAGGGCTTTAATCCCCCTCCGGCTAACTTCAGAGATCCAGGGACCATTGCTCAGTTGCAGGAATCTTATCTTTTCTGGCGGATTAAGAACGGTGGGGTGGGTCTGCCTGTGGAGGGACAGCCCTGGAATTCGGCGATGCCCCGCTGGGGTGCCATGCCGGCCCGTGGAGGAAAGGCGCTCACGGATGATGATATCTGGAAGATCATTCTTTTTGAGTATGAAGCTTCTGGAAATAAGCCCAGAACTTGGGAGTAAGTAGAAATTCATATGCCTAGAATAAAACTTCGTTATGTTTTCTTGATTTTCCTGGCAGTTAGCTTTTTCTTCTCATTTAGTTCTGCCCAGGCTCAAGAAGGCGGTGTGGTGGTCTTCTCTAAACTGATCGAGGGACCCGTTCCCGGGGATGATTCCTGGTCTGCTCAATGGGAGCAGGCTCCGGCTGTGGAATTTCCTATGAGTGCACAGGTGCACTGGGAGCCCCGTCTTTTCATGGCCTCAGTGAACTCCGTCAAAGTGAGATCCCTCCATAACGGGACAGAATTGGCGATTTTATTGGAGTATCAGGATCCCGAGCTGAATCCCACAGATGCTGCGGCCATTGAATTCCCAGCAGGAGAAGACAAGGCCCACTTTGCCCACGGCCAACCGATGATGCAGGTGGAGGGAGGACCGGTTAACATCTGGTACTGGAAAGCAGACCAGATTCTGGACATGAACGCAAAAGGTTTTGGCACACTAAAGGTACAGGCACAACAGGATGTGAAGGGAAAAGGGGTCTGGAAGAATGGGGTGTGGCGTATTACATTTACCAGAAAACTTCAATCCGGTGATGAGAAAGATGTCCAGATTGTCCCTGGGGAGTTTAAACAAATTGCATTCGCCATCTGGGAGGGGACAAAAGGCGAACAGGGCGGCAGGAAGAATATCACCTCCTGGTGGTATTTCAGTGCCGAGCCGCCCCCGGACCGCAGTGTCTGGGTTTATACCCTTGCGGCCATTGCCGGGGCTGTGGTGTTTGAGATCGTACTGGTTCGTCGGATGAAGAAGAAGGTGAAGTGATGATGAATCGGCTTGGGGAAGTCTTATTCTGGGGTCTTGCAGGACTGGCGATTTTCTCTATGGCCAGTTGCGCACTTTTTCAAAGCAAGGAAGTTTCGAAAGGGAGAAAAATGTTCGCTTATTATTGTGCCCACTGTCATGGCGAAAAAGGCCAGGGCAATGGCTATAATGCTAAAAACCTTGATCCCCCGCCTCGGGATCTAACCGACAGTATTGAGCCCTATATGGGCGAGGCGAGCAATGAGGACATCTTTAACGCCATCAAAAATGGGGTGGCCGGCATTTCCAACGCGGGCCATGTCTCTCCAGGTATTCCAAAAGAGGATGAGTCAGAGGAAGATGATGAAGGCCATGGATCTCCCTTAATGCCTTATTGGGGTTTTACCTTCTCTGAAGATGAGATCTGGTCACTGGTGGCCTATGTTCGCACTCTGCATCCCAATGATGCTGAGAAGGTCAAACTCCCAGAGAACCCGGATGTCAAAAAGCTGCGCTTTGAACCTGTGACTAAACCGGACCTGAACATCTTAAGTGGACCTGATCGGTCCAAACTTGTTGAAACGGGTCAGAAACTCTATGAAGACAAGTATGCCTGTCAGAGCTGCCACCGCCTTGGTGAAGCCGGCGGAATGGTGGGGCCTGAGCTGTCCCGTGCCGGTTTTCGTCTAAATTCTGAATGGGTCTATCGCTGGATCAAGTATCCCCAGTCGATCCAGCAACATACCAAGATGCCCAATTTCGGTATGCCCAATGAGGATGCCATCGCCATCACAGCCTATCTCAGCACCCTCAAATAATTAACCTCCATCTTTTCTTACGCCTTACAATACTTTCCTTAACGGTCTGCGCCCAAACACTACCCTAATCTTATTCCATCAACCACACATAGATGTTCGTGGCCTATCGGACAATTTTGTTTATCATTTCTTCACACTATTTTTATGAAACTTACAAGGCCTTAATCTGTGCTTGAAGATGGAGGTGTATTCTTTAATTAACTGATAAGTAGATTGAGGAGGTGATCACATGATTCCATCTATTGAAATGCATCCTAGCCATTTGAGTGGTAGTCCATACGTTCCGGTTATTCCGAGAATCCTCCTATAACTTGGAGGTTCCTATTATGATGATTGAAATTTGCTGTCTATGGTTAAGTTTGTTGACCTTTACTTCATCTGATTTAATGCAAACATCCTGGGCCACGGCCCGTGGATGGAATGAGGTCAATCCACTGGTTGATCCAATTGTCAGGGGAAAGTCACCCGTAGGTGAAGTAGGTCTTGGAATTACAGCCCTAGCCGGTATTGTGACCTTAGAGGGATTTCGGAAAACTCGTGTGGGGTGGCTTTCAACCCCCATTGAATTGGTCTGGCTAGCTGGGCATGCCTGGGCTATCCAATTTAACCAAAAAAACGGGACACCCCCCGGAACCGTGATCTTCCCTTTGATCATGATTCAATGGTGACACAGAGTTCCTCACCCGATCCTCCCAACCCGTTTTAGAACTCAAAAATACACTAAACATCAATTTTAGACATGAAAGGTTAAAATTACGCATGCGTATAAGATTGAGATCGACCAAAAAATAATTTAAGGTGATGTTATATATGCCAAAAAGGGAGGTGATCGTATGTATCTACTAAGCCATACACCTGTGATCCTCCTAACGATCCTTCTTTTGGTTATTAAATTGGGCGCCACCTCCTATGCAGATGCAGCCGATTTCAAAATCGTTGTGAAACCGGGAGTGAAGGCATTCACACCTCAGGAGGTTAAGATCCAGTTAGGTGATCAGGTGATCGGGATCAACGAGGGTGAAGAGGAACATTTTTTGACATCGGCAGGTCCTTCATCAAAGCAGGTAGTGAGAGGCACAGAAAACCTTGAAATACACAAATTGCTTAAGCCTGGAGAGAGTTATACCCATTCCTTTGCCATACCAGAGACTTTTTACTATTTCTGTGCGATCCATATGCAAATGTGGGGGTCCATCACCGTTGAAAAGTAGCGGCAGATCATGACACATTCAGAAGATCTTATCGTTGTGCAGCTATGCGCCCCTTTGGCCTCAACTGGGCAGACGAAATTAGACTGATCCCTTCTAGATCAGCGCAAGGTTCACAGGTGTTAATGATCTGTTCTATGTTAAGGGGATCAATTTCAACAGAGTTCACCTTCTCGTATCCATCTTGGCATCCTTGAGTCACTACATAGATCTCCTGTTTGCTTATGAGTGCCAATAGCAGGAGAGTGTAAGTGCTCTTTTCGGTAGGCGTCGGATCGGACAAGTTGAGGATGAAAAACGAATGATCCGAAAAACATCCATGAGATTCAAGTTGCGTAAATTTAATCTCCAGATGGGATCCCGGATAAAGAGTGAGTTCATCTACTCCTGTCCATCCCTCCCCTGCATTTGCCGATGGGCTGATCAAGAACATTACGAGTGATAAAAACAGAATCATCTGATAACGCTGGTTAAATATTCGCATTGTGGCTTCCCTCCCATTGTGAAACTAACATCCCTAGCTTTCTTTGTGTTTAAATCAAAATCGAATTGAAACCCGTACGATCAGCCTAAACTTGATTTATTAAGATTTGATAAAGAATGTATTAAAATTTGACAAAGTGCAATGACAGTTATGTAGTTTTCCCCAGTTTGCGATTGCCTAAGAGACAGGTCTGGTCGCCGATATCATTTTAGGTGTCGCTACAACTCAAACGGTGCTAAATGCCTACGGTGTTTTCTTCTGAGATCTAAAATAGACCCTCATATCGATTTTAGACATGGAATGTCAGTCTAAGACAAACTTAAAAGATTGTAATCGCTCAATAAGTAAACTAAGATGATGCTTATGTACGTTAAAAAGAGGGGGTGATTGTATGTTCCCGCTAAGCCATACACCTTTGATTCTCCTTACAACTATTCTTCTTTCCTTTGGATTCGGGATCCTGTCTTATAAGGTGCAGAAAACCTTGAAATACACAAGCTGCTTCAAGCCAGGGAGGGTTAGACCCAGCACGAGAAGGCATGGGTGTTTATTCTAGGGGCTTGCGTCGCCCCCTCCACCGGCAGAGCCGGATGGAGCCTCCCCTTCACGCTCGCCTTGCTCGCTGGGTAGCTCCGGAAATGGGAATGAGAGCGTTACCCAAGTGTATCTGACAGTCGGATATCGGTAGAAACTCAAGTTTTGATATTCTGAGTTATTTAATAATGAACCCCCAACTTAATTGGGGGTTCATTATTTTAGCGACTTGCATTAGATCAGTAAAATCTTTAAATTCAACAACTTAAAATCCTCCCTTACCATTTCTTTACAGAACCTTGATGAAAGTTTACTTGCCCTTTATGGCGGGTTCATAAAGCGGGTGTAGTCTGCTAACTAGGTAAGCTAATCAACCATCAATCTAATAATGGAGGTGAGCCATGGTACCCGTGAGCGGATTTTTTGAGTATGGGATTGCAGCGCTGTTGGGTGTAGCTATTATGATGGGCTTGGGCATCTGGGCTTTAGTTGGAGAAGACAGCTGCCGAATCGATGAGGGTTCTGTGGGAACGGATGGAGAAACAGTGATCCCTGCGCATCCACTTTACAAGAAGGCAGCATAGAACTGTTTGTTTTGGAATCACCAAGTTTTTTAAACCTAACCTTTGGAAGTAACGCCCATAAGGAGGTGATCTAAATGGAATCCCTAATTCTTGCAGTGGTGCTGATCGCAACCGCCTTTGGAGCGATGGCGATGTCCATTTATTACATTGCCAATGTGGAGTAGTAGGGGATAGCGGTTACAGGCATACCCACAGAATAGTGTTCGGGAAACATTAATGAAAACCCTTGAGGAGAGAAACTATGCCTGCGAAGAGGGGATTGAAATGCCATTGAAACCGTAGGGGGATTTACACTAACATGGAAAGGAGTTATAATTGGAAACCACAAATAGCACTGGAGATATGTCTGCCGTGAAAACGAAGGGTTTGGCTGATCCCATTTTGATTGTGGACGATGATGCGAATATTTCCTCGCTGATTGCCAGTTCTCTGCAAAATGAAGGATTCCCGACGATTTGTGCCACAGATGGGGAAGAAGCCTTGACCCTTTCAGAGAAACATCACCCAGCCCTCATTATCTTAGACATCATGCTTCCCAAGGTGGATGGGATCGAGGTCTGTCGTCAAATCCGAAGATGGTCTGATGCCCCGATCTTGATGCTCACCGCTAAAGCAGACGAGTTCGATAAGATTTTGGGCCTTTCAATCGGCGCGGATGATTATCTGACCAAGCCCTTCAGCCCACGGGAGCTGACAGCGAGGGTGAAGGCTATCTTAAGGCGCAGCCTGCCTAAGCAGCCTGGAAGCCCGAAAAAATTAAGGTTCCTTGACCTTGACCTTGATTTTGATAAGTGTAGGGTTACCATTCATGGCAAGGAAGTGACTCTGACCGTCTACGAATACAAGATTCTTCAGGCTCTGGCGGGTTTGCCTGGCCGCGTCTTCTCCCGCGAGCAGTTGATCCAGAAAATTTATTCTTTTGAAGACGTGAGCGTGGTGGATCGCGTGATTGATGTGCACATCGGGAACCTGAGAGCCAAAATCGAGAAGGACTCCTCCAAGCCCAGATATATTTTGACCGTTCGAGGCATGGGATACAAGTTTGCCGAGATCGATTCAGGTTAGTTTTTTTACCTGGAACCAACCTAGGTGTTCTCTTTCCAGTTTTTCACCTCCTTTAAAAACCTCTAACCACCTATACCCGCCTTAATCAGAGATTCCTGCAGGATCGCTGATGATATATCTAGCTGGTATCACATCAACCGAATCTTAACATCATTCAAAAATGTCTTCACCGGATTATTATTAACCCTTTAAATTTCATGTGTATGCTTTCTCTTATGAAAGATAAAAGGATCCTCAGGTACACGGGAAGATTATAGTTTCGCCATTAACGTCGAACTTGTGGAACGAAAATAAGCGGAGGAGCCATGGAGACCTTGGACTATATGACAGACACTTTATCCACTGATTTTTTTAGGTTTCTCCTGGAATCCGAAGGCAAGAGGGCCGTGCGTTATTCCTACTATTTCTCGATCCTTACGATTGAAATCGACCAGGCCGATAACACGAAACTTTTGGCCATTCTTGCCAAACTGATCCAGCAGAGTGTGCGAAACACAGACTATATCGGCAGGACCAAGCATCAACAATTCTCTATTATTCTTCATCATGCAGAGATACCACACATATGCTTGGTAGGCGAGAGAATAAGGGAACGGGTTGAGCGCTACAATTTTGTCTACAAAAACGGGCAATCTAAATGGACTGTCAGTATAGGGGGGGCTTGTTTTCCAAGCCATACTCCTGATGTCCAGTCCCTGGAATGGATTGCTTGCGAGATGCTCCTTAAGGCCCAATCCACGGGTGGAAACAAGGTTTATATCCCATAAACCGGTAGGGGATAGTCTGAAAAATCTTTATTTTATAAATACTTAGGAAGGAGAACGGCTAGGGTTTCTAGTGCAATGGAGTTATTTTAGAGGAGAATTCAAAATTTGTAGACATCCCACCATCAGGTGAATTATACTGGTAGAAACTCTAAAATTTGTGGACATCCCACCATCAAGGCGAACTACGATTGACCGTAGGGCGTAAAGCTACAGGGCTTAGAGCAAAATTGCGATAACCCGAGCCATCATTGTTTCATTCGCATAGGTTAATTATTGACAAGAAATGTTAAAAAACGTCAAGTCTTTAGAGTTGAGATCTTTCCAGAATTAATATAAATACTTAATCTAGCTTAGTATATCTATAAATCCTTAATTAACCTAGAGACCCGCACAGATGGAACCTCACAAAAAAGGTCTCAGAACCAAGATTGTTGTTGCCCTCCTCATTGTCGGCTTTATCCCCGTACTCGTCGGACTGGTGATTACTTACTGGAATGGGACTTTCCAGCTCAGAGATTCGATGGGCGCTAATTTCCAGGGGCTGGCTAAGGAGGCGGCGAGTAAGACTGACCTGGTCATTCAAAGAGAAGTGGAAGGGAAGAAAAACCTCACCATTACCACCGACATTCAGCTAGCCATTGAGGCATCCAGCCAAAGCTATCATGGACTTTCCGATCAAGCCATCAAAGAAAAATTGAGTGAGATGAAGGAGCGATGGGAGAGCGGAGACAATTCCCTGAGGGAGCGTATCCTTTTAGCAAATGCTTCTATCCTTCTCAGAAATTATATGGTCACGAAGGGGATAAAGTACATCGCTTTCTTTGTCACGGATGAGAAAGGGTCGGTTGTCGCCAGCGCCAATGGGTTTCCAGAATATATACATAGCCAGGAAGGGTGGTGGAAAGAGGCTTACAACGATGGGTTAGGCAAGGTCTATATCGGGGATTTGTATTTCAGTGACAAGGCCCAGGCCTGGGCCATCAATATTGCCGTACCCGTTATTGATGAAAAGAAACGAAAGGCGATTGGAATCCTAGCGGTTTTCCACGATGTTCGAACTCTTCTTCAGCCCTTCATCCATGATATCCATTTCGGCGAAACGGGACATGCGATGCTCATCGATTCAACAGGGCGCGTATTGACCTGCCCTGTCATGCCGACGGGAAGCTATTTGATGGACAAAGCGCTGGTGGCGCATGTCATTTCTTCTACGCCGAGCTGGGTGATGGCCAAGAATGACGGGCATGGAGGAATCGATTCCATTATAGGCTTTGCCCCGGCGGTGGAGGCTTCCGAGATGACCCTGCAGTCCACAGGTAACCGATGGCATAGCTTTATTCGGCAGGATCCCAGAGAACTCTATGCCCCAATCAACTCACTTCTGTTTTCTGTTTCTTTGTCCGGTATTGTCCTGATCGGGTTTGTGGCCATGATGGGTGTTTTCTTGTCCAGAAGGTTGGCCAAACCCATCCAGGCCCTCCACGATGGTGCAGAGGAAATCGGAAAAGGCAATCTCGATGTGAAGCTCAACATCAGGACCAACGACGAAATTGAACAGCTCGCCAATGAATTTAATCGGATGGGTGAAAAACTCAAGGAATCCTATTCCACTTTGGAACAAAAGGTGGCTGAACGAACCAGACAACTGACTGCCCTGAACATTATCGCGACGACCACCAATCGCTCGTTGGAGTTGCAAGAGATCCTGGAAAATACCTTGGACAAGATTCTTGAGGTCATGCAGTTCCAAGCCGGGGCTATCCGATTTTTAGATACCATGGAAGGAAAGTTAATTCTCAAAGCCTCTCGTGGACTACCACCTGATTTTACCCAAAAATATAAGGAGATCCCCGCTGAGGAAATGATCGCAGGACAGGTTGCCACCACGGGTTTCCCCGTGATTATTGAGGATGCCAAGCTTTTACCTCATCAGGACAGCCCCATCTTCAAGCTGGGGTTTGTTTCTCTGGTTGCGATTCCCATGAGATCTAAAGATAGGATAGTCGGAACCCTGACAGGGGCCAGCCGTGTCCCTCGTTCTTTTACCCCTCAGGATCTGGAGCTGCTGACGTCCATTGGGAACCAGCTAAGTATCGCAATCGAAAATGCCACACTTTATACCCAGACGAAGGCGGTTGTGGAACAGCTCAAAGAAGCCGATCGATTTAAATCAGAATTTCTCTCCAATATTAGCCATGAATTAAGGGCACCTTTGACCTCCATCATTGGGTATTCTGAGCTTCTCTTGGATCAGGTCACTGGAGAATTAAGCTCAAGACAAGGGGAGTACATTGCCAATATTCAAAACAGCGGGACCCATCTTTTAGAGATCATTAATAATCTTTTGGACCTTTCTAAAATTCGTGCTGGCAGGATGGAGACTCATTTTGGGGAATTCTCAATGCGCAATCTTATTGTGGGTTGTATGAAATCAGTAACCCCTCTCGCTTCAAAGAAAGGCCAGAACCTAGAGGCCAGAATCGAGGAGGGGAGCGTGATGATCAATGCGGATGAAATCAAGGTGAAACAGATTCTGCTAAATCTCCTGAGCAATGCGATTAAATTCAGTCACCATGGAGGCATCATTATCATTGATGCCCACTCGTCTGTTTTCGAGGAGCAACCTGCTATTGAGGTATCGGTAATCGATACTGGGATCGGGATCAAACAGGAGGACCTACATAAGATCTTTGAGGAGTTTCGACAGGCGGACTCTTCGTATACCCGGCAATATCCAGGGACGGGATTGGGATTACCTATCGCCAGGCGGTTTGTGGAGATGCATGGAGGACAGATCAAGGTAGAGAGCCAATTCGGCAAAGGGACCCAATTTACATTTGTGCTACCCAAACGGATTGAGCCGGAGAAGGTTGTAGAAGAAGAATCACCTGAGTCGATTTCCTTGACAGAGTTTCCATCCGACATTGAAGCGGTTGATCTGTCAACGGAGGGTAACGGATCCAGAAAGATCCTTGTGGTCGAAGACGATCCCCAATTCAGCCAACTCCTCACCTTTTATTTAAGTAGCCTGGGATATCAGATTGAATATGCCACTTCAGCAAAAGAAGCTGTACAGAAGGCAAAAGAACTCAAACCTTTTGCAATTACCTTGGATATTTTATTGCCGGATGAAGATGGTTGGGAAGTCTTAAGAACACTTAAAGCATTACCCGAGACGAATGCCATTCCAGTGATCATTGTTTCGATTGTGGAAAATCCAGAGATGGGATTGAGCCTCGGAGCTCTGGATTATCTCATCAAGCCTATCGATAAACAAGTGTTACTAGAGTGTTTTAATAAACATAATCTAACGGCGAAAGTAAAGCACCGACCCATGACGGTCTTGTTGGTGGATGATGATCCCATGATTCTTGATCTTATGAGTAATGTCTTGGAGGCTGAGAAATTTGGCGTAATGAAGTCCCAAAATGGTCCAGATGCCATTGATCTGGCGGTCAGACTGCGGCCGGACTTAATTATTCTGGATCTGGTGATGCCAGGAATGGACGGTTTCGAATTTGTTCGACGCTTGAAACAATATCCCTTGGTGGCACATACCCCTATCTTGGTGGTGACTCAGAAAGATCTTTCGCTCGAAGAGCGCGGTTTTTTGCAGGCTGAGGTCGTTGAGATTATTCCCAAAGGAAAATCTCTCAAGGAAGACTTGATCCATGAAATAAGGAAAATTGAACGTCTTCATCCTGAAAAGGCGAGGATGATCGATTCCCTGACCGGTCTATTTAACGAACGATATCTGGAAAGCTTTCTTCGTCAGCACGGTGAAAAGGGACTTGAACTCAAGAGGGGTTTTTCTATTCTGATGACCAGAATTGATCATTTCAAAATCTATAATCAGAAAAATGGCAGAGCCATAGGGGACAAGGTTATCAAGAAGATGGCGAGTGTTTTTCGGCGGAGCTTGAGAAAACCTGACCTGGTGTGTCGTTGTTATGGCAGCACCTTTGGAATTGTTCTGCCAGAGACCCTCAAAGAAACGGCCATCACCGTTGGCAGAAAACTTAAAGGATTGGTGGAACAGAACCCTATGGTTATGGCAGAAGCTTTAACCAAAGAGCGTCTGACCCTGAGTGTGGGGGTTTCTACTTTTTTGGAGGATGCCGCAACCATTGATGCTTTTCTAGATCAGGCCAAACAGGCGTTGGATGAAGCAGAAAAACAGGGTGGAAATCGAATTATTACAGCTTAGCTCTGAAAAAGTGAGTGAGACCGTGAGTGAAACACGTGTAATGGTTGTCGATGATGATGCCTTTGTGAGGCAGATTATCAGGGCCAAGCTGTCATCGAAGGGGTTGAAAGTGATTGAAGCGGTAAATGGTCCAGACGCATTGAAAAAAGCCGAGACAGAAAAGCCCTGCCTCATTGTCCTTGATATTATGATGCCTGGAATGAATGGCTTCGATGTATGTGAAAGGCTCAGGGCGAATCCTCAGACGGTGAATGTCCCCATTCTTTTCCTGACCTCCCGGGGTGATCAGGAAGACCGTGAACGAGCCATGAGGCTGGGTGCACTTGATTTTTTTACGAAGCCCTTTAGTCCGCAGAAACTATCCGAGAAGATCTTGGACATTATCTGCAAGCCTTAAAAATCAGTGAACAGATTCCCTTCTATCTGCCGTTTAGCCTGAAAGATTTACATCTCCTATACTAAATCTTTACAATCTTAACTATTTTTTGGTTGATGCTTTATAGACAGGGCGTAGGATCATGGACAGGTAGAACTCTGAGATAAGGAATCCCAGAAATTTACCAGGAGGTTCAAGATGGATACAGCGGAGACCATCGATGCAAGGAGCCCTGTGGACCTGCTTGCCTGCCCGCACTGCGGTGCCGGGACGGATAGAATGGTTCTGGGACTATTTTGGGATGCCCGTGAAGAAGCCTGGAGATGTGTGATCTGTGGTCATCGAAGCTTTGAACAGAAGAGGCGAACCGATGCCCAACTTCAAGAGGAGACGCTATGGGATAAAATCCTGGCGATTTATGATCAGGAGAAGGAATTGCCTTTTGAGGATGAAGAAGATGGGGAGGAAAACGTCATTAATATTTGACATTTAATGTTATTTTCTGTATTTATGGATGTGCAATTTAGTGTGTCTAAGTCTTGGACCAACTTTGTGCCGGAGAATATGAACATTAGGATGGATCGCAGGACAGGGGAAAGAAGGATAGGAGAAAGAAGGCGTCGGACCGAAAGACGTCTGAGAAAGCGAAGGAGCGGACTTGACCGCCGTGTGGTTCATTCCACAGCCCCAACCAATTCTAACCGGAGAAAAACGAGTAGGAGGCAGGCAGAGCGTCGTAAGGCTGAACGCAGGGGTTAGACAATCCGTTAGGGTTGACAGTTATTTCATGCCTTTGATATGATTTAAAAGTTAGGCCATCTCATAGCCTACCTAATTAGAAGCGGGAATAGCTCAGCGGTAGAGCGACGTTTGAAAAGTGGTGGGCCCGTGCTACCTCGCTAGCGCTGTCGAGCATGCCCCGAAGGGGCGGCTATGCGAGAAGATGCTTTTGATCTTAATGCTCCGATGCCCCCCACGCCCCCGCGCTCAGGCCCGGCAAAGCCGAAGCCTTCGCTTTGAAGGCGATGCTCTTAACGGAGTTTGAAATAGAAGTAGGTTGTTTAGTCATCTTATAGTCCTACATATAAAGCGGGAATAGCTCAGCGGTAGAGCATCGCCTTGCCAAGGCGAGGGTCGCGGGTTCAAATCCCGTTTCCCGCTCTAATTGTTTTCTAATCTCACGAAAATATGATTTGAACCTGCGACCGGGGGTTCCGAAGGGGGTGTGCCCCTTCGTGGGGTCACACTCCGCCTAAGGCGGACGCCCTAGGGGGCTGGCCCCCTGGGGAGAGCGAGGCCCTTCGGCCGAGCGAGGGAGCGGGTTGAGCGGAGACTTCACCGCTCGTCCCGAGAGGTGGCCCCTGCGGGGCGTTTATCTTATTTCTGCGTGATCAAATCCCGTTTCCCGCTCCAATTTGTGAGCAGCGGTAAATCTCTCCTCATCATTTCCAATTCTTCAACCGCCGCTGTCTGTATGCTGGTACTGATCTGAAAATTGTATGATCGTGTCGAACGCCAGCTTGGCTCGCAACGCTTCCGAATCTACAATTCCTTCGCTGGCAAAACCGCTATCGGGTATGTCTAGATCCCGGAGGGTAACGAAGAGTCGCTTCACCTCCCCTGTGGTCATCAACCAGGGAATGACAGCCTCGTAATATTCTGACTGTTTTTGCTGCCCGTCGGCTTCATCAATCCCGACAAAGTTTGGATCCCAATCCGGTTGGTACTGGGGGGATGAGGGAAATCCAAATTCAGTAATCCAGAGCGGCTTGTTGTGTAGGCCCTGCGAACTGAAGAACTGTTTCCAACCTGTAACGAGCTGCTGGACGCGATCCACGCTTCCACGAACATGGACGTCAATCACATCAATCCGAGACTTGGCGGGGTATTGTCCGTCATTGAGCACTGCATCGGCCCAGTCGGGCTGGTAATGCTCCGTCATACCGGCCATCAGCACGGTGGCGGTCGGATCGGCCATCTTGATCGCATCATAGGCCAGGGCGTATAGCCGGGCGAACTCTGCAGGTGTTCCCTTCCACTGATTGGGAAGGTTTGCCTCACCCCAAATTTCCCAATGTCGAATGTCATTGGTTCCCTTCGAACCGTACCGCGTCACGAATGCAGTGATAAACGATTGCCAATCGTCCCAGGCATCTGGCCTGGGTGGATAAAAACGAAACGAAGGATCCGTAGGGTTGCTGGAGGCCCATTGCGGCAGCTCTGTGACAACAGCCAGGATGTCAAGATGATGATTCTTGATAGCCCGGATCGTCTCGTCCACCAAAGACCACTCGTACTCTGCCGGAGGCGGATTGGGTTGGAGCGCTACCCACCCCAGGTCAACTCGAATCATCCCGGAATGAGATGAAGAAGCCGCTAGAGCGATTTGGTCTTTGACCTCGGGTGTCATGCCAGGCCATACAATCGCGTGGGATGCAAGGGCTGAATTGGTACAGGTCGTGCAGTCTACGAAAGGGTCGGAGACAGTCTTTCCACGCCCGCACACAATCATAAATAGGCACACCAGAGCGATTTGAGTTAGGTGAAGAATCCGCATACCGACATACCTCTTGAATAAGTAAAGGCAATAAGTATACCAACCGATAGTTGAAGCCGTTGACAGGAAGAAAAACAACTAAAATTCAGTAGATTTGAGGCCTGTTTCGGTCTTTTTTTAAAGATTAACACGAGCTTAAATGAGACGTCGGGCTGTAAAAATTACCAAAAAGTCTGTAAAAATTACAAAGATTTCCGATGAAACGCACAGGATATACTAAAAGAGGCTGATACACTTTTTAGAATAGTTATCTCTCCTGAAACCCACGATGCATAAATCCTTTACATCCCTCACTTTTCACGGGTTGTTTATTGCTTTCCTGGCTCGCCTTTAACCTTCCTGCCCAATCTTAATTGTAAGCTCCCGAATAGCGAATAACAATCAGGTAAATACCTGACCTTGAAGAGGGAAAGTTACTGAAAAGGGATATAAAAGACCTCTCAACAACTGGTCATCCCAGAGATATTTTGATGTGCAAGCAGGATTGAAGGTCGATCACTTTGCCCAAAAGGCAGGGTGATTAATAATCAAAATGGTGGCTATTTCTATTTTAAGAAACAAACATGTGGTCTCTCCCTTCTAAGGCTGTATGAGCAGTTGAGCAAAATACCCACATAAGAAAGTGTTTTATGAAAAATCCTACCCTGGTAGGATTGATTCCCTAAAAATCATTCTGCTACTGTTACACTTTACAACTAGGGCCGGAGCTTTGTGATTAAGGGAATTCAAAGCAAGGAACGACGTCGATCCCCACGTGTGATCCTCGGGAGGTCTATGACTTATGATACAACTGTTTCACCTAAGGGGGGTCATTTATTAGTATTAAAAGTTAAGCGTTTACGTGGATATTTACAGAATATCAGTGGTGGAGGGATATGCTTTAAAACTAAGTACCAACTTCAAAGGAAAATGGTTCTTAAAGTAAATATGCCTTTGACTGATACTGGTATTGCCCCGACTGCGCCTACATTGGCACAAGTCTCGTGGGTTAGGAAAGACTCAAAACATAAAGAATATCGTACTGGTCTGAAATTTATCATCTAAAAAAATTGGATCATCGTTCATTCCTAAATTGTGGTTAAATGTGACAAACCGTTTATTTTAGGAGTTTAATAGTGGAATGGCTCCGGAGATTCGTTAATTAAAATGACTTGAGGGTAGATAATTTCTTGGTGCTAGAAACATCTGTGTCTGTATAATCAGCAAGAGGAAGGCTATTTAGAGCATTACCCTCAGAACCCCACATGGTTTCATCGGATGTCATGAATATCTTAGAGAGCACTCCAGTTCTCGTGGTTGCATTCACTTTGCGCATGATATTGCGGATATGCTCTTTAACAGTGGCTTCTGTAATGTGAAGGTGACTAGCAATCTCTTTATTTGTTAGCCCCATAACCAATGTACGAATAATCTGAGCTTCTCGTGACGATAGTTTATAGTGTGTACAAGCTTGTGCTAAACCGACATTGGCCCGAACAGCTAACTTTTCTAATAGAATAAGAAAATTTGTTGAGGTGGATCTCTTTTGTTTGCTTGAAATAATAAAGCCGCGGAGAATAAAGTAAGTTTTTCTGATGATAACGCATTTCTTCAGATAAACAGCATCTTGGCAGGCATTCCAGGCAAAACAGGTTTGCCTTCCTTTCAGCTCATCACAGAACTCTAAAATCTCGACAGGTATTTTAAAATGGGTTTTGGAATTTGCAGGATTGTGTTCCTGGACGAAACTGAGAAAGGTGCTATGCATGATTGGATTGATGTAGGTAACTTGCTTCTTTGAATTGAAAATAATAATACCGGGATCCGAACGGTGGTTTGTAAGCTCACCTGTAGAATTCATTTTCTTAAGAACTCAGAAATTAACAATGTTGGAGGCTAAAGAAGCCTATCTATGGGTTTTTTATGGTAGGAGTATAAATAAGACCTAACCAATTGTCAAGAAAAATAATAATAAGTACTAATCTAACCCATCTTTTAGCTGAGAGATATACCACTTTATTCCTAGTCTAGCTCACTATTAGACAGATGAACAGCATCTTTTGGATGGGTTGACACTAAAGCTAAACTATTCATAATACTAAATTTTAAAATTCACAGGAGATTTAGGAAAAAGACAAAAAAAAGAGGAGTGTAGGTACCTCGTTAAGAAAGTTGATAACTTATGTATTCGACCAGATGCCCAATGGAGGTCACCTCACTAAATCTATTTTTCTAGCCAAAGCAAATTTTAATCACACAGCGAATTTTCTGTGTTATTTCATCGTAATAAGGACTATTGTTAATGATCTGTCATCGTGGTGAGGCCTCGGTGTATTTCAGTACGGTGACTTGGGTATATTGGGCTTGGTAGGTGGTTGTGGTGAAAGTTGAGGGACGGTGGTGAAGGCGATTATCCTGGCCGGCAGTGAAAATATCTTGCTCCATCCACTCACCAGATCCTGTCCTAAATCCATGCTTCCCTTCCTAAACAGGCCGCTGTTGGAATTACAGCTCAGGTGGCTAGGCCAGAATGGATTTAAGGAGGTGGGGATAGTCCTGTCCCCTCAGGATGCAGAGCGAGTCCGTAACCATTTGGGTGAGGGGGGGGAATTTCACTTACGAATTTTTTATGCGATAGATGACGTCCCCAGGGGGCCGGCGGGTTGTTTAAAACTGTTTGAACAGTTCATCGGGGACGATTTCTTCTTGGTTGTGGATGGGAATGTTTATATGGATTCAATCGATCTGAGCGGACTGCTTAACTTCCACTTCGCCAGGAAGAATATATTGACCCTTGGAGTGGATGAGAACCGGTCCAATTCTAAGGACATAGAGAATATCGTTGAGTCCGAGGACGGCCGAATTCAATGTCTGCAAATACTTCATCCATCAAAAGATCAGCGGCGTCACAGAAAATCCAATGGAATCTACCTATTTGACAGTCGTATTTTGGGGTTCATCTCCAACAAAGGTTATGTAGACATTAAAGAGCAACTTACTGCTGATCTCTATCAGGCAGGATATATGGTCTCCGGTTATCTCATGAAAGGATTGAATGCGTGTGTTGATAATATACCGAGTTATTACCAATTTCAGCATGATATCCTTCGCCGCGGGACATTTGAGAGAAATGATTGCATCGAGATCGGTGATCAAATCTGGATTGACAGGGACACTCAGGTTTCTTCTTCGGCATACCTGCTGGGTCCTATATTCATCGGGAAGAGCTGCATTATTGAAACCCATGCCCAGATTATAGGGCCGACAGTCATTGGAGACTACAGTCGCATCGGGGAGGGCAGTCTGATCCGCGAGAGCATCGTTTGGGATCATGCCCGTATTTCGAAACACTCAAAAGTGGAGTACTCCGTTATAGGATCTGAGTGTTATATCCCTTCCGATCGAAGAGTAAAGGAATCTGTGATGATGTCTGATTTTGCACCTGTGGAGGACAGCTTTGCGGAGCACAGTCAGAAGTCAGATCAGAGAATGATGCAAACCCATGATCTTTCAGCCCAAATAAGATATCTGAGTGGCAAGGGAGCGAAGAGAATAATAGATCTCATTGTATCATCATTGGGGCTTGTAGTCTGCGCCGCGTTTTTTCTACTTATTGCTATTGCCATTAAACTGGATTCACCTGGACCCGTGTTTTACCGTCAAAGACGGTGCGGTAAGAATGGCAGAGAATTCAGGATGATAAAGTTCAGGACCATGATTCAGGATGCAGAGGATTTACAAGAGAAGCTTTATGCTCAAAAGGATGTAGACGGTCCAGTCTTCAAGTTATTCAATGACCCACGGGTTACAAGGTTTGGTAGTTTGCTCAGACGAACCAGTTTGGATGAGTTGCCCCAACTAATCAATGTATTGAAGGGGGAGATGAGTCTGGTAGGTCCACGACCTTTGATTATGGATGAGATGCGTTTTAGTCCCAGTTGGAGGGATGCCCGATTGAGAGTGAAGCCCGGAATCACGGGGCTGTGGCAGCTTCATAGTCGCAGTCAACCAGAATTTCATGAGTGGATTCGTTATGATATCGAATATGTAAAGAGGCAGTCGTTCATGCTCGATCTCAAAATTCTGATTAAAACGGCCTTGGTTGTTTTAAGGGGAATTTAGGTAATAAGTAAAAAGGAGGATGCTTGAATAGTGGAAAGAAACAAAAGGTTCTCGTCATCGGGTTAGACGGTGCCACGTTTGATATCCTGTTGCCACTTATGGAAAGAGGGCTTTTGAAAAACATTAAGCATCTTATCGGACAGGGAGCAAGCGGTGTCCTCGATTCTGTGAACCCTCCTATGTCAGGGCCCGGCTGGGTTTCATTCATGACCGGAAAAAATCCTGGCCGCCATGGGATCTATGATTTTCATCGATTCCTACCTGGAAAACAGGAGAAAAAAGTCGTTAACTTTAATGACATTAAGGCCAGGAGCCTGTGGGAGGTTCTGACCCACCATGGGAAGAAGATTGGGGTCATTAATGTCCCGATTACTTATCCCCCCTATCCGGTTAATGGGTTTATGATTACCGGGCTGCTTACCCCTCCGAACGCTGGAGGTCGAAGAATTTATCCTTCGACCCTCAACCAGGAGTTAACTGAAAAATTCGGGAAGTACATCGATGATGTCTGGTGGGCCCAATATGAAAGTCATCAGAAGGTTAACCTCCTGCGTGATCTGATGACTGCTATGGATCAGAAGCAGGAAATCACCCGTTATCTCATGCGAGAGAAAGAGTGGGATTTCCTGATGACAGTCATCACCGAGACCGATCGACTTCAACATGCCTTTGGAAATTATCTTTTGGAGGCGGTGACAGGAAAGGCAGATCAGAACTCGGATTTGGAGATCAGAACGCTCATCGATCGATTTTACACTCGCATGGATGAACATGTCGGGGAGCTCTGTAGAGAAGCAGGAGAAGGGACATCTATCTTCATTATCTCGGATCACGGCTTTGGAAATACCTCCGACTTTTTTCTGGTGAACCGATGGTTGGAGAGTCAAGGACTTCTCAAAGTAAAAGAGGGAAACTACCTTAAAAACCTCTTGATAAAGTCGATCAGAGAACACCTTGCCTTAAGGAAGGTCGTTCGGGGATTGGATCCCTTGGGTCTGCGGAAAAGACTAAGGAAGCAAAAGGTAGAGGCCTGTGAGATGACCGATCCCCAATACCATACTCTCTTTACTGAGTGCATTGAGTGGTCAAAAACGGTTGCCTATATGGATGTGGATGATCAGCAGGGGATTTATATTAATCTAAAAGGGCGTGAGCCTTATGGGATTGTTGATCCGGATGATTATGAGATGATGCGGGAAAAGATCATCGATCGGTTGCGAGGGGTTCTTCATCCCGAGACGGGGAAACCGCTGGCCAGCTATGTGAAGCGCCGCGAAGAGGTTTATAAGGGAGAGTATGTAGAGGAGGCTCCTGATTTGGTCCTCTGCCTCAATGGTTTTGAGACCTACGGCATTGGGCTACTAGGGTTGGGCCTTTTTAAAAGCCGCTTGTTCGCAAAGCCGTTCTGGCCTCTTCTTTCGGCACACCATCGGATGGAAGGCATCTTAATTGCCGCTGGCCCAGCAATTCAAAAGCAAATGAAGATTCGTTGTAATTTGATTGACCTGTTTCCGACTATTCTCTATGCCATGGGGCTTCCCATACCGACCGATCTCGACGGCAAGGTCATTCAATCCATTTTCACTGAAGCCTATGTTTCATCCAGCCCGATCAGATGGCAAGAGACCAGTGCTTGGGACCAGGTTATCAGTAGGCAACAGGACACCTCATGGGATGAGAACCAAAAGATCGGCGAAAGCCTCAGAGGCTTGGGATACTTTTAGATGGGAGCATTCGTGAGGATTAAATCTGTTGCAGGGTTCATGATTCTTCTGATAGGCCTGGGTACTGGCTGTGCCAGTCGTCCAGAAGTGCATGAAGCTTCAGAACAAGCTCTACCGGAGCTTCCCATTTCCTCCCAGATTGAAGTGAGGGAATTTGGCCTTGGGGCGGGAGACGAACTGGAGATCACGGTCTATCAGCATCCAGACCTGACAAGGAAGATTCGGATTCCGGGCAGTGGAATTATCTTTTTCCCACTGGTTGGGGAGATCAAGGTAGGTGGAGTGAGTGTGACCGAGCTTCGACGGACCTTGACCGATCAATTGAAACGTTATGTCGTTGATCCTCAAGTGAATGTCGAGGTGACGACCCTGCGAAGTCAAAAGGTTTATGTCTTGGGTGAGGTCAATGCCCCGTCGGTTTTTACGTTGGAGTCTCCAATCCGAGCAACGGAGGCAGTCTCTAAAGCGGGAGGCTTTACCATCAATGCGAGACAAACCAGTGTCCTGCTGATTCGCGGAGAGATGTTAAAGCCTGAGATCAGAAGGCTTGATCTTAAGAATTTTCTCAAAAAAGGAGAAGGCTCTGAAAATACTTTGCTTCAACCGGGGGATATTATTTATGTTCCTCGGACTTTTGTTGCTAACGTTGATCGATTTTTCAATCATATTCTGACGGCCCTTCTTCCGGTTTTAGTTCTGGAGCAAGGAATCGCGCTTTACCCCCAGGTGCAGGATACCTTAACCGGTAAGGCAGATCGTGCGAGAACAACAAACATTGTCATTACGGCACCAACGCCGTGACGCCCCTTGAATTAGGATTGTTTTTAGGGAAAAAGGCGAACAAATGGTTTCTGCAAAATGGATCACCACTCAAGAAGGTTTAGAGGGTCTTTCCCGAGAATGGGAGGAGTTGTTTTCAAGATGCAGCGACGCCAGCCCCTTTCTTCATCCAAGGTGGGTCAGAAACTGGTGGGCCCACTTCGGAAGATCAGCCCGGCTCTGGCTCCTAGTCCTTCGGGAACATGGGCGTTTAGAGGGGATAGCACCGATGATGTGGACCTGGTCACGCTGGCGCTTTCTCCCCATCCGCCAGATCCGCTTGCTTCAAAATGGTCAATCACCCCGGCCCGGATTCCTTTTAACCCGGAATTTGGAGATATGGATGCCACGGGCGGTTCAAATATTAAAAGAGTCCGTATGGCACTGGGACACTTTTAGCATAGATGGGCTTGGAGATCGAGAGTCCGCGATATTAACGGAATTGGTGTGCAATTCGAAAAAACTAAACATTGTAGATTCCGTACTATGGTTTCACTCCTATCTTCCCTTGGATGGAGATTGGAAGAGTTACCTTGCAAACAAAACAGCGAAGTTCAGAAAGACAATGCGTTACACGGATAATTACCTATCACGGCAAGGGAAAATAAGTTGGACCATGGTTAAGAAGGGAAAGGAGGTTGATGAGGCACTCCAGGTGTTTTTCGACATCGATCGTCAAAGCTGGAAGGCTGATGGAGGCGAAGTTCTTGATGAAGAGCCAACTCTTATGAGCTACTACCAGCAACTCATGCGTGAATTCGTGAAGATCGAAGGCTGCGGTATCTTCTTGCTTTTGCTCGATAAGAAACCTATCGCTGGGGTCATTTGTCTTCTGATGAGGAATACACTTTACGCACTCAAAACCAGCTTCAACGATAACTACACCCAGTTTTCTCCGGGAACAGTCCTATTTCATCATCTGATTGAGGAGTCCTACAAAGCAGGATATGATGCGATTGATTTTTTGGGAAAAATTCCCTTCTCTGAGAGATGGACGGAGCAAAGCCAGAGCTTCAGACGATTGCTGATCACAAATCAAAACATCTACTCCCGTTTTCTCCGAGAGATCAAAAATAGAAAAACATCCGCTTCCCCTCCCGGGCCGACGCTATTTCCTGATCCGGAGAAACAAACGCTTTTGAATAGTCCTGTTGAACCCTCATCCAAGAAGGAACTTTATACAGGAATTCAACGATGAGAATAGAAGAAATCACAACTCTAGATGGGCTCCTGGCTTATCGGAAGGAATGGAATGATTTATTGGAACGTAGTAGTACAAGGATGATTTTCCTAACACCCGAATGGGTGATCACCTGGTGGCGTGAGCTAGGAGAAGATGACTCCTTTATGGGTGAAAAAAAACTTCGAACGGTGTTGATCTGGGAAGGATCTAACCTGGTCGGAGTTGCCCCCCTGATGGTTCGTAAGGTGAAGCGCTTTGGCCTGACCTTGAGGTTGTTGGAATTCGTGGGATGCGGGATGGGTGATTATTCTGATTTTCTCCTGGCAGGGAACAAAGAACAACTATTGAATCAGCTTTGGGGATATCTGGTCAACTGTGATGATTGGGATATCGGAAAACTAGAGAACTTCTCCAGCTTTGATGACCATCCATTACTGCTGGAGAAATTATTACTGTCTCACCAAGTTCGCCTACAAATTTATCCGGCGGACCTTTGCCCTCACGTCCGCATTGAAGGTCCATGGGAAACGTTTTTTGAAGAAACCTTAAAACAGAGGACACACGGTGGGCACCGTAAAAAAGAGTTGCGCCGTCTTGAGAGGAGGCTCACTGAGAGAGGAAAAGTAAGCTACAGATTAATCCATGGACTGAAAGAGGACCCGAATTTTCTAGAAAAGATGGCAGCAGTTCAAAGGGTGGGTGCTAGATCCAAGAACCTATTCGATCGGCCGGCCTACCGCCGTTTTTTGGAACGGTTCGTCACCGAGACTGTAGACAGAGACTGGATAAGGGTCTCGACCTTAGAAGTCGATGGGGAATGGATAGCCTATTATTTCGGTTTCCATTATGCCAACCGATACTCCCTTTACAACACCTCTTTTCGAAGAAATTTTGCCAACTGTTCTCCAGGAAGTCTGTTGCTATTCCATATCTTGAAGTGCTCGTTCGAGGAAGGATTGGCAGAGGTCGACTTCATGCGGGGAGAAGAGGATTTTAAATTCAACTGGTCAAACGGTAGCCGAAGGAACACACGCCTTGTTTTTCATCGTAATAATTTTATGTCGCGCTTAAGCCATGGTCTTTATACGAATCTATGGCCACTTCTCAAACGTCTGGGGCGTCCGACAGCGGCTCTCTCTTTTTCAACGAAATCCAACGATGAATTCTGGGCGATCCAGGAGAAAGAGAATCACGATGCCGGCACTTAGAACAGTTAATCTTACTAAACGTTTTCAGGCAACTACCAGTCTCTGGAAGTTATTGACACGAAAAGGGCACCCAGCTATTACCGCTGTGGATGATGTTTCGTTAACCGTTGAAGATGGAGAGGTTTTCGGACTTTTGGGAGTGAATGGAGCAGGAAAGACGACGCTGATCAAACTTCTTTCAACCCTCTTGATTCCAACATCGGGAAACGGCTGGATATTCGACAAGGGGCTCATCGATCAACCGAACGAGGTGAGAAAGTTGATTGGACTGGTTACCTCTGACGAGAGGAGTTTTTACTGGCGTTTGACGGGAAGGCAAAATTTAGCATTTGTCGCTGGCGTTTACAACCTGCCCCGCCGGAAGTCGCAGAAGAGGATCGAAGAGCTTTCAGATGCGTTTGGTATGGCGCCTTGTCTGGACATTCCGTTCAATCAGTACTCCACTGGCATGCGTCAGAAATTGGCCATTATCCGGGGTCTTTTGACAGCTCCCAGAGTCTTGTTCATGGATGAACCAACGAAGGGCTTAGATCCAATTGCCGCTGCGGAGTTTCTTGACCTGATCGGTAAAAAAGTTATTCCATGGTACAAGATCACAGTGCTCATCACGACACATATTCTCCGAGAAGCAGAAGTATTGTGCGACAGGGTCGCAATCATGCAAAGCGGAAAAATTATGGCCTGCGATAGCCCGGCACGGCTTCAAAACAGCTTTTCAGGCTTTGAGGTCTACTCCCTCAAGATCGACAGTCTGGCGGTTGAGCACTTGGTGCAGATACAGAGGATCGATGGGGTCCTGTCGTGCAACTCGATCCCAGGAACAAACGGTTCGGTCGATCTGGAGCTTCGCTTTCAAAAAGGGTGTAGTGTCCTTTCAGATGTTTTCGCCTTCCTTGTTTCGGAAAACTGCGCTATCTTAAGTTGCGATCATCACTGCGCCTCCCTGGAAGAGGTCTTTTCAAGCATCATTCAAGGCGACAAGAAGCGGGAGGAAATATCCTGATGATCAAAACAGCGTGGGCGTTTCTCGTTCGGGATTTCCTGGTAGCCGTTAGCTACCGGATGGCGTTCGCTCTTCAACTTCTCACCATGATCGTCAGCGTGTTCCTCTTCTTCCACATGGGGCTTGCGGTGGGGAATTCGTCCGAGATACTGAAAACATACGGCGGAAGCTATTTTGCCTTTTTGCTCATCGGAATGGCCTTTGTGGATTATATGACCAACAGCCTGCAAACCTTCGCCACCAGCATCCGGGAAGGCCAAATGGTCGGCACACTTGAGATGCTCCTTGTTTCACCAGTTGCCCTTCCAGTGATCATTCTTTGTGCTTCTTTATGGAGTTACCTCTTTTCATCTCTGCGCCTTATTCTCATTTTAATCATAAGTGTGTCGTTTTTTGGATTGAATCTACAGAATGCTAATTTCTCCGGGGCTTTTTACATCCTCCTCTTGTCGATCGTTTACTTAATGGGCCTTGGCATTTTGCTTGCCGGTCTCGTTCTCATCATGAAGCAGGAGCGGGCAATCACGACCGTGATGGTATTCTCGTCTCTTCTTCTGGGAGGGGTTGTTTATCCAGTGGAGGTCCTCCCCAGCTGGTTGAGGGTCCTTTCAAATTTCCTCCCGTTTACCCACACCATCTCCGGCCTCCGAAAAGCACTCCTCCTCGGCTTCTCCTGGCCTCAGCTATCTTCGGAGATGGCCATCCTTGCGGGATACAGCCTGGTCTTATTTCCCCTTGGGCTCGCCGTTTTTGCATTTTGTGTCAATCGGGTCAAGGTGTATGGAACACTCTCTCATTATTGAGCCATGTTGAATGTTGAAGTGATTGATGACATTGATGCCTTTGAACCCTTGGAAAAGGAATGGAACGCCCTGCTCGACCGCTATCTTCACGGAAATGTCTTTCTCAAGCATCAATGGCTGGTGAATTATTGGAAAGCCTTCGGAACAGGGTGCAAATTAAAGGTTATCCTCGTCAGAGAAGGAGAACGGCTTGTGGGGGCAGTCCCCCTTATTCTCCAAACCATTTGTTGGAAGAAACTCCCGATTCGCCTCCTCTCGTTTATGACCGATCCTTTGTCCGCCAATGTGCGGTCCGACTTTATCTTGCCCGAAGAAGGCGAAGAAACGGTCAAGGCCCTCACCGCCTATCTGTATGAAACCCGCCTGGAGTGGGATGTCTGCATTCTCAATGCCGTTTCAGAAGAGTCTACCCTCCTCTCACTCTATCCCAGAACCTTTGGAGCCTCGCCACTAAGAGCGCTTGAACCTGAACTCTACTGGGTTCTTCATTATCTTAAGGTCGAAGGAACATGGGGTGACTATTTGAAGGTCCTCCCAAAGGGTTCCCGCTATGACTTCTTACGGGGCGAGAGAATATTAAAGCTTCTGGGCTCCCCTGATATAAATCTCTCGAATGATCCTGAGGAGGTCGCTGAAGAGTTAGAGAACTTTTTTAATTTAGAGGCCAGAAGCCTGAAGCAGAAAAAAAAGGATTATACCCCGTTGAATGACCGGACCCATACATATTATCGCACCTTATTTCGGGCGCTTGCTTTAATGCAATCCGCACTTGTCGCAGTTTTAAGGGTCAACGGAAACCCCACTGCTGCAGTGGTCGCTGTCCGGTATAATCAAGTGCTCTACATTCTGAACACCGTTTTTAACCCCGATTTCAAAGCAGGCAACCCAGGTCATGTTCTTTGGGGAAACCTCATCAAGCATGCCAGGGAACAAGGATACAAAGAGGTCGACTTTAACGGATACGGACAGCATATTCAAAGGTGGAAAACAATCGGCCGGCAATGCTATAGAATTTCCATTTTCAGTCCAACCGTCTATGGGCGCTTTCTCTATAGCACCAAGCATGTGTTACTACCCTTTATCGGTAGATTTATGCCAGGCTTTTTGAGAAAAGAGGTGAGCCGACGGGGGGATCGGGGAATTGATCCTGGATGGAGTGAGCAGCCATAATGATAACCTCCATTGAGCGGATTGAGACATGGCAAGACTTTTTCTCTTTTGAAAAGGATTGGACGGAATTAACGGATCGTTTACCCAATCTGGACATCTTTTCAACCCACGAATGGGTGGCCGTGTGGAGCCGTCATTTTGGTGTTGAGGGAACGCCCCACATTTTGGTTCTTAGGCAGGAAGGTAGACTGGCAGGGATTGCCCCTTTCATTCTAATGAGCCAGCGGTGGAAGGGGTTTCCAGTTCGTATCCTGAGATTCCCCATGGACGAAAAGGTTGATCTTTGGAGGACCAATTTCATTCTGAGAGATGAGACTCGACATAAAATCCGGGCAATTTTAGAGTGTCTTGTCGCCGAAAGAAAAGATTGGGATCTTATGCAACTCGATGGGCTCCGGTCGGACTCCCCCTATCTTGACTTGATCGAAGATATAGCAAAAGACCTCAATCTTTTTGTAACGCCCCGCAGAATAATCCGGGAGGCACTCTTTTTGCCGATTGAAGGAAATTGGGAGGAATATCTCCGAGCCAAATCGGCAAACTTTCGAAGACAGCTGATGCGCGAGCGCAAACAGCTCGAAGCATTCGGATCAATCTCCTTTTCCCTCTACCGAGAGCCAGAAGAGGTCATGGAGGCAATGCCAAAGGTCCTTTCGATCCTGTTTAACAGGATGGGGGTTCAGTCTCAAGATGAGGTCAGCCCCGGTGATCGGAAGCTGATAGATTTCACACTGGACCTTGCAAGCCGGTTTTCGCGCAAAAATGAGTTGGAAATCCGGTTGTTGGAAATCAACGGCCTACCAGTGGCATGTACGTTCTGTTTCGTCCGCGACAGGATTATCTATGGAATTCTTACCAAATATGATCCCGCATTCTCCTCCGGATCGCCCGGTCGAGCCATCATCATCGATCTGATTCAGGGCGCATTTAAACAGTGCTATCGTGAGATCGACTTTCTCGATTCGTATGAATACATGAATCGGTTTACGCCCCACACGAGGAAATACGTGGGGGTAACGATTTATCATTCCCGTCTTTACTCGAAAATCATCCGATTCGGAAAACAAACCCTCTCCCCCTTTCGCCACAAAATCTCGGGCCTGCTCAAGAGCGGCGGAAAGGACGGCATCTGATGCGACCAAAAGTATTGGACCATCCTGTAGATGTGGGTAATGACCTGAAGATTGAAACGGTATTGGACGATGAGACGTTCCGTTCTCTCCGGATCGCTTGGGAAGATCTTCTAAAGCGGGCCGGGCGACATGAAGTTTATCTGTCGCACCGCTGGATCGTTAGCTGGTTGAAACATTTCGGGAGCGGGAAAGAGCTGCGAATCTTGATCATAAAGGATCGGGGCAGCTGGATTGGGGCGGTTCCTTTGGTCCTGACAACGGAACGCTGGCATGGCCTTAAGGTGCGGACCCTCCACTTTCCGATCAACTTGGAGTCGGGAAACCTTCGGTCTGACTTTATCCTGACGGAGCGGAAGGAAGAGGCCGTTTCTTCGGTGATCCATTATCTTCAAAGGAAGGCAGGAGAGTGGGAAAGGTGGGATCTTTCAGGCCTTCCCGTTGGCTCATCGACATTTATCTTTCTTCGGCCGGCGCTGGAGAGGTCTACTCTCAGGACAACAATGTGGCGTCACCTTTCGAGACTTTATTACCTCCCCTTGGCGGGCTCATGGGTGGATTATCTCAAGGGGAAAAGCTTTAGGTTCAGGAAAGGCCTTCGAAACGCGGAGAACCGTTTAAGACAGTCGGGGAAAGTTGCCCATCTTGTCTTTAACGCCCCGAACGAATTGGCTGAAGGCTTAGAGGGCTTTTTTGCGCTCGAGGCGCGATCCAGCAAGGTCGATCGGCCGGGAGTGATCCGCATCGAGGGAAACATCCGCCGCTTCTATCAGAGCCTGGCGGAGTCTTTCGGAGAAACGGGGGACTGCCGGATCGACCTCATCAATCTGGATGGGAAGCCGATATCGGCCCTCTTTTCCCTCTCGTCGCAGGGAAATTTCTTTCTCTTGAACACTTGTTACGACCCGGAATCATCCTATGTTTCGCCTGGAAAGGCGATTATTCGCAGGGTGTTGGAGAATGCCTGGTCTCTGGGACAAAGAGAAGTGGACTTTAACGGGCTGACGACGTTTGTCCAAACCTGGACGGATCAGTGCCGGAACATTATTAAATGCACCGCTTACGGTCCAACCTTAAGGTCCCGGTTAGTCCGGTTCTGGGAGGAGATCGGTTCCCCTGCAATCCGTCGTGCGACCTCCGGCGTCCATGGAATCCCCCTGATGCCGCTTCCTCGGAGGGAGATCCGTTTCCCATTGGGTCATCCGATGCTTCCTCCCCCACTGCGAAATCGATCTTGCGTTTTTTACGAGAACGGTCAAACGGCGCTTGATTTCGGGATGGATAGGCTCCCATTGAAAGAGGGGGACGAGATCCTTTTTCCATCGTATCATTGCGGAACAGAGCGGAAGGTGCTCACTGAGCGTGGCTTTCAATTACGTTATTACCGTGTTCCACGACATTTAAGGGTGGATACAGATTTACTCTTTTCTGTTCTTACCGACAAAACGAAAGCGATCTACCTTATTCATTATTTAGGTTGGCCCCAGGAGATTCGAGGCATCTCTAAGTTTTGCCAAGAAAAGAAGCTTCTTTTGATAGAAGACTGCGCCCAAGCCCTCTATGGAAACAACCCGAGCCGTCCGATCGGTTCAAGCGGCGATTTGGCCATCTTCAGCTTGCATAAATTTCTCCCCCTCCAGGACGGAGGCGTGGCCCTCTTTAACCGATCTCTTGGGACACTGCCGTGTGACGGGGGGCGTCGGGGGTGGAAAGAGTGTTTGGAACTCTCTTTACAAACGGCGATGCGTCATTCCCGTTACAAGCCGGGTTGGGGGCCGGCCCTGGGTGAGATTATCCTCCATGCAACTCTCTCCCTGATCGGTCGTGTCGGTGCGGCCCCTCCCCAAAGATGGGGGATGTCGGAGGTAAGCCGCCGGTTCTTCCCAAAGATCGATCATGAGGCGGCAGCCCTCGCCAGGAGGTCGAATTATCAGGTCCTTCTCGACTTCTTTGAGAATATTCCCGGTCTTGCGCCTTTATTCCCCTCCCTTGGCGAGGGTGTCGTGCCGTTATGCTTCCCCTTAATCGTGGACAACCCCCCTCCCTTCCTGTGGAAGATGAAACAGGCCGGAATCGAGGCGGACATTCTTTGGTCTTCAGTCCATCCTGATCTTCCGTTGGATGATTTTCCCGAGGTTGCATTTCTTAAGTCTCATCTGGTGGTCCTGCCGGTTCATCAAGACCTCGCCCCGGCGGATCTTTCCCGTATCCAAGAAGCTGTCGATCGGTTCATCCATCTTCAACAATCCACCCATGATGCCCCGCCACATCGAAAGGCAGGCACGCAAATGACAGAATCAGGAGAAGGAAAATGAGCGGTATCTGTGGAATCGTTTGTCAAAAGAGACGTGAGGATCTACGCCCCCTTCTTGAAAGCATGCTCGCCCCGGCGGTACATCGGGGGCCGGACGGAACAGGCCGTTATGTGAACGAAGAGGCAGCTCTCGGGCACCACCTTCTTCGCCTTCAGTCTCGCCCAATGGAAACCCCGCAACCTTCCTCGAACGGCGACCGAACCCTCTGGATCACTCTGGACGGGACAATTTTTAACCGCGATGAACTGCTTGCCGCGTTGGCGTCTGCCGGACGTCCTCTCCAGGTCCCTAGCGAAGCCTCCCTGTTTCTAAGCGCCTTCGAGGTTTTTGGTCCGAGCTGTTTGGACCAGATCGACGGCATCTTCTCGGTTGCCATCTGGGACACACGGAGGAAGGTATTATTTTGCGCTAGAGATCGCATTGGGGTCAAACCCTTTTTCTACGCCCGATGGGAAGGGATGTTCCTGTTCGGGTCGGAGTTGAATCAGATCCTGGTAATCCCCGGTTTCCCCAGAAGGCCAAACGAGGGAATGGTCGGAGATTATCTGGGTGGGGACATCGACCTTCATGACGAGACCTTCTTCGAAGGAATCTATCGTCTCCCGGCGGGGAACTATGCCCTCATCCAAGATGGGAAGATCCAAATCAAGACCTATTGGGACATCGATCCTTCTCGCCAAACCGTTCTGTCGAACGACGATGCATACGGGGATCGTTTCCGGGAGCTTTTCACAAAGGCCGTACAAAAAAACCTGGACGTTGACGTCCCGGTCGGATCCAATCTCAGCGGCGGGCTCGACAGCTCTTCCATCGTTTGTGTGACCGATTCCTTTAGAAAACGGAGGGGAGAGACCTTGCCCTTGGAGACCTTCTCCCTCACCTTCGAGGACAAAGCCTGCGATGAGAGACCACATATCCAGGCTGTTGGATCTAAGGCCTACATTGTCCACAACCAGTATTTAGCACGTGGTGAGGAGTTTTTCAAGGAGATCCAAAGGGTTCAAGATCGTCAGGCGGAACCCTTTCGGAGCATCGGCGTCGTGTTGTTCTGGAAACTAAAGCAGCTGGCCTATCAAAAGGGGATGCGTGTCATGCTCAACGGCATGGGGGCCGATGAGGTTCTCGGGGGCATCAATCTCTATTATCTCGCGGATATGGTCCGCGAGGGACGATGGCTGAAACTGAGGGAAACCTTGAAAGCCCTCACCGCTATCGACCCATTCGCCCTCTCTCTTTCTCCCCGGCGGCTTCTCTTTAAATTCGGCATACGGCCGCTGATTCCGCCCGCCTTGAATCGGGTCCGCAAAAACCTTCAGGGATGCCCTTATCCTGATTTTATTGATCCGGAATTTGCAAAAAGGATTCATCTTTCCGAAAGGCTGTGCCCTTCCCGATCTCGGCGCTTCAAGGATATCTACCGTCAAATGGCTTACGAGGCATTGCGCCATCACTATACCCCGCTCCTTCTCCACTACGAAGATACAAACGGAGCCGGTTTCGGCACCGAGAGCCGGTTTCCTTTCCTAGACAAGGACCTGGTGGAATATCTCTTCTCTTTGCCGCATGATAAGAAGATCCGAAACGGTGTTGCAAAGATCGTATTAAGAAATGGGATGAAGGGGATTCTTCCCGAAACGATACGGACCCGGGTCGATAAAGGGTTTATCGATAAACAGGTGGACCACTGGCTCGGCCACCAGTTCAGCGAGGAGATAGAAAGAGTCCTTTGGGGTTCGCGACTGAAGGATGTTGGTTATTTCAATATTCCCCGGCTGCAACAGATTTATCGGGAATATCAGTCGGGTCACCCTGGACGTTTGACAATCTGGAAGAGCTTTAACCTTGGAATCTGGCTAGATACCTTTTTTAAATAGGAGGCCATCATGTCACGTTTCGGAGAAAATGAAGTTTCAAGGTATCTGGCAAATCAGATTCTTTTCTTTAGGGACAAGGGATATGAGGCTGTTTAAATGGCTTTAAGAAAATTTAAGCATCAGGTTGGTGATTGGCTTCGAACGCTCAATTTCCAAGATCGGTTGATTCATTATGCCCGATCGCAATCCATTTGGAATCGTTGGGAGGGATCTCTGGAATGGCTGATCACGCCACCGGGTCAGCGGATTCTGGTGCTGGCTCCCCACATGGATGATGAGGTCATTGGATGTGGAGGAACTATTCGAAAGTGCGTGTTGGAAGGTAAAGAAGTTGCTGTGGTCTACCTGACCGATGGACGGCGGGGAAATAAGGAGCTAGTCAGCTATCGCGGGCAGGGAAAGGAAGGTCGCGAGCGAGCATTGATTCAGATCCGAAAAGATGAAGCCCGGCGGGCTTGTACCATTCTGGGGATTAAAGAGAGCTATTTTTTGGATGCCCGGGATGGAAAGTTACGGTCAACTCCTGGGATTCGAAAGGGGCTTCTGACTCTTTTATCCAGTTTTCAACCCGATGTTGTGTTTTATCCGTTCTTCTTAGAGAACCACGTTGACCATCGAGAAACGGCCCGGATCTTGCTGGAAACAACAGCGGAAACCGATTTTTCGTTTGATTGTTATGCCTATGAGGCCTGGACACCACTCTACCCGAACTGTGCAGTCGATATCATGGAGGTCATTGAGGCAAAGCGACAGGCCCTGTCGACTTATGAGAGTCAGATCAAAGACAGAGACTATCTACGAGCGGCACTCGGCTTGAACTCCTATCGATCGATCCTCGGAGACGGAAGAGGGTATGTCGAAGTTTTTTGGCGCTCTTCATTGAAGACCCTCCGGACCCTCTATGGAAAGGTGAACGGACGATGAAGATACTCCACATTCATGAGCGTGTAGGAAAATTTGGTGGTGGGGAGGTCTACCTTTCGCAGTTGCGGGAAGGCCTCGGCATGTTAGGCCACGATAATCCTGCACTTTACTTGACACTGGATGGACGGGTTGCCGGTTTAGATCTTGAAAAATATTGTTTAAGGAAACCTCATGGCATCCTCAGCGGTATGCGGACCTGGCGACATGTAGAGGAAATTATTGATAGGGAGCAACCCGATGTGATTCACCTCCATACCCTCTTTAGCCCGGTGATCCTCGCACGCCTTCCTAAAAAACAGCCCGTGGTGTTTACCCTTCACAGCCTCCACCTTCTACCAGGTCGGAAAGGACGTGAGCCGCTGTCCCTATTGGGTGTTTATGAGAGGCTCCTCAGACGTTTGTTGAGAAGTCCCTTAAAGCGATTGGACCGGTTAATCGTGCCTAGCCAAGCTTTTCGACAGGCTATGTTAGTCAATGGCTTTCCGCAACAAAAGATTACTGTCATACCACACTTTACCGAAATGCAGGGCTCGGATGAAAGAGCTGATGATGGACGGACACTCCTTTTTGTGGGGCGATTAAGTTGGGAGAAAGGAGTCTTGGAATTTCTCGATTCCTTGAGCCGGCTGCCATGTGGTTCTTGGCGTGGCGTCATTGTTGGAGAGGGGGAGCTTCAAGATCGAGCGGTCCGAAAGGTGCGTGATTCTAATATGGATCAGTTTGTTCATTTTGCGGGTTGGCTAGATGGAAAAGAATTGGAGGAAGCTTACCGGAAAGCCACGGTGGTCGTCATCCCTTCCATGATACCGGAGGCCTTTGGCCTGGCTGGAATTGAGGCAATGGCTTATTCCAAACCAGTGGTTGCTTTTGATGCGGGTGGGGTCCGGGAGTGGTTATTAGACGGAAGGAATGGTTTTCTGGTTGAGCAAGGGAACCTGGATGAGCTGGCTAAACGAATAGTTTATCTTTTGGAGAACAATGAGATTGCCCAAAAAATGGGGTTAGAAGGACGCCAAATGGTTGAGACACAATTCAGGAGGAAAATCCACCTGGAGCGTCTACTCGAAGAATATGAGAAAACGATTCGTTGTCGCAAGCAATACGCCTCTCCTGATCTGGGTAAGACAATCCATGTGAGTTGAGGGAGTTGAGGGGAACAGAATAGTGAAGATCGGGATTGATGCCGTTTATCTACAGAATACTCATTATCAAGCCGGGCTGTATCAGTATACGTACCAGTTGATCCGCGAATTACAGGAGGTCGATCAGGAGAATGATTACGTCCTTTTTTTCTTTAACTGGCGAAGTTTAGAAAGTGACAGAATCATCAATGGATACAGTTTCAACAAAAATATTCAGAAGCGTATCTGCCGACTTCCTTATCAGTTTCTCTCAGCCCTCTCCAAAATTCGTTTTCCGATTAACCGGATTCTGGGAGAGGTCGACCTATTTCATGGCCCTACATTTCGTTTGGTACCATCTGGATTTTACAAGAAGTCAGTCGTGACCATCCATGACCTTAAGTTTAATCACCCTGAGTTCTTCCCGGACGCAGGAGGGAGGGAGGTTTTCAGATGGCACACGATCGATGCAATTAAACGAGCCGATCTGCATGTGGCGGTCTCAGAGTTCACCCGCACTGAACTGCTCGAAACCTTTCGACTTTCACCGGAACGTGTCCGGGTTATCTATCCGGGTATCGGAAGGGAATTCACTCCGAACCAGGCCCCACAAAAAATCGCTGAGCTAAAGAAAAAATACGACATTCGAAACCGATACATCCTTTTTGTTGGCTTCATGGAAGAAAAGAAGAATCTACTACGATTGGTACAGGCCTTTTCTCAAGTGAGGAAGCTCCTTCAAGAATCTTACCAGCTTGTTCTGATAGGACCGACGGGACCTGTCACGGAAGAAGTCATCAGGGAGATTCAGCGGTTATCATTGGGGAGTGAAGTGATTCTCACAGGACATGTTCCTCCAGAAGAATTGCCGCTTTTCTACACCGGAGCGGCCCTTTTTGTCTTTCCCTCCTTATACGAGGGATTCGGTATCCCCCCCCTTGAGGCAATGGCCTCTGGAACCCCAGTGGTCGCTTCTAATGTCACTGCTTTATCTGAAGTTGTGGGATCAGCTGGGATCTTGGTTGATCCGTTCAAAACAGAAGAGATAACCCATGCCATTTGTACTGTGTTGATAGACCGGACATTGCACGCAGTGCTGAGGCAAAGGGGATTGGAACGTTCAAAACGGTTTTCCTGGAATCGAATGGCCCGAGAGATGTTAGCACTTTATAAGGAACTTTAATGAGCCGTGTGAAAAACGAACAAGATCCAGATGGATTACAGGTCTACATGATTTCGGATACACCAATGGGGGCATACTATCACTATTGTACTCAATTATGCAACGCTCTAGTCGAGTGTCCAGAGATTAAAGAGGTCCGGCTTCTTGCTCTCTTCGAAGATCGGAAACAACCAGGAGTCCCTCCTGAAGAGCGAGTGCTTTTGGATTCGAGGATCAAGCTTGAAGTCATGGGGCCAACGGGACGATCTAGAATATGGCGACGTCTAGCCTTCTTTCGAAATCTCTTTCGGCATCTGAGGCAGGTCTCGCGTTCTTCATGGAGCGTTATCCATTTTCAGACACTGACAGGGTTCCAGATTTTGGATACGATTCTTCTGATCATCTATCGCATCATGGGAATTCCCATGGTCCGAAGTGTCCATGAGACGACGGCGGCTGAACGAATCAGGATACCGAGCTGTTTTGAGCAATGGGTCGGGCGATGGCAGATTAAACTGGTTGATGCCCTGATCGTGCACGACGCGGGGACTGGCCAGCGGATTCAGAATTTTCTCGGAGAGAAACCAATAACGGTTATCCCGCATGGGAACTATTTGGTCTTCCGGAGCTTCATGCCAAAGGGAATCGAAGCGATACTCCCAAAGCAAGATCCCCCAGTGGCCCTTTTCTTAGGGATCAAGCGACATAAGGGTTTGGAGGTCTTTATAGAGGCTCTGCGCCAGCTCCAGGATATGCGCTTCCCGATGAAGGCAGTTATTGCCGGACGAATTAATCCTGGTGACGAGGACCTGATAGAAGCCATCCGATCACTCCTTATGGCCGAGATCCGACCTGGTTATATCTCCAATACAGAAATCTGGAAGATCTATAAGGAGTGTGATTTTGTTGTTCTTCCTTACCTGAGGGGAACCACGAGCGGTGCGGTTCACCTAGCCTATGCCTTTAAACGCCCTGTGATTGTCTCCAATTTGGAGTGCTTTCATGAGCTGGTCATTGATGAGAAAACCGGATTGGTTATACCAAAGGGAGACGCTGCAGCTCTTGCTAAAGCGATGATCCATCTCTGTGAAAGACAGTCGGATCGAATCCGGATGGGTGAGGAGGGCTTCCGATTGGCCTCCGACCAGCAATACCGATGGGAAGAGATTAGCGGGAGGACTGCTCAGGTTTATTCAAATATCCTATATCAAAAACGGACCAGAAAGATGCAAAAATTTATGGATGGGGGTTAAGAGGATGATCAGACGAAAGAAGAGTTTTTATGGCGTCCAAGACATCTTCAACCTCGATCCGCTCAATTGGGTTTCTTGCATTGGGATTAAAGTCAAAAAAGGGTTGATGAAGGTAAAGCTCTTCTGGCATCGCTTTATGAAGGGCGATGCAGGGTCCTACAGGAGAGATTACTTGGCGGGGAGAGGTGTAACCAAAAATCCCGATCGAAGGAGTTTTGAGCGCCAGGGCTATGTGGAGCAGCCCCGAGTCATTTCCGATAAACAGGTGGAAGCGGCTGAGCAAGGCCGCAGCCTGGGAGAGGGTGGTCTTCCCGGTCAGATCAATGAGGCGGGGATCTTTGACCGAGCTCATGATCTTCTCGATCAGTGGAGTTTCTCCCTGGGATCCGAGAAAAACGATTTTACAAAGGTGCTGTTGCAAGATGACTTTGATGAGACTGATGTAACGTTCCAGCGGCCATCGGAGATGATGCCTCCAGTACGATCCAGGATGAAGTGCGACCAGTTGTTCCCCAATAAGGCGATGTGTTTCAAGCAACAGATCGGCAGAAGCTTGATCCTTCTCCGAGATTCGGAGGGAAATCGAATAGGCCTTGGGAATAACTCCTATGGCCCGAAGGAGGTCGAGATTCTGGTCGACGATGGGGCGATCGTCTTGAAGTGGAACCCTGACCGTGTTCAAAAATCCAGCTCCATCCCTTTCAAAGCCGACCCGATGGGGAGCACCCATGGCGAAGGACAGGATGGTGTTCTCTGGCATCCCTTCGCCCCGTGCAGTATTGAAGATCAGGTCGAAGGCATACGATCGAAGCTTTTGGACAAGACGCCATTTTTTCAAAGGCCCACGGTGCAATTGGATGGGGTCATACAAAAGGGACTTCATGATGGTCTGAGGTTTGGGAAAAAGCTGAAAGACCGAGTCGGAAAATGGGGTAAGGGTGAAAAGCGCTGCCTTTGGGAAATGGTCATGGAGGGCGAGAATCAGTGGGAAGACGCGGATGATATCCCCAATTCCACCCCCCTGAAACACCAAAATCTGATGGCAGCGTTCCAGAAGGCAGGTACGCTGAAAGAGAGGGCTAAATCGTATGCCCGCAGAAGAGACGGTTCTGAGGATTGTCTTTCGAATCCATGTCACGATAGCATCCTAAAAAACCAGACAAGGAATGTCAAGAAATCTCTGGTGAACTGGTTTTCTGAAAGAGAGTGAGCTGTATGCGAATTGGAATTGATGCCCGATTGGGCTACCAGCAGGGGATAGGACGCCATGTCACGGAGCTGATCAACAGGGTATCGAAGATGGGCCAGGAACATGAATACATCGTCTATCTGAAGCCAAGTGCTCTCGATACCCTTTTTCAAAGGTTTAAGGGCAGGCCCAGTATCCGATGGGTTCCTATTTCGGGGACCCTGTTTGGGATACAGGAGCAGATTGACTTGATTCGAGCGGTCCAAAAGGACCGTTTAGATCTCTATCATGTGACGTTTGACTATGGAACTCCCTTCTTTCTCTTTTGTAAGACCGTTCTAACGATCCATGACGCTTGGTTTGAACCCGAGACCTTTTTCCGGTCTGAGTGGACACGACGTTACTTTCAATTTATGACCCGAAGAGGTGTAAGAAAGGCACACCGTGTGATAACGGTCTCGCATTTTGTGAGGGATAAGGTCTTGAAGTACTGCATTCGAAACCAAGAGGAAGCGGTGAAGATCCGGGTCATCCACAATGGTATTGGAGAGGAATTCACATCTGTAGAATCCCATACCTCTCCTCTGATGGAGCGATACGGCGTTCAAAATTACATCCTTTATATTGGTGTATTAGCCAAGAATAAAAATATTTTTCGTCTTCTAGAAGTCTATGCGCGAATGAATCGACAGGATCCTGAAATCCCGCACCTCGTTATCGTGGGAAAGCGTCATCCCGGTATTGCCGATCCAATCTCCTGGGTGGAAGAGTTTGGTATCCAGAAAAAGGTTCTCTTTCTGGGTTATGCCCCCGACGAGATGATCCCGGAACTTTATCGGGGGGCGCAGCTCTTCGTCCTCCCCTCACTTCATGAGGGGTTCGGGTTCCCGGTCCTGGAGGCGATGGCTTGTGGAACACCGGTGGTGACCTCTAACCGAACGGCCCTTCCCGAAGTTGCTGGGGATGCAGCCATCCTCGTTGATCCGACCTGCCCTGAGGCAATTCAGGAAGGCATCACTAAAGGTCTCTATGATGTTGAGCTTCGACAGGAGCTTGTTCGGCGGGGTGTTAATCGAGCCAAGGAATTTTCCTGGAAGCGAATGGCCCAACAAGTTCTAAAGGTCTACAAGGAGGTTTATGAGGCGGGTTAAAGTTCTCCATGTGTTAACAACCACCGCCGGTGGGCTGGGCCAATCGGTTCTATCCATGATCTTGGGGCTTGATCCGAAGCAATTTGAGGTCGCTGTGTCTTTTGGACCGGGGTATCCGATGGACCAGAGATTTGTGGACCATGGGGTGCATGTTTTCCCGGTTCGGATGAGACGTGGATTAAGCCTAACAAATCTGCTTGGTTTTTGGGACCTCTACTGTCTCTTCCGTCGCGAGCGATTCGATGTTGTACATGCACATAGCTCCATCGCCGGGCTTCTGGCCAGGCTTGCGGCCAGGCTCGCACAGGTACCAGTTATTATTTTCACACTGCATGGATATGCCACATTGGATTATGAACAGTCTTCCTTCCGCTCTCTGTTGTGGATTGTGGAAAAACTTTTGGATCGATGCACTGATTACTACGTTGCGATCTGCGCTTATGTTGAGCGGAGTTGGGTCCAGCGCGGCATTGTTTCTTCAGAGCGAGTCACCGTCATCTACAATGGGGTGGATCCCGAATCCATTCTGCGTCCCATTGATCAGGACCAGAAGAGAAAAAGCCTCAATCTCTCATTAAAAGCCCCGGTCATCGGGACAATTGGGCTTCTGGAGCCACAAAAGGGGACAGAGTACCTTATTCGGGCGATTCCTCAGGTTGTTGAGTCTTTTCCAGAGTCCCGTTTTGTCGTCATCGGTGATGGCCCGCTCTATGAGAGACTAAAAAAGCTAGCGGAAGAACTGGGTATTTCATCTTATCTTTATCTCCTCGGATGGCGGGATGATGCGACCAACCTGCTGGGCATCATGGACATTTTCTGTCTCCCCTCCCTTCGAGAGGGTTTTAGCGTGGCTCTGCTCGAGGCGATGACGTATGCCAAACCCATTATTGCGACCCAGGTGGCGGGTAACCCCGAGGCGGTCAGTCATGGTGAGACTGGACTTCTGGTTCCAACCCATGATCCGTATGCCTTATCTAAAGCGATCCTCTACTTTCTAGGTAGCCCTGAAATTGCCCAAGAAATGGGCCGGAGGGGGCGGGCACGGCTTATGGAAAGATTTACGGTACGAAAGATGCACGAGGGATATAACCGTTTGTATCAACGAGCCTTTCACGAGAAGGGAATAGGCTGTTGAATCAATTGCCGAGAATCATCTTGGGTGTGGTGATCTTCATCATGGTGATGAGTCTAATCTCTTTAGAGCAAATCGTAAATGCGGAAAGATTGCCCCAGAGCATTGTACGGGTGAAGGGAGACCAGTCTGTGGGTCCTCTGTCTTCCTTATTTCGGTCAGGCATGTTTCTCAACGAATATCCGCTGGGTTCCACCTTCGAGACTTTTTTTTCTGAGCTAAAACCTGGGGCGGTTCAAGTCATGCCACTTCGGGATGGATCTGATGCTGAAAGCCTACAGGAGTATGTGAAACGACTTCCCTCTTTCCACTCAACCCGATGGGCAATTGAGGTCAGCCAGAAAGGGGGAAGGCCGATCATCGGGCTGACAGAAATCCCAAAATGGCTTCGTCAATCGAAATCTCCCGACGCCTATTTAAGACCCCCAAAAGATCTTTCGGGTTGGGCCGATTTTGTTGAGGCGAACGTCCGATTCTTTAATAATCAGCTTCATCTGGATGCCGACTATGTTCTCTGGGATGAACCCGACTCGAAAATGTTCTGGAAGGGAGGAACGATCTGGGATTACTTCAAACTCTACCGAGCCTTTGTTCTGGGGGCACGGCGAGCCGACCTCAAAGCAAAGGTGGGAGGCCCAGCCGTCTCCTGGTGGGGGGCCAAGGGCGAAGGGTCCGATGGAAAGTATTCTATGCTCTATTATTTCATCCGCTACTGTGCAGAGACCTCTTTCCCGGAGCTTGGGCTTCAGAGGCTCCCGATGGATTTCGTTGTGTGGCATCAGTTTAATAATGATCCCAAGGGAGATCCCTTTCTCTATGCTATTCCTGTTGAAGAGATCCGCGGGTGGCTCAAGCAGTTCGGATATGACCCCACGACACGTCTCATGATTGGCTCCTGGAATAGCTGGATCAACTTTGGAAAGGACCCCAATGAGCTAAGTTCGGAGCGGGACACTGAGTATGAAGCGGCTTATGTGGTCCATGCGCTCGATGCGATGGATCGGGCGGGAATCCAAGGCCACACCTTTTTTAATCTCTTTGAAAAGTGGCAGTGGGAGAGCATACCTCTTGCGAGGCGGCAGAGAGAGTTTCGGGACAAGGAATTTTTTGGTGGATTTGGCATCTTTACAAAAGGTGGGGTGATTAAGCCGGTCTTTAACGCCTTCAAGGCCCTCAGCTTACTTGAGGGAAATCGTCTAGTGGCGACCTCCGATGATCCCTATCTGACACTGATCGCCTCCAGATCAGAGAATAGACTTTTCCTTCTGATGTCGAATTTCTACTGGCCTGACGAAGGTAAAATGGCCTTGAAAGGACGAGGTCTGTTGATCAAAGGTTATAGACGTGCTGATCTGATACCCTGGGTGAGCAAAATAACACCACAGATGATTCAAGAGGTGGATGCCGGCAAACGATCGATCGATAGTCTCCCTATTCCGGAACAGGTCAAAAAGGATCTGAATGCGCTGTCATATCTGGACGATTTTTACAAGGCCCGTGGTGAGCCAAAATCCGTTCGGATTCAGATCCAACCCCAACCCTTTTCAGGGGAGGTGAGGGTGGAACGATATGTCATTGATGGTCAACACAGCAACAGCTTTCAGGCAGTTCATGTGGTTCAAGAGGTGGCGCTCCAGGCAAAACAGCAGGCTGAAGTGAATGTCGAGGATCTGCTGCTCCAATGGGGAGTACTGGATCATCAGTTCAAAAAATGGGATGGGGATCGACGGATCAAGGAAGTACGGACTGTTCTTCCACGATTGTCCAAAGAGCAGCAGCAAAAAGTCGAGGAGGCGGTCCGAAAGATAGAGAATAGTACCTTGAAACAGGTGAATCATGCTCCCGAGATCAGACTTCAAAAAATAGAGGATCAAAAGGTTACATTTCAACCTGGAGAAAGAATCGATCTCGCAACCGAGATGGCTCATTATTCCGTTCAATTGATTGTTCTAACCTCGGGGGGATCGAAATGATCACGAGGAAAACGATCCTTCAAACGATGGGGATTGGGTTGACCCTTGCCTTATGGGTCTGTCTGGATCCCATCCTAAGCGCTTACTTTGGGATTAACCTTTTCCCCTATGTGCTGTCAGCAGTCTTGGCATTCATCATTATGATCACGCTCTTACTTTTTCTGAGAATAGATAGTCTTTGGCGTGAGAAGGATCGTTGGGCCATTATTTTCGGAATGATCATGGCACAGTTTAGCGGGTTTGCGTTAGGAAAACTGGATATGCTTGAACTGGCTACCGTGATTCTGACCGGTTTTTGGTTAATTGTGGTCTTCGTTGAGGGAGAACGGAAAATCCAGGTGAGTCCCCTTTTCTTTTTTATCCTGGGGCTCCTCTTCCTGGCAATTTTAACGTTGGTCAATCGCCCTCCTATAACAAGTTTTGTGGCCATCGGAGAGAAGTTTATCCTCTTCTTCTTGGTGGTTGATTTTCTTCGTAAGAGATCTCTGGTTAAGACATCGGCTCATCTTTTAGTCTGGACCGGGGTTTTCTCCGCGGTGGTGGCCATCATTCAGTTTGTTGTTTTTCTATTCTGGGGAATGGTCTGGACCTTTGGAGCTCCTGAGAACAATCCAAACTCTATTTTAAAGCCGACTTTTTTAGGAATGATGGTGCGGGCTATCGCTTTTTTCCCTAATCCTGCAGGCCTCAATGATTACCTGCTCGTTGGACTCCCTTTAGCCCTGTTCGCTGCTTTCTTTTATAAGGGATGGGGGTTAAGGTCCGTCTATATTATAGCAGCCTTCTTGATGATAAGCGGGATCGTACTGACTTGGAGTGCATCAGGTCTGATCGGTCTGGGAATAATCTTTTTGCTCTTTTTTTACATTTACCGGCCTGCCTTCTCGATCCAGTACAGCTGCCTGATCTTGTTTGTAGCGATCTCGGCTTACTTCTTAAGTCTTTGGGAGTGGGGAGGAAAACTGATTGAAGGTTTCGGCGGGAGCTTAGTGGGTTCTGTTCGGATGGATCTCCTTGAGTTGGGTATGGCATCGCTTGAAAGAAATCCCCTGATTGGTTTGGGGGTTCAAAACTTTGGAAGCTTTTCGGGGAACTTCTTTCCAACAGGGCCTTATATCTTAAAATATCCAGTTCATAATGCCTTTATCCAAATGGCAACGGAACTGGGCATTATTGGAGGACTCCTCTTTCTTGGGATCGTCCTTTTTGTTTTTATAAGGCTCCTGGCCCTCCTCCACTCTAATCTTCCGGTCGAAGAGAAGTGGATCTTTAAGGGGTTCTTGCTTGCGTGGGCTGCAATTTTAGTTCATATGATGACGGAGCCGATGGCGTATGAGGGCACCCTCTGGTTGATTCTGGGTCTCATAGAAGGATCTGCGATTGTCATGATCCGGGAAAGCAGAAGGGGTCTAAGCGCTGCTTAATTGAGCCGGAGAAGATACGGTATGTGCCCTTACTCATATATCAAAAGAGCTTGGATGTTGAGTGTGAGGAGAAAAGATGTGGGTACTCGGAATCAATAATATGCATGATGCCTCTGCGGCACTGATTCATGATGGTAGAATTATCGCCGCAGCCGAGGAGGAACGATTTGTACGTAAGAAGCATGTCTCGGGCTTTCCACGAGAAGCCATCCGCTACTGCCTGAGCGAGGCTGGGATCACAGTGAAGGAGATTGATGCGGTAGGAGTCTCTTGGCAGTACTGGGTTTTAAAGCGCCGTATTCTCTGCGCAATCAAAACGGCTGCAGAGTCAATGACCACCTTCCACACCAAGGTGACCCGAGGCGCAGGACAGATGAAGCATGAATGGTATGAACTCTTCAGAATGAGGTGTCTGTTGGAATCGCACTTTGGGAAAGGGAAATTTAAACTCTCTTATCTCGATCACCATTTCTGTCATCAGGTCAGCACATTTTATCCTTCTCGATTTGATCAGTCTGCAATCTTGACTATGGATGGTGCAGGAGAGGACGCTACAACTGTTTTTTCGTTGGGAGAGGGGACAAAGATCCATGAGATTAAGCGGATCTATCTCCCCCACTCCTTGGGGCAGTTCTATGCAGCAATGACAGGTTTTCTGGGTTTCAAGATGCAGTCGGACGAATATAAGATGATGGGTCTGGCTCCTTATGGAGAGCCGAGGTTTGCTCCTTATGTTCGCAAGGAGGTTTTGTCTTCTCTCCCGAATGGGGAGTTTCTCTTAAACCATAAGCTTCTAGACTACCATCTGGCCCGGCAAGGGGGATTCCATCCACACTTGATCAAAGTTTTTGGACGACCTCGAGGAAAGGATGATCCGGTTGAGCAGAGGCACATGGACCTAGCGGCCAGTGTTCAGCTGGTTCTAGAAGAGAACATCATTGCCTTGGCGAATTATCTCTATGACCAGACTCAAATCAATACACTCTGTATCGCGGGTGGGGTTGGCTTCAACTGTGTGGCGAATGGAAAACTCCTTTCCAAGACCCCCTTTGAAAAGATCTTTATTCAGCCAGCATCGGGAGATGCAGGGACGGCACTAGGGGCAGCCCTTTACCTTTACCATCGGGGCTCGGGGCGCCCCCGTGAGGTTTGTATGGACCATGCCTATCTCGGCCCAAAGTTTTCTAATCATGCAGCAGAAGAGGCTGTCAAATCGAGCGGTTTAAGGTATGAATCTCTCCCCGAGGAAAAACTCTGTGATCGAGTTTCTACTGCCCTTTCTAGAGGTCAACTGGTCTTCTGGTTTCAAGGGAGAATGGAGTGGGGGCCGCGTGCCTTGGGCAATCGGAGCCTATTGGCTGATCCCCGTCGAGCCGAGATGAAGGATGAGATTAACATCAAAGTCAAACGGCGGGAAGAATTTAGGCCGTTTGCTCCCTCAATCTTGCAGGAGGAGAGTGCTCACTATTTTGAGGGTGACCAGCCCTCTCCCTTTATGCTCTTTGCCTTTAAGGTGAAACCGGACAAAGTGGCGACGATCCCCGCAACGACTCATGTTGACGGTACAGCTCGTCCTCAGACTGTGGATCGTCAGAGCAACCCTCTGTACTGGAGGTTGATTGATAGTTTTCGGGAGAAGACAGGAATCCCGGTCCTGCTCAACACCTCATTTAACGTTCAAGAACCGATTGTCTGCACACCTCAAGAGGCGGTCAGTTGCTTTTTAAGAACCCAAGTTGATTACCTGGCGATAAACAACATACTAGTGCATCGCCAGGATGAGAGAAACGGAGATGATGAAAAATGAATGGTTACACTTTGTACGATTATTGGTTCATTCTCTATCGCAGAAAGAAAACGGTCTTTCTGATCATTTTCTTCTCTGTGGTCTTTGCAGCGATTTTAAGCTGGCTCCTGCCTAAGGTTTATCAAGCGAAGTCTGTCTTTTTCGTTCCCTCTAAATCAGATTCGCTGACCTTCTTCTCTAACACAGACACCAGGCAAATCGCACGCTTTCCCCTGGTACCAGAGGCCAGAGGTGAACAGCAGAAAATCTACTTGGGGATGCTTGATTCAGAATCTCTGCGAAAGAAGATCAATGCAGACTTTTCACAAAAGAGTCTGCATGAGTTAAAAAAGGATGTTGACTTTAAAAGTGGATCGGATTTCTTAATTGAGGTCTATGTCCGTGACCATAATCCAAAGCAAGCAGCGGATATCGCCAATGCTTATGTAAGGCTTTTCAATCAAACGCTCAGCAGTTACTCATTGAGTATAACCGTTGAAAATCGCAAGGCGATGCAGCGACAACTACAAGAAACACAGCAGAAGCTTGAGGTTGCTCGATCCGCCCTGGCCGACTTCCAACGAGAAAATAAGCTTACAAAGATAGATGAGGATAGCGGAAACGTAATCAAGCTGAAAAACGAGTTTGAAAAAGAGTTCAGTGAAACCGAGGTAAAGCTTCACGAGGCAACGAAGAAGCTGCAGAGTCTAAAGACCCAGTTTAGCAAGGAGTCTGCGGTTTTTAATAAATCAGCCGTAGCGTTGACCAGTGCTTTGGTCGAAAACTTACAAAAGCAACTCTCCGATTTGGAAGGACAGATTGCAAGTGCTCGGGTCAAGTACACCGATGACCATCAGGAGGTGCTCAGCCTGCGTGCCCAATACGAACAGAAGAAAAAAGATCTCTCCGATGAGATCAACCAGCTAATGGAAAGCCGAGCAAAGTCTCCCAACTCCTTTCTGGAAAATCTGCGGCAAGAGATGGTTCGCCTTTACGTCGAAAAGGAAACTCTACAGTCTCGACTGGATGGGTTAAAAAAAGGGATAAAAGATGCCAACCAACAGATTGCGCTGCTCCCCATTGTACAAGCTCGCTATGAGGAATTGAATCAGGAAGTGGAACAGTATAAGAAACTGAGTGAAAACCTTCAAACTGGCTTGGAAGAGATAGCAGCTCAGGAACAGCGGGAGATGAAGAATGTGATTGTGGTAGATGAGGCGACTCCCCCCGAAGTGCCAGTGTTTCCAAATCTGATTCTAAACCTCTTTGTGGCCTTAGGCATGGGATTAGTGGGCGGGGTGTTTTATACCTATTTTATGGATTATCTTGATCGACTTAAACTCAACCTTGAAGAGGATATCAAGGAATTAGAAAGGGAGTATATATGAAAGTCTTCAGTGATCGTCTGCGGAGAAGAATAGAGGCAGAAGAGCGATACAATATCTTGGAAGAACTCCAACTACTGTCGGAGGTAAATCACCCATTTGTGTCTAGTCCAAAGTTCTTCCTCCGCAGATATAGAGCCTGGTTTAAGCGAGGAGGAGAAATTTTATTCGCCCTGGGCATAGCAGCAATCGCCATAGTTGTCAATTACATCTTCTTTGTGCGGTTGCTCCATTTCCAATTTTGAAAGGGTCAACCATGTATCACGCCAAACATTCAAACCACCAAAAAACGCATCCTTATGATGTCTATCGTAAGCTAGTCCGGATGCATTGGTATCCGAAACTCTCGAAAAAATGCGCTCAATTAAAACAGGAGGGATTATATCCTTTTGAGGGCGAATGGTACTCAGAGGCAGAAATCGTCGAACGGAAGAAGGCGCTGAAACAGCAAGACCATGCGCTGCTCTTGGACCTGGCGATCGTGTTTGGCATTGCGATCGGGAGTATTGCTTTTCTGATTCTGATCCTTCTTTTCGTTTTATAGACAGGCATTTTCGGTGCAAATGGGTGCTTGCTTTAGCATGCGATCTTTTAACATTACTGCGGCTGCGTAAAGAATAAGCCCGGAGTATAAGGTATGTTTAAACAGTTCATTGTTCTGATCGGTATTCACCGAGAGGGAAGTAGCATGTCATTGTATATACACGACGGAGACTAAATGATGGATGATCTAAAAGAGCTAGAGGAAAAAAGCATTTTCACGATTCGGGAGGCACAAGCCAGATTTGAGAGTCTAGCGGCTCTGTGGTCCACAGGAAAGGATTCGACGGTATTAGTTGCGCTGGCCAGAAAGGCATTTTTCGGTCTAGTGCCCTTTCCGCTTATTCACATCGATAACGGAATCGATTTCCCGGAAACGTATGAATTCAGGGAGCGGTTAGCCAAAGAATGGAATCTTGATGTGCTGGTCCCCAAAAGTGTCATTAAAGATGATCTGTCCGGTGTGAGATGCTGCGGCTCCAATAAAACCGATGCGCTCAAACAATTAATGAAAGGACGACACTTTGACGGTCTGTTCGTTTCAATCCGACGCGACGAACACGGTATTCGCGGAAAAGAGCGATACTTCTCGCCGAGGGACAAGGAGTTCAAATGGGACTACAAGAATCAAGCTCCTGAAATTTGGGACTTCATATCTCAGACCGCTGACGCTTCTCATATAAGAATCCACCCTCTATTGCATTGGACTGAACTTGACATGTGGCTCTACATTAAACAAGAGGGTATCCCCGTTAATTCCCTGTACTTTGCCCGCAACGGTATGCGCTACCGCAGCCTCGGCTGCACACGATGTACGGTAGGCGTTGCATCCAATGCGTCAACCATTGATGAGATTATTGAAGAACTCAAAACCACAACCACATCCGAACGGGCAGGCCGTATGCAAGACAAAGAGCAAGAAAACGTCATGCAGCGGCTACGGGCCTTGGGATATATGTAAATGAAAAGACTCGCGATTACACTGCTCGGTCACAAAGATCACGGGAAATCAACCCTCATCGGCCGCCTCCTCCATGATACGAAGAGTGTCATGGAGGATCGTATTGAAGAGGTCCTTGAGCACTCCAAGGTTCTTGGGAAACCGTTCGAATACGCCTTTTTGCTTGACAGCTTTGAAGAAGAGCGCAGAGATGGAATGACCATTGATGTGATTCATGCCCAAGTCAAAGGGAAAAAGCATCTTTACGACTGCATCGACGTGCCAGGTCACAGAATGCTGCTCAACCACATGCTCAGCGGCGCATCCCATGCCAACGCAGGTATTCTAATCGTTTCAGCCAAAGAAGGTTTAGAAGAGCAGACGAGGCACCATTTGAGATTAGCGCACTGGCTGGGTCTCGATACACTTATGATCGTTGTGAATAAGATGGATCAGGTTGAGTATAGCCAACAGATCTTTGATGAGATGGTCATAAAAATTAAGTCCTTACAGGAAACATCGGACCTCTTACAGGAAGTGGAGTATATTCCCATCTCTGCCTATCAAGGTGACAATGTCGTAAACCACTCACAAAACATGGCTTGGTATTCAGGTAAGACTCTGTTTGAGCAAATGGAACAATTAGAGATACAGGATCGGTTTCAAGACATACCCTTACGTCTTCCTATTCAGGATATCTATGAGAAGTCGACAGGCGAAATGATCATTGCAGGAAGAATAGAAAGTGGGAAAATTTCTGTTGGTCAGCAAGTTCTTTTCGTCCTGTCGCAAGATAAAGCGACGATCAAAGCAATCATGGCAATGAACGAATACAAGACAACGGCCACTATAGGGGAGAACATAGGAATCATCTTGGACAGAAATTTACCGAACATAAAGAGAGGAGAGGTCTGTTGCCGCCCGGAAGATACTCTAAGTGCCCAGAAAGAAGTCGTTGCTCATGCAATCTTACTGGAAGAGATTCCACAAGAACTCGTTGTTGAGTGTGGTTCATCGAAAACAGAGTGTGTTGTTGAGCCAGTGATTCCGGCTGAGATTGGAGAAGTTTCTACACTGCGGTTCACATTCAGAAATCCTATCGTGGTAGAGAGAGCCAAAACCTCACTCGGTCGCCTAGCATTAAAAAGGAGGGGCAAAATCGTCGGCGTTGCCGTTGCCTTTTAACGTCTGTGTTATCCCCAATTAACTATCAATAGGTGATCGGAATCAAATGTAAGGAGTCTTCGATGAGCGTATGGAATGGATTGAAATCAAAATTCTCTAGGTCTAATAAGGAGAAGGTTGTTATCCTGGGGTTAGATGGTGCTCCCTATTCATTGATCAAGCAATTCATCCACAAAGGGATAATGCCGAACCTCGCTCACATCGTAGATGAGGGGACACTCTCACAGATGGATACGAGCATTCCAGAGATCTCATCAGTCGCTTGGACAACATTTTTCACGGGTGTGAACCCAGCAAAACATGGGATTTATGGCTTTATGGATCTCAAACCAAATAGCTATGAAATGTATTTCCCAAACTCGCAGAATATACGGGCGAAGACTCTCTGGGGAAAATTGGGAGACCACGGTAAACGTTCCGTGATCGTCAACGTTCCCTCAACCTATCCAGCTAAACCGTTAAACGGTACTTTGATTTCTGGGTTCGTTGCAATTGACCTAGCCAAGGCTACGTATCCCCCTTCCCTTCTACCTATGCTTGAGCAGGTCGATTACCAGCTTGATGTGGATGCCAGCAAGGCCCAGAAATCACTGGAGGAGTTTGCCCAAAGTCTCGTGAAGGTTCTGGATGCCAGAGAAAAAGTCCTCTGGCACCTTCTTGTAAACGAGCAGTGGGACCTTTTTGTAGGGGTTATTACGGAAACGGATCGCCTGCATCATTACCTGTGGGTTGCCATAGAAGATCCGCAGCATCAATATCACGACTTCTTTAAATCTTTTTACACCAGAATTGATCGATTTATTGGAATGGTATATGAGTGGTTCCGCGGAAAAGGTGTCTTTATGATCATGTCCGATCATGGCTTTTGTAAGATTCAAAAAGAAGTCTATCTCAATAACTGGTTGATCTCAGAAGGCTACTTGAAGTTTTCTACTCCAAATCCAAAATCATACGAAGATATAGATAAAGAGTCAAAAGCATTCAACATGGATCCAGCTCGGATATATCTGAATCTGAAAGGTAAATATCCATATGGATGCGTGTCGCCTGGCGAAGAATACGACACCACTCGAGAAGAATTAAAATCCAAGCTATTAGAGATCAAAATAGATGGAGTGCCTGTCATTCAAAAAGTCTTTTTTAAAGAAGACCTCTATCATGGCCCGTTCTTGAATGCCGCGCCAGATATTCTTCTTCTTCCCCATTGGGGTTTTGACCTCAAGGGGACTATTACCAAACAGAATCTTGCAGGAAATAGCTTGTTAACCGGCATGCATACTCAAAATGATTCCACATTTTTTATCAATGTAAAGCATGGAAGCGATGAGCGTATCAACATCATGCATATCGCACCGACAGCCGTAAATGGAACAGGAGTTGATGTGGGTAATGCGTTCGACGCCTCCCCTCTGATATGAGTCGATTGGAACACGGACGCCACCAGTTATTCTGTTCTGTAGCGAGAGGGCCATGATTCGTAAAAGAGGGTAATGTTCGCGTTGGGACGTGCCCTGAAGCCACTAATGTGGCGAAGGCCTGAAAAAGAGAAAAACTATGGCCTTGCATCACCGGAAACGGTTCACACATCGGTTGATTTTCGATTGAAAGACATATGGAGGAAATATTTATGCAACCAGATCCACAAACTGCTCCTGTCTCGATGAAGATGCTCTGGGCAGGATATATTATTAGTGCCCTGCCTGTACTGTTGTTACTCTTCAGCGGTGTCATGAAATTGATGAAGCCGGCTTCTGTCATGGAAGGATTCACTCACCTGGGATACCCTGCGAGCTTCGCTCTCGGCATCGGGATCACCGAGATCGCCTGTGCCGTCGTCTATGTGATTCCGCGTACCTCCGTTCTCGGCGCGATCTTGCTGACAGGCTATCTTGGCGGCGCAACCGCCACCCATGTGCGCGTCGGCGATCCATTTTTCTTCCCAATTATTCTCGGCGTGTTGGTCTGGGGAGGGCTTTTCTTGCGCGATGATCGGTTGCGCACACTCCTTCCTCTGAGAAGTTAGTTTGCGCAGTGCCCCCAGCACGATCTTGTTATACCAATCGGACTTTGCAGATAGTTTATCGGGAAATCATCGAACCCGAGCGGATTTCCATCATTTGTGAATTCCTTCCCTAATAAGAGTGAACTAAAAAATGCTTACAAATAGGATGTGGTATACTTATGGAATTCTTAGAGAGGGGATGCATGAAGATTCTTACTTGGATGATTTTCTTAATCGTGTTCCTCACCGGCCGCTCTCTAGCACAGGATTCCTTCGCCGATATTCAATCATTGATCGCCGCCGGTGACAGCCATTGGGAGAACCGCGACAAAGATGCACAAGGCTCCCACGCAGATCCAAAGGAGATCAATGAGGCCATTGAGGCCTACAGGCAGGGCTTGGCAGTGGCACCGGATTCCCTCGCTATCCGCTGGCGGTTGATGCGAGCCCTCTATTTTAAGGGGGAGTACGCGACCGACAATCTAGAAGAAAAAAAGAAGATCTTTCAGGAAGGAAAAACGATCGGCGAAGAGTTTCTGCGCAGTGTTCAACAGGAGGCTTCCCAGCGTGTTGGCAAGCCATTGGAGCGGGCCGGACCAGTGGCTTTGGCACCACATTTCAAAAACTCATCCGATGTCGCTGCCGGTTTTCTATGGTCTTCGGCAAACTGGGGAGGATGGGCTCTTGCCTTCGGAAAGCTTCAGGCGGTTCGGCAGGGAGCAGCGGCAAAGATCCGAGATCTGGCAACGGCCGTTATTGCTATAGATCAGAATTTCCTGGATGGAGGTGGATACAGGATTCTAGGCCGTCTGCATCATCAAACTCCAGCCGTTCCATTCATTACCGGCTGGACCTCGACAAAAGAAGCGGTGTCTTATCTTAGGAAAGCAGTTCAGCTTGGGCCCCGGAATTTGCTGAACGGGCTTTATCTAGCCGAGGCTCTTTGGGATCTTGGTGGGGACGACTCCCGCAAAGAGGCCATCAAACTTGCTGAAGAACTCGTTCATGCTAGCCCTGAGCCGAAGTTCCTTGTTGAGGAGCGTAGGGTCCAGGAGCTTGCCCAGGCCGATCTGCACAGGTGGAAGAAAGGCTGAAAGCCCTTGATGTTTCCCTACAATGAGAGGTTTATGTCGATTTGAGTTGACTGTGAGTTGGAATCCGGTCACGCTCTTTCTTGAATATCAAAATTAGCTAATACAATAATGCAAGTTGTTATGAGTAAGCAAGCCATCGGAAGTGAGTTTATCTTGACTTTTGGGTTTATTCTGGATATCATTCATCAATTATTTACAGCAAGTACTGCGAAAATCCATGAAGCTTAGGGTCTTTCAAGGTTGCTCCTCGCGTGGTGTTTTTTGCTCTTTCGGGACTTCTTACACTAATTGAATATGACCCGATCTTTTCTCCATCGAATCCGGTTGGAGCCCCGTCCTCCTTCTCGCGAACGCCCTCTGGGCCACCTCAAGCGGTTTTTGGTCGGCGATCCGATTCGAAGCGTTCACGAACGGAGCGAACGAGTATCAGTTCCCGTCGGTCTGGGGGCATTTGCCTCCGACGCTATCTCCTCCACTGCGTATGCCACAGAAGAAATGTTGCTGGTACTCGTTGTGGCGGGTGCTGCAGCCCTTACCTTCGCAGCTCCTATCACTGTTGTGATTGTGGTCATTCTGGGAATCGTTTTAACCTCTTACTATCAAACCGTTCATGCCTATCCTACCGGTGGAGGTGCGTACACTGTTGCCCGAGATAATCTGAGCCGCTATCCTGCTCTGGTTGCAGGGGCGGCTCTGATCGTAGATTATGTCTTGACCGTGGCTGTGAGCGTCGCGGCGGGAGTCGCGGCCATCGTTTCGGCTTTCCCAAATCTGTATGAACATCGTATTGCATTGTCCCTGGGTGTTGTATTGCTGTTGACCATGGGTAATCTTCGGGGAGTCCGGGAATCCGGGCGTTATTTCTCTTTACCCACCTACCTTTTTGTCTTGAGTGTCCTGTGGGTTATTGGAGCTGGAGTTGTGCATCTGGTGTTACGAGACTGGACCCTATCCGACTTCGTCTCCCCAGTTATCCCGACTGAAACAGTCTCAGCGGTAGGTTGGTGGATCATCCTTCGGGCATTCTCATCGGGCAGTGTTGCGATGACTGGAGTGGAAGCAATTGCCAACACGGTACCGGCCTTCCAGGAGCCTTCCCCCCGGCGTGCAGGAATAGCACTGATCTGGTTGGGGATAATCCTGGGGACACTTTTTTTAGGTATCACGTTTCTATCCCTCAGTTATGGGATCAGTCCACGTCCAGAGGAGACAGTCTTGTCACAGCTTGCCCGTGCGGTCCTTGGTTCCACAGTGTCGTACTATTTCGTTCAGGCAGCCACTGCACTTATCCTGCTACTCGCTGCCAATACAAGTTACACCGGTTTCCCCAGGTTAGTATCGCTACTCGGACGAGATCGGTTTTTACCCCAGCAGTTAGCTCACCTGGGTGATCGCCTCGTATTCTCTAATGGGATTGTCATCTTAGGGATAATGGCGGCGATACTGCTGGTGGTCTTCCAAGCTGACACCAATGCCCTGATCCCATTATATGCTGTTGGGGTATTCCTCTCATTCACAATATCGCAATCTGGAATGATCATTCATTGGATCAAACGCCGTAACCAGGGCTGGCGTTGGAGATCAGTCATTAATGGAATAGGGGCGCTTGCTACTGGTACGGTTTTAATCGTGATTTCATCGACTAAGTTTGTTCACGGGGCCTGGGTTGTATTGTTCGTGATCCCGGTCTTGGTGTTTATGTTTTTTCGTATCCACCGCCACTATGAGGAGGCCGAGCAAGAGTTGGTGGTCGGCAGCCTCACCATTCCTTTGGGAACTCTTACCCATACTGTGCTCGTACCCATCTCAGGGATGACTCGGCCTGTGCTTACAGCACTCCAATATGCCCGATCCCTTTCTCCCACTGTCCGAGCCGTGTACGTTAGCATTGATCCCTCTGCAACTCAACTGATCGAGTCGCAGTGGAAGCAGTGGAATCCTGGGATTGATCTTGTGATCCTGGAATCCCCCTATCGCTCCATTGTAGGTCCGCTGCTTGAATATATTGACCAGATGCAGAAGAAAGAGCACTACACTAACCTCGTGACGGTCATTTTACCTGAGTTTGTCCCACGCCGGTGGTGGCATCATCTGTTGCATAACCAGACTGCGCTACTACTCAAGGGGGCATTACTGTTTCGGAAGGACGTTGTAGTCATGAGTGTGCCGTATCACCTGCACCGATAACAATCCTGTCTCCTGCTTCACTCCGCTCTCGCAAGTCCTAGCCTGAACCAAAGGAGTGATTCGGCGTGTTCTGTCTTTGCGAGTCTTCCATGCTTATATTAATTATGGATTTCAAATACTTTGGCCGATGGTTTCTTCTTCGGAATGCCTTAGCCATTACGTTGAATGGTACATCTTCACTTTTACCCAAATTGACCTTTTGTATGTCATTGTATTATCATATAATGTTTGGCCATGCTTTTAAATTCGGCATAGAAGTTTACAGACATGATTCGGCGACAGTTTGATCTAAGCCGATTTTCAAATCAACAAAATAGATCACAGATCACATGAATCTTCACCGTCCAAAATCTGTTTTAAGACTTGTCCTAATCGGATTTTCATTAGTGACTTTACCCCTCATCTTTGCGTTGCTGAATGCCACACTGAATGTCGATCGTTTGGTCAATCAGAGTCAGCAGGCCATTTTCCAGGCGGTACACGCTACAAAGAGCAGTTTCATGCTGCTTGAGCATATTACGGCGATGGAGCGCAGTGCCAGACAGTATCAGGTTCTGGGGGACAAAACGATATTTGGAGTATATGAAAAAACACATCAAGAGTTTCAGTCCGCAGCCAGGAAATTATTTGTGCTGCCTTTGGACACGGCACAACGACACCTATTAACTGAATTGGTGGAAAAAGAACAGAGCGTGTTTGATACATTACTTAGCTATCCCTATAATTCCGAAAATACTAAATCTGCTGTTTCAGAATTTAGTTCTCTACGTGACCTTACGTCATTTATTCTGGCTGAGAGGAGTCGTCTGATTGATCGAGAGATCGATGCGATGCTGCAATTAGCCGAAAATGCTAAGCGAATTCTAGTTTGGCAGTTAATTGCGTTGGGTCCTGCGGTATTAGTTTTTGCCGTGATCTTTACCGTCTTAATCTCTCGCCCAATCAGAAAGATTGACCAAGCGATACACCAATTAGGGGATGGTGAATTTTCATCTGAAATTGCTATTACAGGACCCCGTGATTTAGAATATCTGGGGAAAAGATTGGATTGGCTGCGTTTACGGCTGATAGAGTTAGAAGAACAGAAAAATAGGTTTCTAGGCCATGTATCCCATGAGCTGAAGACACCACTCACTTCTATACGCGAAGGGGCTGAGCTCCTGGCGGATGAAGTAGTCGGTAAGTTGAACGATAACCAACGAAAATTGGCAAGTATTCTGCGCGAAAATAGTATACAGTTACAAAAGATGATTGAAAATCTGGTTAATTTTCGTGGTGTCCTATTGCGGCATTCTGCGCTATATATCAGTCAGTTAAACCTAAATCGGTTGGTCGAAAAAGTAGCAACAGACCATCAACTAGCCATGATGGCTAAAAATATTAAGCTGGAATTGGGCTTGACCGAAGTGACCGTTTCTGGTGATGAAGACAAATTGATGGTCATTGTCGATAATCTTTTGTCCAATGCTATTAAATTCTCACCTTATGGGGGTGTCGTAAGGATGATTTTGAAACAGTTTGGAGATAATGCGATGCTTGATGTGATGGATTCTGGTCCTGGGATTGATCCGATGGATAAAGATAAAGTGTTCGATCCTTTTTATCAGGGCAAAGTGTTGCCGCAAGGGTACGTAAAGGGAACCGGAATAGGTCTGTCTGTGGTGGCGGAATATGTCAGGCTCCATGGTGGAAAGATTGAAATCATTGATAGTGAGACAAAGGGTGCGCATTTCCATGTGATTCTACCGATGCGGTCCGGATAGGAGTATAAGATGAACCGTGTTATTATTGGGTTAATATTATTTCAAATTGTATGCTTTATGTCTTTCGGTTGTGGCGGATTGAAAACGATCGGTCAGGTTTCGTCTACCTGGATTCAAAAGGAAGAAAGCTTGACATTGAAAGATTCCGATATGGAGTCTGTTCTTGAATACTATCGGCATCTCTATTCTTTTAGTGGGGAAGAACTCGATAAAGAATACTCACGCGCTCAACAAATATTAGCAGAAAGTAATCAGCCCATCAATCGGATTCGATTGGCTTTATTGCTGAGTTTTCCGCCTGCACCTTTTAAAGATTATGATCGTTCTCTAACTTTGCTTAATGACTACTTAAACGATCCGGTCAATCAAGATTCCAAGTTAAAGGATTTCTTGTTCTTCTTATCGTCTTCCATACAGGAACTGAAAAACCAAGACGAACGATATCAAAAGCTTGACCAAAAGCTGAAGGAAGAAAAAAAGCAAAGGGAAGTATTACAACAAAAGCTTGAGGAACTTAAAACAATTGAAAAAACCCTTCAAGAACGAGATAATAAAAATAGTCCATGAATGCAATAAAACGAAAAATTTTAGTTGTGGACGACGATACCGATCTCCTGCGGCTTCTTGCAATACGACTCACCACGGCTGGTTATCATATCACCGCGACCGAGAGCACTGAAAAAGCCATCGTACAACTTGCAATCTTCCGTCCAGATCTGGTGATCACTGATTTGCGGATGACTGGAATGGATGGTATGGCCTTGTTTGAAGCAGTCCACCAACGCCATCCGGCCTTGCCGGTGATTATTCTCACCGCTCATGGATCGATCCCACAGGCAGTGAAAGCCATCGAACGAGGCGTTTTTAGCTTTTTGACCAAACCATTTGATGGCAAGATACTGTTAAATCATATTGAGAAGGCCTTGCATTTAAGCGGACATCGACAGGATATTGAACCTGGAGATCAAGATATAGAATGGCGTGAGGGGATTATTACTCGCAGTCCGATTATGGAAGAACTATTAAACCAGGCCAAGCTAGTTGCGGCTAGTGATGCGAATGTTTTTATCCATGGCGAGACTGGGACCGGCAAAGAGTTGTTGGCAAAAGCCATTCACAAGGCGAGTTCACGTTGTAGTAAGCCCTTCATTGCAATGAATTGTAGTGTGATCCCTGAGCCACTTTTCGAATCTGAATTATTCGGTTATCGTAAGGGTGCCTTCACGGGTGCTGTCCAGGATCGCCAGGGTTTGTTTCAAGCGGCCCATGAAGGCATATTATTTCTTGATGAAATTGGTGACATGCCGGTCATGGTCCAGCCTAAATTGCTACGTGCCTTACAGGAAAAACAGGTGAGGCCGGTTGGATCAATTGAGAATAGCCCAGTAGATGTCAGAGTCTTATCTGCTTCGCATCATGATCTCGAAGAGGAAAGGAAGGCGGGCACTTTCAGAGCGGATTTATATTATCGGCTAAATGTGGTAACCCTGGAAGTACCGCCTTTATCAAAACGTCGTGAGGATATCTCTTTACTTTCTGCACATTTCCTTGCACAGATTTCAGAAAAAAATCAGAAAAAGATTACTGGATTTTCGCAAGAGGCAATGGAATTATTAATCGGTGCTCCTTGGCCTGGCAATGTGCGTCAACTTTGGAATGTTGTGCAGCAGGTGGTCGCCCTTTCCGCAACGCCCATCGTCTCGGCTTCTCTAATACAAAAGGCACTTCGTGATGAGTCTCAACCCATTTCTTCATTGAATGAGGCCAAAGATCAATTTGAACTGGAGTACCTTATCCAACTCTTGCAAATGACACATGGGAATGTCACTCAAGCAGCGAATCTAGCCAAACGCAACCGTACAGAGTTTTACAAACTGCTGAACCGTCATAAACTTATTCCCTCCCAATTCCGACCCTCCACAGACCTATAATTGTCGTTATAAAAAGACAACCTAAGGATTTGATTTTTCAGAGGGAAGTTTTACTAGCCTATAAAAGTGTCGCCATTAGCCAACAGATTTAATTGGTTATTGTACCCTGAAAATTCTTATCTATATGATTTAAAAGAAAAAATAAACTTGGTCTTAAATTTGCTTTAATATAAATCAAAGATAAAGTGATTCCACTTTTAAAATATTTAAAAATAAAGGAGGTTGGGTGATGAAAGTGAGGACAGTGAATGATTCTGTAGTTGATGAGGATGAAAAGATCGATGATCAGGATTCGCAATACGAAATCACAGAACAGATGGGAGAAATACAGTTACTGATTGTTGCCATTGATCCTGCAATTTCGATGGAGATCAAAAGTGTAACTTTCCATTTTCAGAATAGGGAAGAAGGATTGCAGGTATTTAATGTTCTTGCCGCAACTGCGGGAAATACCCATAGAACTTGTGTCGAGAATTCCAGACTGTATGCGAAGGTAAGAACCCCAATGCATCATTTATAAATAAAAAATTCAAGGGGGAGAACTTAAGTCTAATGTAGATTCATCGATTAACCGAAGTTTGACACCGAGAAGGGGGTGAGCAATGTATTGGGATTAGGGAAACGTAGCCTTAGCTTTTTCAGTGTTTGCGGGGCTTGCAATGGTGGCCCTGAATTTTGGTTTGGGGGAGATCCATTCTCGTCCACCCGAATCTGCTCAGGAGCATCGTTCGTATGAGCTGATGGCACTGCTAACGGAGCTGACCCGTAAAGCTGCCATAGCGGAGAAGACTGAGAGGCAGCTCTCGATGATTCAAGAAGCTACCCAGACGATGATGAATAACCTGGAGGCCAATAAGGAAGCTAATAAGCGAAAAAAACCAGATTATGCTAAGGAGCCCAGCAGCAGTCTTAGCGCTAATGGAAAAAAGTAATCGGATGGGACTTAAGTTTAGGTAAGCAGATTTAATATTTGTCTCTTAAAATAAAAGGAGGTGATGCAAAATGATAAAAAAAATGTTGGTCGGGATGTTCGTGATGCTTCTGGCATTTAGCTTTCCCGGCCTAAGCTGGGGCTCGATGTTGAGCGGACAGCTAGTAAAAATTCAGGGCTCCGTCTACATCATTAAAGACGACATCAGCGGCAAAGAGCAGCAGGTTAGGGTAGATCAATCCACTGTTAAACAGGGAGAGATTAAAGAGGGAGTCCGTGTAGAGGTAGAAGTGGATGACAAGAGTGGCAGTGCGAAATCTATCAAGGTTAAAGGAACATAGCCAGATCCTCAGTTAGGCTATGTATAGGGAGGCCTGCCTAGTTCATTCTAGGTGGGCCTCCTTTGTTTAAAAACATCCCGAGGCCGCCAGATCTATTTTGGATTGAGGAAGTGAAATAGGGTAGTTGCTTTTAAGATCGGTTTAGGTGTATCTTATGGATATTCAAGAGAATACCTTAGTGAATTTAGAACAAACTCGAAAGTTAGTCTGCACGATGTTTCCTGATGGTCATCTTGTACAGCAGTATCGAACCCTACTGGAGGTCGCTGAGGTCATTGCCGTCCACCGTGACCTCACGGCGTTGTTTCGTGAGCTTGCCAAGCGACTTCCTTCGGTTGTGCGATTTGAGTACATAGGGCTCATTCTGCACGATCCCGAGCGGAATGTGATGCGAACACATACCCTCGGGACGGGCGAAGCCGAAAGTATCCCTCCTGGGTTAGAGTTGCCAATAGGTGAATCTGCCGGTGGGTGGGTCTTCAAAACACAGCAGCCATGGGTTGTGCCGTGTCTCGACCAAGAGACTCGTTTCCCGAAGGTTACGGAGATCCTCCAGCCTATTGGGGTGAAATCCTATTGCCTGCTCCCGCTCACGACTGCCATGCGGCGCTTGGGTGCGATCGGTTTCGGAAGCCAGAGTCCGTGTGCATTCGGAGAAGCTGAACTGGAGTTCTTGCAACAGGTCGCCCAGCAAGTGGCGGTTGCGGTAGACAACGTGCTGAACTACGAAAGCGCCCAGGTCGCTCAGCAGCAATTGGCGCGTGAACGCGACCGTCTCCGTCTTTTGCTGGACGTGAATAATGCTGTAGTCTCCACCCTCGATCTTCGGGGTCTGTTTACGGCAATCAGCGCTAACCTTCGCCGGGTGATGCGTGCCGACATGACCAGCCTCGGCCTTTACGAACCCGAAAAGAATCAAATACGGTTGCATGCGCTTGATTTCCCCGACAGCAAGGGCCTTTTTCAGGAAGGAGTCGTCTGCCCAATGGGGGACTCACCCGTATCGGAGGTGTTCAGATCACGCCAGCCGGTCCTCCACAGTACGGCTGATTTTGAGAAGCTTCCCACCGAGATTGGGCAGATTCTAATGAAAGAAGGGATAAAGTCCGCCTGTTGTGTGCCGCTCATTTCGCACGACCGATTGCGTGGAACCTTACAAGTTGCAAGCCGGCGTGAGGCCGCCTTTAGCCCAGAAGACGTGGATCTTTTGACTCAGGTTGCTAATCAGATTTCCATTGCCGTCGAGAATGCCCTGGCATATCGCCAGATCGCAGAACTCAAGGACAAGCTCACCGAGGAAAAACTCTATCTTGAAGAGGAGATTCGGACGGAGTACAACTTTGAGGAAATTATCGGCGAGAGCACGTCGCTGAAACGTATTCTGAAGCAGGTAGAGACTGTCGCACCGACCGACTCGACGGTATTGATTCGAGGAGAGACTGGGACTGGCAAGGAACTCATCGCTCGGGCGATCCACAACCTGAGCGGGCGGCGAGAGCGAACCTTTGTCAAGATGAACTGCGCGGCGATTCCAACTGGCCTGCTGGAGAGTGAATTATTTGGCCATGAGAAAGGGGCCTTCACTGGCGCCATCGGCCAAAAGATCGGTCGGTTTGAACTGGCCCATCAAGGGACGATCTTTCTCGACGAGATTGGAGACATACCCCTTGAGTTGCAATCCAAGTTGCTTCGCGTCCTGCAAGAGAAAGAATTTGAACGATTGGGAAGCAACCGGACTATTCGAGTCGATATCAGGCTGGTGGCTGCGACAAATCAAGATCTGACTAAGATGGTGGCCGAGAGACAGTTTCGCAATGACCTCTATTATCGCTTAAATGTATTTCCCATAGTTCTCCCGTCTCTCCATGAGCGTCGTGAAGACATTCCACTGCTCGTTCGCTATTTCGCTCAGAAATATTCACGACTTATGAATAGGCGAATCGAAACAATCCCAGCAGAGGCCATGGCGGCCCTCTCAAAGTATCATTGGCCCGGTAATATCCGCGAGCTCGAAAATCTGATCGAGCGTTCCGTGATCCTGTCCCTAGGGCCTGATCTGCGTGTTCCGCTTGGAGAATTGAAACTGCAACCAACAGCTGTTTCCGATGGAGTGGCTACTTTGGAAGCTGCAGAGCGCAAGCATATCCTGCGCGCCCTCCAGGAAACTAACTGGGTGATCGGAGGTCCCTCCGGTGCTGCCACTCGCCTTGGCATGAAGCGAACAACCTTGCAATCCAGAATGCGTAAGCTCGGCATCTCCCGCCAGCCGTAGCGCCGACCGGTCGGCCCCGTTCTTATAAATCGGCACGACTTCTTCGGCACTGTATTTGTGAACACAGCAGATTTCATGCCCTTCGACTCTGTTCAGGGCACCGTGAGCGAGCAAGGGCGAGTCGAACCATGAAACCACGAATCACAACCATCACACTCGGCGACGGCGATCTGGTGGCCGTGCACTCCCACATCGTACTGCGTTCAGGCGAGCAAGGCGTAGCGGCCGTGCACTTGTTCCGCTTCCACGGTGACAAGATTATGGAAATGTGGGACTGTGGGGAATTTATGATACGAACGGAACTCTAATCTATACAAAAAATTATTGAGCGAATTTGATTTAAAAGAATTTGCTGCCAAAGAACAAGATCAGCAAAATGTTAGAATTAGGGAGCACTATGATAAGCGATGATGCGGCTGAACTTGTGCGCGAGAGGGTGGACGCCGTCTATCGCGCCGAGTCGCGCCGCGTGCTCGCCACCCTGATCCGCCTCCTCGGCGACTTCGACCTCGCCGAGGAGGCGCTGCATGATGCCTTCCGGGCAGCGCTGGAGCAATGGCCACGCGACGGTGTGCCTGCCAATCCCCGAGCGTGGCTGGTGTCGGCAGGACGTTTCAAGGCCATCGATGCAATTCGCCGGCGGGCCCGTTTCGATGCGCTGGACGATGTCGCCGAGAAAGCCAGTGCTGCCATCGATGATGTTGCGGTGTGGGAAGATGAGAGCGTCGAGGACGACCGGCTGCGGCTCGTTTTCACCTGCTGCCACCCGGCTCTCTCGCCGGATGCACAGGTTGCCCTCACGCTACGCGAGGTGTGCGGCCTCACGACCGAGGAGATCGCCCACGCGTTCCTCACACCTGCGCCTACGCTGGCGCAGCGCATCGTGCGCGCCAAGGCGAAGATCCGCGACGCGCGCATTCCCTATCAGGTGCCTACGCACGCCGAGCTGCCAGACCGGCTCGACGCAGTGCTGCGGGTGATCTATCTTGTGTTCAACGAGGGCTACGCCGCGTCGTCGGGTGCGTTGCTGACCCGACACGACCTGTCGGGCGAGGCGATCCGTCTGGGGCGGTTGCTGGTCGAGTTGCTGCCCGAGCCCGAGGCAGTTGGACTGTTGGCGCTGATGCTGCTGCAGGAATCACGCCGCGCCGCGCGTACCTCGCCGACAGGAGACCTGGTTCTGCTGGAGGATCAGGACCGCTCGTTTTGGAATAGGGGTCAGATCACAGAGGGGTTGGCACTGGTGGAACGGGCGCTCACGTCGCGCCGGTTCGGCCCGTACACCCTGCAGGCAGCGATCGCGGCGGTGCACGCCGAGGCGCCCAACGCCGCGGCGACGGACTGGGTCCAGATCGTCGCACTCTATAACTTGCTGGCGCGGGCGGATCCGTCACCCGTGGTGGAGCTGAACCGCGCAGTGGCGGTCGCGATGCGAGACGGCCCATTGGCGGGTCTTGCCCTCATCGACGTCATCCTCGCACGAGGCGATCTCGGGAAGTATCACCTTGCACACGCCGCGCGGGCGGATCTATGCCGGCGACTGGGTCGAACAGCGGAAGCCCGTGCCTCCTACGAACGAGCCCTCGCCCTCGCAGAGCAGGAGCCGGAGCGGCGGTTTCTCTCGCGACGGTTGGCCGAGTTGCCGGACTGAGACAGTGAACGCAGATTTTTATAAGTCCCGTTGTCGATTTTGGGCTCCCCCGAACGACTATAGGGTGTAGACAGCCAATCGGCGTATTAAATCGTGAAAACGGGAGGAACCTATGAAATACATATGCCTTGGATACATGGATCCGAAAAAGTGGGAAACGATGTCCGAAAGCGAGCGGAACGCCTTCATCGACGAGTGCTTCGCCTACGATGACGTGCTCCGGAAGAATGGTCACTTTGTGGGTGGAGAGGCGCTCCAAGGTCCTCAGAACGCCACCACCCTGCGGTTCCAGAACGGAAAAGTGTCCGTCACCGATGGCCCCTACGCGGAAACCAAGGAGCAGTTGGGCGGAATCTTAATACTCGAGGCCAAGGACCTGAACCACGCCATCCAGTTGATGTCGAAGCACCCGGGTGTGCGAGGGGGCAGCTTCGAGATTCGCCCGACCGAGGACTTAACCCAAATGATCTGTGAAAGCAGTGAGCGGCGGCATTCAACAACAAAACAGTAGCTACCCAGCGAGCAAAGCGAGCCTGCCTGCCGGCAGGCAGGCAAGGGGGACTATAAAAGCGAGCGCGGGCTTGGCCTGCGTGAGCGCGGGGCGTGGGGGCATCGGAGGAGCAACAGCACCGCACGGGCCCTCACAGAAGATATACCGGCGACTCGAGCCCCTACAATAGATAAGGAGACACGACGATGCGATTCATGATTATTGTCAAGGCCACCAAGGACTCAGAAAAGGAAGTCATGCCAAATGAGGGGGTAGACGGTGAGAAGCTCTTTGCCGCAATGGCAACGTACCACGAGGAACTGGCGAAAGCCGGCGCGCTGCTTGATGCCTCGGGGCTGCAGCCCAGCTCAAAGGGCTGGCGCATCAAGTATTCTGGAGGAAAACGCACCGTGATCGACGGGCCCTTCGCCGAGACCAAGGAACTCATCGCCGGCTACACGCTCATTCAGGTGAAGTCGAAGGAAGAGGCGTTGGAATGGACGAAGCGCTTTCCCAATCCCTATCTCAAGGATGGGGAGATTGAAGTTCGCCAGTTGTTTGAACTGGAGGATTTCGGTCCCAGCGAGCAGATAGAACGCTTTCGCAAGATGGGGGTCGGGACAAAGAAATAAAAAAATAATGTAAGGAGGCTGCTATATGCAAAAAATCACCCCATGCTTGTGGTTCGATGATAACGCTGAAGAGGCAGTAGAGTTTTATGCCAGTATTTTCAAGAATTCAAAAGTCAAGAACGTTGCCCGTTATGGAGAAGCGGGAGCAAATGCATCCGGAAGACCTAAAGGAAGCGTAATGACCGTGCTCTTTGAGCTTGAAGGCCAGGAATTCTTGGCGCTAAACGGCGGCCCTCATTTCACGTTTTCGCCCGCCATATCGCTCATCGTGAACTGCAAGACACAGAAAGAGATAGACGAAATTTGGAAGAAGCTCTCCGCGGACAAGAACGCCGAGCAATGCGGCTGGTTGAAAGACAAATACGGCGTGTCATGGCAGATCGTTCCCACTGTTTTGAGCAAGATGTTGCAGGACAAGAATGCTGAGAAATCAGAAAGAGTCATGAGTGCATTGATTAAAATGCATAAAATTGACATAAACGCTTTAGAGCAAGCGTATGGGAAACGATAATCCAGCACAGGCCTCGAAAAAGATGAAAGGAGGAGAGAAATGATTAAAAATAAAGTCGTGTTTTTTGAGATCCCAGCTTCGAACTTTAAGATGGCAAAAGAGTTTTATGAGAATGTTTTCGACTGGAAGATTGAACTGTGGGGTGACGAGGGGGCAATGGCGTACACGACAGCTGTGGATAAAGATCAAAATCCGATTGAGCCGGGAGGCATCAACGGAGGTTTCTATAAACGTAAATCCAAAGACGATCAGCCGTCGTTTGGCGTGGAAACCGGCTCCATTGACAAGACGCTTAAGGCAATAGAGAAGGCAGGAGGGAAGGTCATGACGCCAAAGCACTCGATTGGAGAGTGGGGTTTTATGGCGGACTTTGCAGATCCGGAGGGCAATGTCATCACTCTCTGGGAAAAACCGAAGAAATAAATCTGCCGGGGTGGAGTGGTTTCAGTGGCTGTGAAATAATGGATGAGATCACGAATCAAATGAAGAAAATCGACATAGCAAGTTTAAAGAAAGCATATGGGCAACGATAAACTGGTTGAGGAATACGTCTAAGGAGACATCATGGCGACCAAGATTTTCGTTAATTTGCCGGTCAAAAATCTCAAGAAATCCGTCGAGTTCTTTACAAAACTTGGCTTCACGTTTAATCCCCAGTTTACTGACGAGACAGCCACGTGCATGATTGTGGCCGACGACATCTTCGTCATGCTCTTGACTGAGGCCAAGTTTAAGACGTTTACTCCGAAACAGATTTGCGATGCGACGAAAAGCACCGAGGTGCTGGTGTGCTTAGCGTCGGAGAGCCGCACAAAAGTCGATGAAATGGTTCGCAAAGCGGTCGCCGCGGGCGGAACGACCTACAATCAACCACAAGACCATGGTTTTATGTATGGACATGGGTTTCAGGATTTAGATGGTCACATTTGGGAACTGATCTACATGGAGCCGAGCGCAATAAATTAGGGATACCAGAGGCATCCACATGAAATATATGTTGCTGATCTACCTTGACGAACACGCATTGAGCGAGACCGAGCGGGAAGAATGTTATGGAGAGTCCACACAGCTCGCCCAACAGCTTCACGGGAGCGGGCAGTATGTGGCCGCCAACCCGTTGCACCCGACATCAATGGCGACCAGCGTTCGAGTGCGCGACGGCAAGCGGTTTGTGACCGACGGTCCGTTCGCTGAGACCCGCGAGCAACTGGGCGGCTACTTCCTCATCGACGCCAAGGATCTCGACGAGGCGATCGCCATCGCCGTTCGGATTCCCATGGCGTGCAAGGGTACCGTCGAGATCCGGCCGGTGATCGAGATCTCCGGCCTGCCGATGGAGTAGCGTCCGCGCCGGGCGCAGAGCCCTTTCTGGCTATAGGCCCATGCTGGCGGGCCTGGCTCCGCAGCGGCTCGGCATGTCGAGCACGTAGCCGCGCTGCCCCAAAAAGATCGTTCGATATGTCGATTTCGCGGATCCTCGTTCGACAAATAAGTAGAGTCAGGTCAAAACCATCAAGCTTTTAGCCTTAAACCAAACGGAGGTGTTACCATGCGATTCATGATTATTGTCAAGGCCACTAAGGATTCGGAGGCGGGTGTCATGCCGAACGAGCAGCTCCTGACCGAGATGGGCAAGTTCAACGAAGAGTTGGTGAAAGCTGGCGTGATGCTTGCGGGCGAGGGACTTCATCCGAGCTCGAAGGGCGCGCGCGTCAAGTTCTCTGGAAAGAAGCGAACCGTGATCGACGGGCCGTTCGCTGAGACGAAGGAGCTAATCGCCGGCTACTGGCTGTGGCAAGTCAAGTCGAAGGAAGAGGCGATCGAATGGGTCAAGCGCTGTCCTAATCCCATGGAGGGAGAGTCCGAGATCGAGATCCGCCAGGTGTTCGAGGCGGAGGATTTCGGCGCCGAGTTCACGCCCGAGCTCAGAGAGCAAGAGGAGCGCTTGCGTGCACAGATGGCCAAGAAGAAGTAGTCACCGCGCGCTTTGCGCTTGCGGATCAGGTTGGGGTCCCCGCCATCCCGCGATGATAACACTGCATCGGAGGAATCCATGTTCAAGATCATTGCTCTCGTAGTGGTCGTTCTGATTGAACAGGCAACCAAAGGAGAAGTCACATGCGATACGTAGATGGATATGTCTTGCCCGTCCCGAAGAAAAACCTGCAGGTCTACCGCCGCATGGCTCAGAAGGCGGGGAAAATCTGGCGGGAGCACGGTGCACTAGACTACAAGGAATGCGCTGGTGACGACCTCAAGAAAACCAAATGGAGTATCCCGTTTTCACGAATGATTAAGCTCAAGCCCGGTGAGACAGTGGTTTTCGCGTACATCGTGTTCAAGTCGCGCGCGCATCGCGATGCCGTCAACGCGAAAGTGATGAAGGACCCGCGCCTGGGAGTGGGCATGGAGGATAAGCCAATGCCCTTCGACATGAAGCGCATGGTCTACGGCGGATTCAAGGTCCTGGTCGACGCCTGAGCAGACTGGCCGCCGATGGGTCGGCGCCGTGCCGATATATCGGCACAGATTCTTCGGCACCGCAGCTATTTCAGAATAAAAATAAGTTAACGGGATTTTGTAATTATTTTGTAGTTTCAGTAACTTAGAAAATTTCAATCCGACTAGAGTGAGGTGTGGCATGAGAATTGCTAAATCAGGAAGACAAAAGGAAAAACGAGATGCTGAAAATCACGATTCATCACGATGCGAAGTTGACGCGGCTTGAACTCGAAGGCCGATTGGCCGGACCCTGGGTAAAGGAGCTGGAACTGTGCTGGTGTTCTGCTGCGGGTATCCAACAGGCCTCCCCAGTGCGCGTGGATTTGTCCTCGGTCACCTTCATTGATGAGGAGGGGAGAGGCCTGTTGAAAAGAATGTACCAGGAAGGAGCAAAATTGATGGCTTCGGGGTGCCTGAACAAATGCATCGTTGAAGGAATCATGCGGTCAGTGAAGAAAGAGGTGGGATGATGAAAGCCGTCGTTGTTCCAGAGATAACAACCAGTCCACAAGAAATCATGTTGACTGCAAATTCCTTCTGGTCAGCCTATTGTAATTCCAATGAAGTTCAGGTCGAGTGTCAGGAAGGCGAAGTATGGATCACTCAGGAGGGAGACCACCGAGATATCATTCTACAAGCACAGCAGCAGCACAGAATTGAAAAGCGGGGTCTAGTCATTGTCCAGGCGATTACTGATGCAAGGATACTTATCCATGATGAACAAAAATAATTCAACGATGATCAAACCGAGGAGACCTATGATGGGTTACGATGTCAGAATATTGAGACTCTCTTTAAACTTTTTTGCGTGTGCGTTGGTAGCCGGCTTGTTGGGCTGCAATAAAGCAGCTGACTCCGCGGCTGCTCCTCCCGCTCCTGAAGTCACGGTCGTGACAGTGCAACCGCGTGATCTGCCGGTTTCCTTTGAATATGTGGGTCAGATTGCCGGCGTGCGTGAAGTCGAGGTGCGTCCGCGTGTCTCCGGTATCCTGGAGCACTGGAACTACAAGGAAGGTGCTCCCGTGAAAGCCGGAGATAGTCTTTTCACGATTGATCCAGAGCCTTTCCGGGCCGATCTCGCGAAAGCCGAGGCCGATCTCGCAAGCGCCGAAGCCAGTCTGGCACAGGCAGCGCGCAACGCTGCTCGCCTGAAGCCTTTATGGGAAGCCAAGGCGGTGAGTCAGAAGGACTACGACGATGCGGTGTCCATGGAACAGGTTGCTGCAGCCAATGTGAAGGCTGCACAGGCTGCAGTCACCCAAGCCCGGCTGAATCTCTCCTACACCCGCGTAGAAGCGCCGATCTCAGGCATTACCAGTCGGGCGCTCAAATCCGAGGGCAGCCTGGTGGAAGCGCAGCAAACGTTGCTCACTACCATCTCACAGATCGACCCCATTCATGTGATCTTCAGCTTTACCGAAACTGAGCATCTGAAGTTCACGCGCGACATGTCCGAAGGGCGGCTTAAGTTGCCGAAGGAGGGTCATTTCGACGTCAAATTGAAACTCGTCGACGGCAGCGAGTATGCCCGTGCCGGAAAAGTAGACTTCACCGACGTGCGAATAGATTCAAGCACCGGAACCATCGAGGCTCGCGCAGTCATTTCCAACCCGCAGCATCTGCTGCGTCCGGGCCAGTTCGTGCGCGTGCAGCTTTCTGGCGCCACACGCCCCGGCGCAATCGCGATTCCGCAGCGTGCGGTGCTGGAAGGCCCGAATACAAAGATTGTCATGACCGTGAATGCACAGGGCATGGTCGAACCGCGGCCGGTGCAGGTCGGAGACTGGTCTGGCCAAGATTGGGTGATCACTGGCGGGCTTAACCCCGGCGACAAGGTTATCGTCGATGGTGTCGTCAAGGCGCGTCCCGGCTCACCGGTGAATATCACGCAATCACCTGCTGCGAGCCCAGCCAACCCGGCGCAGCCTGCCAGTGTTGCCCACGCAGCAAAATAACAAATAATAAGAGAGGAGCCGCATTATGTTATCCCGTTTTTTTATTGGCCGCCCGATCTTCGCGACAGTCCTCGCAATCTTCATCGTACTCGCGGGACTGGCCTCGATGCGGATACTGCCGATCGCGCAATACCCTGAGATCGCACCACCTGTGGTGACCGTCCGTGCAATCTATCCCGGTGCTTCTGCCGAGGTGCTGGAGCAGACCGTGGCCGCGCCACTCGAAACCCAGATCAACGGTGTCGAGGATATGCTCTACATGAGTTCTAATTCGAGCTCTTATGGCGTGGTTGAGATTTACATCACTTTTGAGATCGGTACAAACGTCGACCAGGCCGCGGTCAACGTCAACAATCGTGTCAGACAGGCGGAGGCCCGACTGCCGCAGGAAGTGCGACGCCAGGGTGTGACGGTCGAGAAAAGCTCGTCATCATTTTTACAGGTGTTGGCATTCTACTCACCTGACGGGGTATTCGATGACTTATACGTCAGCAACTACGTCACGCTTAACGTGCTGGACACGATCAAACGAATACCGGGCACGACGAACGTCCAGATCTTCGGTGCCAAGGACTACGCGATGCGGATCTGGCTGCGGCCAGACCGCATGACTCAGTTAAAGCTCACGACTTCGGATCTGCTCCGGGCACTGAACGAACAGAATGCCCAGTTTGCCGCTGGGAAAGTCGGCCAGTCGCCCACACGTGGGCCTCAAGAACTGGTCTACACCATCACCACCCAGGGGCGACTCTCCGATTCAAAGGAGTTTGAGAACATCATTGTTCGTTCAAACCCTGACGGCTCGGCGCTGCGTCTGAAGGACGTGGCACGGGTTGAGCTGGCCTCCAAGGACTATGAGTTCATCGGCCGCGTCAACGGCAAGGAAGCAGCGCTGTTGGGTATCTTCCTGCAACCGGGCGCAAATGCCCTGTCTGTCGCCCAAGAAGTCAAGAAGACGATGAAAGAGTTATCCTTGCGTTTTCCGGAGGGGCTCGAGTACTCCAACGTTTATGACACGACGCGCTTCGTAGAAGTGTCGATCCGTGAAGTAGTCAAGACGCTGGCCGAAGCGATGGCACTGGTGTTTCTGGTGGTATTTCTCTTTCTCCAAAATTGGCGTGCCACCCTGATTCCGTTTTCGGCAGTACCGGTGTCGTTGATCGGCACCTTTGCCGGCCTGTTTATGCTCGGCTATTCGATCAACATGCTTACTTTGTTCGGCATGGTGCTGGCGATTGGTATCGTGGTGGATGATGCCATTGTGGTGCTGGAGAATGTCGAGCGGATCATGCGCGAGGAGCGCAAGTCCTCACGGGAAGCGGCGATCCAGGCCATGAAGGAAGTCACCAGCCCGGTGATTGCGATTGTCCTGACGCTGTGTGCGGTGTTCGTGCCGATTGGCTTCTTGGGTGGCCTGACCGGGGAACTGTATCGACAGTTTGCGGTCACCATCACCATCGCCGTGGTGCTCTCCGGCATCGTGGCGCTGACGCTCACGCCTTCCCTGTGCATGCTGATCCTCAAACGCGAACACAAAGCCCCCGGCCGATTCTTCACCTGGTTCAACGACTGGTTTCGTCGGGTTACCGGCCGCTATACCGATGGTGCAGCCTGGATAATCCGTCGCGGCGCGATCGGCGTGGTGTTGTTTGTGGGCATGGTGGTAATAGCCGCTGGACTTTGGCGCTTTACACCGGGCAGTCTGGTGCCGGATGAGGACCAGGGCTATTACATCGGTGTCGTATTCCTGCCGGATGGAGCGACATTACAGCGTACCGACAAAGTGGTCAGTGAGGTAGTCCAGGCCATTCTATCCAACCCCGCCAATGAACATGCAATTGCCTTTACCGGTTTGGACTTCATCGGCGGTGGCTTCCGCAACAGTGCTGCCACCATCTTTGTGCCCCAAAAGCATTGGGACGAGCGCAAGGTCGACACCCGGCAACTGGTGAGCGAGTATTTCATGAAGACCGCGCACATCAAGGAAGCACTGGTATTTGCCTTTGGCCCACCGCCGATCTTTGGCCTCGGCAACTCTGGCGGCTTCGAATTTTATATCCAGAACCGTGGCGAAGGCGGGCCACAGCGCTTGGCTGAGGTGATGGGTCAGTTCCTCACCGCTGCCAATAAAGATCCGATGCTCGCAGGAGTGCAGACCCTGTGGAGATCGAATGTGCCGCAGCTTTATGTCGATGTGGATCGCGAAAAGGCTAAGGCACTGGGCGTGCCGATCAACGACCTGTTCGACACACTCTCAGCTACACTCGGCTCTTATTATGTAAACGATTTTAACCGCTATGGCCGTACCTGGCAGGTGCTGATGTCAGCGGAGCCCTCATATCGGAGTAACCCCGACTCGATTGGCGAGCTTTACGTCCGATCCGAGAAGGGTGGGATGGTGCCGGTCCGGGCGCTGGCGAAGATCACCTACTCTTCCGGCCCGGATTCACTCGAACGCTTTAATAACCTGCCCGCGGTCAAAATCCTTGGACAAGGCGCTCCCGGCGTGTCCTCCGGCCAGGCGATCCAGGTGCTCGAGAGAACCGCCAAGGAGGTGCTGCCACCGGATTTCAGCTACGACTGGGGAGGTGCCTCCTACCAGGAAAAGAGATCCAGTGGCACTTCCGGTCTTGCCCTCGGGATGGCGGTGATCATGGTGTTCCTGATTCTGGCCGCGCAGTACGGGAAATGGTCTTTGCCGCTCTCCGTACTGATGGCGCTTCCGTTCGGTACCTTCGGTGCGCTGGCCGCAGTATGGCTGCGGGGTTTGACTAACGATGTATACTTCCAGATCGGTCTGGTAACGCTGCTGGGTCTCGCGGCAAAGAATGCCATCCTGATCGTTGAGTATGCGGTGCTGAAAAACCAGGAGGGACTGTCCCCCTCGGCTGCTGCGCTGGAAGCGGCGAGGTTGCGCTTCCGTCCGATCCTGATGACATCACTCGCATTCATTCTTGGGGTTGCCCCGCTGGCGTTCTCCACCGGCGCGGGAGCCGGTGCGCGCATCTCCGTTGGCACTGGCGTGATGGGTGGTATGCTGTCAGCGACCTTTCTGGCCATCTTCTTTGTACCAATGTTCTTCAAGTTGATCACCGACCGGCACCTGACTGAAAAACGCTCGACATCACAGATCAAAGCCGAGATCGAGTACCACAAGTCGATTGCTCGGGAGCTTACAGAAGTGCCGAACCATGCACTCACGCATCATCAAGGAGAAAAGTCATGATACCTAACCGAATTTTTATAGTGACTCTGATCACCGTGCTACTTTCCGGCTGCATGACCGTCGGCCCGGATTACCAGCGGCCTAAGATCGATACTCCGGATGTCTGGACTGGAGAGAAGACCGCAACTTCCATTCCAGCGCAGTGGTGGAAGTCTTACGGCGATCCGGTGCTGGACAAGATGATCGAAGAAGCCCTGGCCCACAACGCCGATCTTGCACTAGCCATCGCTCGCGTGGACGAAGCCCGTGCACAGCTCGGCGTGGCTCGTGCCGACCAACTACCCGGTGTGTCCGCCAATGCCGACACATCGCGCAACCGAATTTCCGAGCGCAGTCCCACTTTCTTTCCCGGCATCGAACCGAGATACACCGATCTCAATGCCACGCTCAACGCTTCTTGGGAAATCGACTTCTGGGGCAAGTATCGTCGGGCCACTGAAGCGGCGCGCGCCGATTTACTCGCGACCGAATCCAACCGCGAGGCAGTGTGGTTGACATTGATCTCTGACGTGTCGCGGGGTTATTTCAATCTGCGTTCGCTGGATGCGCAGATCGCCGTCACCCGGCAAACAGTGGCAACGCGTCTTGCGGCTCTGGCATTGCAACACAAACGCTTTGAAGCCGGCGTGGCGTCTGAGCTGGAACTGCGGCAGGTGGAAGCCGAAACGGCGGCAGCACAGGCACTACTGCCATCGCTTGAGACTCAATTGGCGCACCAAGAAACCGCACTCTCGGTACTGCTCGGCCGCAGCCCCCGCGCCATTGTTGGTGCGCTGCCCGAGCGCGGAGCAGCAATTGAAGCGCTCACCGTACCACCTGCGGTTCCTGCAGGTCTGCCCTCCGATCTGTTAGAACGCAGGCCTGATCTGCGCGAAGCCGAGCAGCGGTTGGTCGCAGCCAATGCCCGTATCGGTATTGCCAAGGCTTCTTACTATCCGTCGATCTCGCTCACAGGTACATTCGGTTCTGAAAGTACCACACTTGCAGATCTGTTTACCTCACCTGCAGCTGTATGGAATTTCTCGGCATCAATTGTGCAGACTGTGTTCGACATGGGCAGAACCAGTTCCCAGGTTGACGCGGCAAGTGCTCGGCAACGTCAGGCGCTCGCGCAATACCAGTCGGCGATTCAGAATGCTTTCAAGGACACCTTGGATTCGCTGGTTGCGCAGCGCAAGTCACGGGAGAAGTTCGAGGCCGAACAGGCACGTGTCACTGCACTCCAGAAAGCGCTCGAGCTTGCACAGCTACGCTACGACAACGGCGTGAGCAGTCTGCTCGATGTGTTGGATGCCGAGCGCGGACTGCTGGATGCAGAACTTAACCGCATCGAGGCTCAGCGCGCGCAATTAGCCGCAACGACGGATTTGTTCAAGGCACTGGGCGGCGGATGGGAGGTCGACCTTCAGCAAAAAAGACAGGCCGGATAGATATTGATCACCTATGTTTGTGGTCGACGTCTTTATACCTACCGGAGAAATGAGATAGCCCCTCAAGAGCCATCACTTGTTTCTCATCTTTTTAATCTCACTTGATTGACGCAGCCAAGTCGATTTGTTAGCATTGCTCACTGGCTGTCTATATTGGTATTTCATGCCGATTTGCTAGGGGTATTTGCCATCATGCCGCTTCGCGTAGCTAGAAGATGAGGCTGCTCATCAGAAAGAAGTAAGTAAAGGGATCATTCAGGGAAAGGGAAAAAAAGCGTATGACTTACAAGAAAATAGCGATGGAACAGGATAAGAAGATTGCCCTTGTTGCGCATGACAATAAAAAGCAGGATCTGGTTGAATGGGCCAAATACAACAGAACGCTCTTGGCTCACCACAAGGTCTATGCCACTGGCACAACCGGTATGATATTGGAACAGGAACTGGGTTTCAAAATTACCAAACTCCAGAGTGGACCGTTGGGGGGTGATCAGCAAATCGGCGCTAAGATTGTCGATGGCGCGATCGATTTTCTCATCTTTTTCTGGGATCCGCTCGAACCGATGCCCCATGATCCGGATGTCAAAGCGTTGTTGCGCATGGCGGTGGTGTGGAACATTCCTATTGCCTGCAATCGCGCTTCAGCCGATTTCATGATCTCCTCACCCTTAATGGATGGCGACTATGATCGTTTGGTGCCCGACTATGATGAGTATCGAACACGGAAAATCGCAAAAGGCGAGTGAGGAAGCCGTGAGAGGTTCCTGAGGCTTGATTCCTTGAACACCCACAGCGAGCGCATTCCCTGCCTGTAAAGGCAGTGTTCTTCAAATTGGTGAGCCGCTCTCTAACGCCGGAGGGCATAGTGGGCGGCACCGATGAGGCCAGCCCGGTTGTCCAAGGCCACCTTTACAGGAATCTTCTTAAGGAGGTTAGAGTACCGCCCCTTATTCGAAAATGCCCGCATGAAGGTCCCATCTTTGAGCTTGCCCAGTATCTTTGGTGCAATTCCCCCACCCAAATAGACTCCCGTCCATGACAGAGTCTTGAGGGCCAAGTTACCAGCCTCAGCCCCGTAAATAGAGGTGAACAAAGCAAGAGTCTCTGTACACAACTCATGACCCTGCTGAAGTCCAATCTCAGTAATGGTAGAACTCGGATCACTGTTCTGTAAACGTTTCCGTAGCCAGTCCGGTTCTGGGGCAAAGCCTGTCTCTCTCAAAAATTTGTAAATGTTTAAGATACCTGGCCCCGAAAGAATTCGCTCATAACTGATGTGGCCGTATTCCGATCGAAGAAAGCGGTATAACTCGATTTCCTGGTCTGTTTGCGGGGCAAAATCCACATTGCCTCCCTCGGAGGCCACGGGAAAATAACCCTGCCCATCCCAGCAAAGTAAAGCCTCTCCAAGACCTGTTCCTGCCGCAATGACGGAAATGTTCCCTTTCTTCTTGGGAGGATAGCCTTCATTGAGCACCGCTATTTGACCGGGGGCAAGAAACAGCATGCCATAGGCCGTGGCTGCCAGGTCATTCAGCAGACGTACGTTTTTTACACCCAGAGACTTTGCCAAATTCTGCTCATCCAAAAACCAGTCAAGGTTCGTGGTTTTGCACTGACCATCTCGAACGGGGCCTGGTACTCCCAGACAGACGGCCTTGATCCGAACAGGTTCAGTCTCTGCCAAAAATTTGGCCAGGATCTGCTCAAACTTTTGGAATTCCTGGCTTTTGTAGACCTCCTCTATGACAGATTTGAGTTGACCAGACACTTCACGAAAGAGAGCCAAGACGGTCTTTGTGCCCCCGATATCACCGGCAAGAATCATGAGAGGCTTCTTCGATTTCATACTTTTTATTTTTTGCGTTGGAGGGAATGGCCCCCGAAGGCATTCCTTAAGACGGCCAGCATCTTATCCGCAAAGGAATCACTCTGGCGGGATCGGAAACGGGCAAAGAGCGAGAGGGTGATCACGGGTGCCGGAACGTTTTTAGCCATGGCCTCCTGGATAGTCCATCTTCCCTCACCGGAGTCCTCCACATAGCCTTTGACCTGCTCCAGTTTGGGATCTTTCTCAAGCTCGCTGGCCGCCAACTCTAAAAGCCATGAACGCACCACACTCCCATGATTCCATAGCTTTGCAATCTTGGGCAGGTCTAAGGAATATTCGCTTTTTTGAAGGAGCTCAAACCCCTCGGCATAGGCCTGCATGAGGCCGTACTCAATCCCGTTGTGGATCATTTTGACATAGTGGCCTGCGCCATGGGTTCCCATATACCCATATCCTTGTTCAGGGGCCAGGGTTTTGAAAATAGGCTCGAGGCGGTTGTAAATTTTCTCTTCTCCCCCGATCATCAGACAATAGCCGACCTTAAGACCCCAGATCCCCCCGCTGGTTCCCACATCCAGATAATGGATCCCTCTGGTTTTGAGTTCCTCGGACCGACGGACATCGTCATGGAAGTTAGAATTCCCGCCGTCAATAATCACGTCATTCGCCTTCATCAGGGCAGCCAGTTGACTGATCATCTTCTCAGTAGGATCTCCCGCCGGTATCATGATCCACACCGCTCTGGGGGAGGCTAATTTTTTGATTAAATCTTCCGGTGAATGAGTCCCAACCGCGCCGTACTTTTCTGCTTCACGGATCGGCTCCGGCCTGTGATCGTAGGCTACAACATGGTGTTTACCCTGAACGAGTTGCTGCACCATATTCATTCCCATTTTCCCCAGGCCAACAAATCCGATTTCCATCGTTGATCCTTTCATTGAACAAGCGCAGGAATAACCCTGCCTGTTTACAGCGAGGGTCTGGCTCTGCCAGCCCGAGCGCGGGGTGTGGGGGCATCGGAGCACCTTTCTGTTTGTGTCGGCGCACGGGCCCCCACATACAAACAGAATCTTGCGTTGTTAATGTACTATAGACCCTTTTCAGGGTCAAGTACTTGCTCCCACCGGAGTGTTTTAGTCCTGATGTGAGTGTGCGTTTGGATCGTGGATGAATCCCCTAGAGGGACTGTTTTGCTGTAGGAAGGCCATCAGTTTGGGATGTTGACCAGAATTCAAGTCTTTAAATTCAATCCCAGCCACAAATCTAAAACCTTGAGTCCTGCACCATTTCACCATACCGACGACAGTTTCAAACTGTATTGCCTGGTAGGGGATTGAAAATCCTATCTTGACGATTACCTCTCGACCGACAGGAATCCGTTTGTTGCAGGAGAGACCGATTCCCCCATGACCGATATCAGTGGCATCAGCCGTCATTTTAGTGGAGTCTTCCGCAAATTGTAGTTCAAGTTGAGAGTATACCTGGGTCTGCTCCAGTTTTTGGCGGTGATCTTTTCGCACTACTCCACTCCTAAATAAAAAGCCCATCCGTAGAAATAAGGGGAAATGGGCTTTTTATGTAGCGTGTTTGATCTTAATAGATGATCCAAACAGCTTAGAATTAAGAATAACACAGGGTGTGGTTTTGTCAAGAAAGGCTCTGGTGGTTGGCTTGCTGTTTCACAACAGGTGTGGTACAAAGGGAAATTACACTACAAGGTGTATTGACCATGGCAGTAGAGACTCAAGAAGCCCAAGTGGTGGGAGTGCGAGACCTGAGCCCGTTGGTAAGGGAATTGACACTCTTACCTTTAGAGCGGAAGGTCACCTTTAAAGCTGGGCAGTGGATCTCCCTCCATCTGCCAGTGGGCCAGCGTCCACCCTTGCTCCGGGCCTATTCCATGGCCGAACCACAATCCGCATCTGGCCATCTGGTGCTGGCATTCGACCGGGTTCCTCGAGGTTTAGGGTCGGGATACCTTTTCACATTGAAGACCGGAGACAGGGTAGTACTGGCGGGACCTTATGGTAAGTTTGTCATGCCGGAGCCCCTAACCCAGGATCTTCTGCTGGTCGCAAGATATACCGGGATTGTCCCTATCCGTTGCATGATCAAACATCTCTTTGCGGGTACGCACAGTGGCGGCGGGTGTGTGCCAGAGGTGATACAAAAGAGTATCACGTTGGTATATGGCTCACCCAACGCCCAGGAGTTTATTTATCATAGTGAGTTTGTTGAGCTTGCTTCACGGCACAGCACATTTCGTTATATTCCCCTGCCCTTAGGCGATTCCCAGCCTGTCATAGAAGCGATTCGCCCGCTGATGAAGGAGCGGAGAGATTTGCTGCCCATGATGAGTGGGATCAAGGCATTTGTCCACCCTCTGAGAACTTATTTTGCGGAGCTAGGATTTGGCAGGAAAGAGATTCGCCACGAAACCTATGACTGAGTTAATGGCCTTCCTTGACCAGATTTTTATTCCAGGCAGGAATTTCGACAACAATGTCCATCGTCCCATTGGGGACACACTGACAGGCTAAACGGGATTGTAAGGTGATTCCAGGGGCTTCATCCAATTGATCCCCCTCATCATCGGACATCTCGTTACAGGATTGAAGCCCTTCCTTGACGATGACGTGACACGTGGAGCAGGCGCAAACCCCTCCACAGGCATGTTCAATATCGATACCTGAACCCAATGCGATGTTCAGGATACTTCCAGGAAGGCCTGTTTCACAGTAGGGGATTTTTGCTGGATCCACAAACACTTCGATGTTTTTGTCCTGACCCATATAGGTGATCTTATAGGTTTTCTTCGGTAGCTCTACCTCAGATTTTGTGATGTAAGGATTCACTCCGCCCATCGTGGTCTCCGAAACTTATTCTCTTGTTGAGAGATATTGTATCACATCCCTAAGGTCTGGTGTAAAGACGAAAATGGAACTAAGCTTGCATTTCAAAAGTAGCGACCACAGGGGCATGGTCTGAGGGTTTTTCCTGTGTACGAGGGGTCTTGTCAATATCACAGGCGGTACAACGGTTAGCGATTAGGGAAGTGGCCCAGATGTGGTCAATGCGGAGTCCCATATTCCGCCGAAAGGCATTCATCCGGTAGTCCCACCAGCTGTACTGTCCTCCCTCTTCGTGATGAAGGCGGAACAGATCCACCAATCCCCATTCCCTCAGATGGGCCAGAGCGGCTCGTTCTTGAGGATGAAAGAGTATCTCCCCATCCAAGGCCACCGGATCATACACGTCTCGGGCCTCCGGTGCCACATTAAAATCCCCCACCAGGACTAAAGGCGTCTTGGGTGTATGGTTTCCTTCTAGGTGTGCGCGCAATTTGGTGATGAAGTTGAGCTTGTAATCGAATTGAGGAGAGCCTACAGCGGAGCCATTAGGGACATAAATATTGATCAATCGTATGCCACCCACGGTGGCAGCGATGTAACGCTTCTGGAGGGTGTCCGGATTTTCACTAAAATCGAATGAAACATCGGTCCAAGGCAGAGACGAAATAATAGCCATCCCATTGTAGGCCTTCTGGCCTGTAAAAATTACTTCATAGCCGGTGCCAGAAAAGGCCTCCTTGGGAAACTGACCATCCTCCACTTTTGTCTCCTGGAGGCACAGAATGTGGGAATGGTGCTTTTCAAGCCAGGCCAAGATCGCCTGGAGGCGTGTGCGGATGGAGTTCACATTCCATGTGGCAATTTTGATGAGAAGCATTTTGTATGATAGAGTTTGGGTTTTCTTTTTACCACACCCGGGAATAATAAACAATAACAGTTTTAGACATGTCTTTTCCTTGACCCATAGTTCGGTGATTCTCTATAATCAAATATCACTGTGGATTTTGGTCTATCTACTCAGACTTGTGTTAGAATACAGAAGGTGCTTTATGGGATGGCTTGAGCGGGTTTTTGAAACCTTTCTGTGGAAGAGCCGATATATTGTGGTAACGGCCGTGATATCCAGCCTGGTTTCGGCCTTTATTCTTTTTTTTATGGCGACGGGCGATGTCTTCAGATTGGTGGTCAAATCGGTCAGATATGCGGTAGGGAGTTCTCCTGATCATGGGCCGGAAGACTATGAGGCGTTCCATAATGAGGTGGTGAGCCATGTGATCGGAGCTGTAGATGATTATCTCCTGGCAACGGTTCTGCTCATCTTTGCCCTGGGATTGTATGAGCTATTTATCAGCAAGATCGACCAGGCTGAAGCGGACACCCAATATAGCTCCCGGATCCTGCTCATTAAAAATTTAGATGATCTGAAAGATCGTTTGGCCAAGGTGATCCTTATGATCCTGATTGTGACCTTCTTTAAGAATGTAGTTCATACCTCTTTTGAGCAGCCTCTCAATATCTTCTACCTGGGCGGAGGCATCCTGTTAGTGGCACTGGCCCTGTTCTTTACCTATAAGTCCAGTATGCCCGAGGGCAAATAGTCATGGGTCGTCAAATCATAGATTCATCCCGGGCAGGGTCAGTGGCCCTTGCCGGGATGCTGATCTGGGTGCTCGGCATAGGAGGATGTGCCAGCCATAATGCATCCTCGCCACCCCCGGGAGAACCAGCCCCAGGTCCGACTTCCAAACCCAACTCTCAGCCTTCTCAACCAGAAATTAACACCAATAAGGATCTGGGCAAGGCCATTCTGACAGAGGCCCTGAAGGAATTTCGTTTTGTTAAAGATCCGGAAGTGACCCGCTTGGTGAACCGGATAGGTCGGCGGATTGTGCAGGCCGCAGGCTCCAATCCAGAGGGATATCACTTCCTGGTGGTTAGGCAGTCGCAGATTAATGCCTTTGCAATACCAGGAGGGTATGTATTTGTGTTCGATGGTCTACTGGGGCAGGTCAATAGTGTAGAAGAGGCGGCTGGCGTCCTGGCCCATGAGGCCGCCCATATCCAAAAAAATCACTTTTTCAAGGATCAGAAAAAAATAATGGCCATGCAGTTGGCCACCATTGCGGCTATTCTCTTAGGTGGACCCGAGGCGGCGGTGCTGGCTGCAGGGGCAAATCTTAATCTAGAGCTTTCATACAGTCGTGAACACGAGGAAGAGGCAGATGCGGCGGGACTAATCTATCTTCGCCGTGCAGGGTATAACCCTGATGGCCTGTTGAAATTTTTTGAAACTCTGGCTTCTTATGAGCGGTTTAATCCACCGCTTCTTCCTAGTTATTTCTCCACACACCCCGGGGTCCAGGACAGACTGCGTGTCGTTGCAGCGCTTCTGCGGAGCCATAAGCAGGATCGGCCCTCCTTCACATCACAATCCCCGTCCGAGGTTGAGGATTGGCAACGAACCGCCATTGTGCTGCGGTCAATATCGGGTGGTGCAGAGCGTTCGGCAGAGGATTTTCAGAGAATGGTAGAAAAAGTGGTAGGGAAGAATGCCCCAGAACACCGCCGGCATTATCTGCTAGGATTAACTTATCTCAAGATAGATCGAGTTGCCCAAGCTATTCCCGAATATCAGGTGGCCTTAAAGTTAGACCCTGAAAATGCGGTCTACCATGCGGATCTGGCATACTGCTACCTGCGATCCCAAAAAATAGACCTTGCACGGCAGGAAGCCCGGAAGGCACTGGATCTATCCCAGCAAAATTTCTTGCCTAACTTGGTTTTAGGAATTGTTCAGGCAGAGGCAGGTGACCTGGATGGCGCCATCAACTTTTATCAACAGGCCCTTTCAATTGCCGAGGATGAACCCCAGGTCCATTGGAACCTGGCCCAGGTTTATTTCAAGAAAGAGAATAAGCTGATGGGGGCTTACCATCTGGCACGCTATTCAAGATTGAACCTGGAACCTACTAAGGCCATGGAGCAATTCAAGCATGCCCAGGAGCTGTCAGAAAAAGGGAGCGCGTTGTTTTCACGCATCCAAAAAGAAATGGATGAAATCCAGCAAGAGGGGATATAATTTATAGGGGCTCGCATGACGTGACTCATTTGGGGAGGGTTCGGCGATCTCTCTTGCGGCGTGGTTGTTTCCTTCTTTCTTCACCTCTGTAATTGAGATCGTAGATCAGTCTTCTTGTTACAAGAGAACGTCGGTCCTTAGCTCTTCGCCGTGTCGTGGGAGGAGTTGTGCTGTGAGCATCCTCTTGAAGTTTCTTAAGAGCGGATTGAACTGCTTTAGGAACTTCTTTACCCATTTGCCGTAGCATCAGATTCAGGAACTGGTGGAGGTTGTCTATCTGGACCTGGAGACAAGCCAAATACTCGATGATGCGATGATTGATGAGATGTTGTATCGCAAAGGCCTTGGTTCTATAATTATCATCCTGTTTTGCCAGTTCTACCGCTTTTTCAATAGTGGCTCTGTCTACATAGGAACCTTTATACGCCTCCTCGCTGTAAAATTCGCTTAAAAGCCGCTCATATTTTTTCTTAATCTGGGCAAAGGTTCTGACCTCTTTTTCAAACCGTTCAAAATCCAGCGAATCGTTCATCTCAGTTTATCCTCTTCTGGAACTGAAATAGGCCTTGTCTGTTCTCTAGTGTTAATTATAGCAGCCTTTATTTTTAGTGTTGGCGTTAGAAGAAAGGGGTGGAAAGAAAATAAAAAAACCGGACAGGGAGTAACCCCCTGACCGGCTTGCTTTGAATCGAATGGGTTAAATCACTTAACGAACAAGGCGCTGTCTGGCCATGGCCTCTAGCCGTGCGATCCGGTCTTGAATTGGCGGATGGGTCGAGAAAAGGTTAGCGATGCCGCCACCGTGTAATGGGTTAACGATAAACAAATGAGCTGTTCCCGGATTCGTTTCCATCGGTACTTGCCGGTTTCCTATTTCAAGCTTCCGAAGTGCCGAGGCTAGGCTTAGAGGGTTAGCGAGTTGTGCACCACCTTCGTCGGCATGATATTCGCGCGAGCGCGAGATGGCCATCTGGACCAACATCGCCGCAAGGGGTGCCACGATAATCGACACGATTGCCCCGACCATCTGTAACGGATTTCCCTCGCGATCCCGATTGCCTCCTCCGAACATCAGGGCCCATTGTGCCATGTAGGTCAGATAGCTAATGGCGCCCGCAATGGTGGCTGCAATGGTGCTGATGAGGATATCCCGATGGGTCACATGGGCCAGCTCGTGGGCAAGAACTCCTTCCAGCTCTTCAGAGTTCAATATTGACTCGATCCCGGTGGTGACCGCAACAGCGGCGTGTTCTGGATTGCGACCGGTGGCGAAGGCGTTAGGTGTGGGGGTATTGATCCTGTATATCTTCGGCATCGGGATGCCAGCCTTGCGTGCAAGGTTTCGTACGATCCGATGTACCTCAGGGGCTTCTGATTCAGACACCTGCTTCGCCCGATACATAGCCAGCACTATCTTGTCCGAAAACCAGTAAGCAGCAAAATTCATCACAAAGGCCATGACCAGAGCGATTGTTGCGCCCTGTTGGCCTCCGATCAACCCGCCGACCACCATCAGGATTGCTGCCAGTAATGCCAGCAGGATACCTGTCTTCATCACGTTCACGTTTTTAAACCTCCTCTAAGACAAAGTACGCAGCTAAATTATAAATAAAGAAGGCATGAAATTCAAGTGGCATCGGTTTAAAAGAAACTGGCCGGTGCATGGCTGGAGGCCGCCATGAAGAACAGCATAGGGATGGATAGCATCGTATTGGTCCGGGAAGCCAGAAAGGCCATCCGGGCGGCCTTCGCTTTTTCTTCAGGAGTCGCTTGCACCAGGCCCAGGACCTTCTTCTGGTTACGCCAGATAATTCCCCACACATTGATGAACATGATGGTACCCAGCCAAGCCCCCATTCCGATGATGGCATGTTCCCCTTGGAGTAGGAAAGCATCGCCAAAGTTCCCTCCGAGCAGGGCTGCTCCAAATAGCCAAGTGGCCAGTGCCCCGTAGCGGAACCACAACAAGGCTCGGGGAACGAGGTGCTTGAAGGCCTCGACCTTGGCGTCTGGCGTGACCGCCTTCAAAAACTGAACCTGAACAAAATTAAAATAATACAAAAGACCGATCCACGTGATTCCTGCAAGAAAGTGTCCCCATCTTAAAAGCAACTCCAATGTCGCCATAGCTATTCCCCCTTTGCACTATTCACAACTATCATCGTGATTCATGTTTAATTGGCCCTAGACCAATGCACTAACAATAAAGTACAAAATGAGTGTCAATATAAAACCCGAAATGATGGTACCCATCACGGAATCGAGCGGATTTTTCATGGTCTTACTCCTTGTCTTTACACTTTCTAAAACCACCTGAGAATACACAAACTCTTGTCTCCGAGTCAACAAAAAAATAAGATCCTGCCCTAGTTTTTGAGAATTCATGAATAATAGACTCTTTTTAAAGTAGGCTGAACTCTATAAACCAGTGGGCAAGAAGTGTATAGAGTAGAGATTTCACTGGCTTTTACCTGCAAAGTGATATATAATGGTGAGACTAACTTAGCATAGAGGAAAGTAGAATGTCTGAAGATAAGAAGCAAGTGCAAGGTGAAACTACCTCAGTGTGTATGAGATGCAAGAAAACAACGGCGCATATCATTATTTCCATGGTAGGAGACCGTATTGCCAGGGCGCAGTGCAGGACCTGTGGAGGTACGCACCGCTATCGCGATCCGGATGCACCGCTCAAACCCGTTCGGAAACGCTTTGGTAAGTCCTCTCCCGAAGAAGTCTGGGGAAAGATGATGAATCTTGCCACCCCGCAGAAGAAAATTCCCTACACCTTTTCCGGTCATTTCAAGGTCAATGACCTCATTGATCATACCACCTTTGGGCTCGGCGTTGTGACCCAACTTTTGTCCGGCGATAAAATTCAAGTCGTCTTTAAAGACGGAGAGAAAATCCTGATCGCCCGGCGCTAATAAGAGGATCAAAAAGGAATATCTATTCTAATTATCTGGACCAGTGGGTCTGGTTTGCATCGGTGCTGGAGGTAGTTAAGATAAAAATTTCACTGGCCTTTCTGAAAAATATAATATATAATGAGTCGCAAGTGAATTGAACCGTGAGCTGGCCACCTTCCTCTGCAAGGTTTACCCGCTCAGGAGCGGGTACCTCCGTTCTTCAGTAGGGTCTTTCCCGTCTCACAATGTGGTTCTTTACAATGACCCCGATACAGGGACGGACCTCCGTTCGTGTATCACAATCTCCCCTAAACTGTAGAGAGGGGAAAGGAGAAAGTTTGTGATGAAGTTTAGTGAATTGGGTCTTGCACCCGAACTGGTCCGTGCCATCCAGGACCAGCGCTATGAAACCCCTACACCTATACAGGCCCAGGGTATTCCCTTGGCCCTGGAGGGTCGCGACCTGGTAGGATGTGCCCAGACAGGTACCGGAAAGACAGCTGTTTTCGTTCTCCCGATTCTTCACCGCTTGCGAATGGGACCGGCCAATCGTCTGCGTGCGCTTATCCTGGTTCCCACCCGAGAACTGGCGGCCCAGGTGGCCGAGAGCGTCAGGACCTATGGCCGCCACTTGCGTCTAAAATCAGCTGTAATTTTTGGAGGTGTGGGACTGGATCCCCAACGGCAGAAGCTCTGGCAAGGTATAGACCTGCTGGTGGCGACACCCGGTCGTTTGCTGGACCATATGGAACGTGGCAATGTGAATTTCCGGAACTTGGAAGTCTTCGTGCTGGATGAAGCCGACCGGATGCTGGATATGGGGTTTATCCGTGACGTCAGAAAGATTATCAGAGCGTTGCCTTCGGAACGCCAGACCATGCTTTTCTCGGCCACGATGCCGGAGGCCATCCAGCAACTGGCGAAGGAAGTCTTGAAGTCACCGGTTCTGGTGGAGGTATCCCGGCGATCCGCTCCAGCAGAAGGTGTCCGTCAGGTGGTCTGCTCGGTGGTTGTTCCCCATAAACGGCATCTTTTGCAGCACCTGATCGCCAAAGAAAAAATGTCCCAGACCCTTGTGTTTACTCGAACTAAACGTGGGGCGAACAAGCTGGCAGAATTCTTGGATCGAAGCGGACATTCCGTGACGGCCATTCATGGGAATAAAAGCCAGGCGGCAAGAACGCAGGCCCTGGACAGCTTCCAACGAGGCAGAGTTCGCATTCTAGTCGCCACGGATGTGGCCTCCCGCGGTCTGGATGTAGATGGGATCTCACACGTGGTGAACTTTGATGTTCCGCATTCCCCCGAGGATTATGTCCATCGAATCGGACGGACTGCCCGTGCGGGCAGGGCAGGAGATGCCCTGACCTTGATGTCCCCTGAAGAAAAGCCCCTGATCCGGGCGATCGAAAAATTAATCGGTCAGCGTATCCCGATTCGAGAAGTGACTGGCTACACAGTTCCTTCAAACTCAACTCAGGGTTCCCAGCGCCAGGGTCATTTTTCCGACAGGCCATGGAAGCAGGGAAGCCCGACCAGTCGGTCCTCCACTCGATGGAACCATCAGCGCCGCAGGAGTGGGTAGTATAGGGTTTACGAACGTCCAGACGGCAGGTCAGCACCTTGAAACGCATGAAACGCAAATGTTAAAATATGTGCCGGGTGGAGGTTGTGGTGAAATACGCATGGTTGATTGTAGGAATCCTTCTTTTAGCCAGTTGTGCCAGTATGCCCGTTACTCCGACAGAAGAGGAAGGGGGCATTTCGATCCAGTTCCCTTATGGGAAGGCTTTTGAGAAGGTTGTCAATCTTCTGGAGTCGCGAGGCTATACGATTGCTCTGGCCGACAAGAATGCAGGGATTATTGAAACTGCACCCAAGCGAGTGTCTGGTGAAGAAGGTGCAGTCCATCACAACGTCCTTATCTCCCTTCTCTTAAGAGGGGATCATAGAGAAACCACTGCTTATCTCCGAGTGATTGTCACCAGCGACGTTCCCGATGAGAAAAAAAGAATTATAGATTCCTTAAAGAGCTTATCTCAATGATGACTCGAGAGGATGGGGTGTTCCATGAAACGCTTTCTTTTAATTTGGACCGCCACTTTTTTCTCCTTGGCTTTTTCTGCTCCTTCAAGCTTTGCCTATAACCCTCGTTATGTGACAGAGAACCATCTTTTTTCTTTGGATTTTCTGACTCAGATACAGAACCGAGATGTGGTGGAGGAAGGGCAGAGTTTGGCCAACCTAAAAGAAAAGGGAGATGCTGATTCCACACGCCTTTTAATTCGGGGAGGAATTCGCCCTATTCCGCCGGTTGAATTATACGGGTTGATCGGGGGTGCGGATCTTAGTATTGATGAATTTGACAGATTTGATGCCGGTATGAGTGTGGCCTATGGCGGAGGCATCCGCGTCGTTCCTTACCAATCCTCTTTTCCTGGGCAGTTTACTCTCTTTGTGGATGCTCAATACTTACAATTTACCGCGAAGGATCGTGTTCTAACAGATGTGTTGGGTATACCCACAGAGCAAGATGAAGAAATTCGTTGGAAAGAATATGTGGCCAAGGTTGGTTTAGAGACAGATCATGACTTCTTCCGCCCTTATGGCGGACTTCGTTTCTCCTTGGTGAGGGGAAAAGACATTCTCTCGGTTTCAGGGAGATTAAGAATTCAAGAGGACGACACTGTTGGCGTCTTTGGCGGGGCTGATATTTTTCTAGACCCAACGAAGAGAGCGGCCTTGAATCTGGAGTTCAGCCTGTTTGATGTCGATTCGATCAGTGCAGGACTTCGCCTGTTCTTCTAATCGTTCTAAAAAAGAGGGAAGGTGAATACAAGGTGAATACAATGATGAGAAAAGGACTCCTAACCATGGGCCTTCTAAGCACACTCCTTTTCTTCGGAGGCTGTCATGGCTATAGTTATATGAGGGGTTCTGTGGGCTATGGAGAGGCCTCGACCATTCCCTATTCCCAGGATTATTATGCTTATTCTGAGCCGCCGCCTTACTACTATCCTGGACCTCCATATTACTATGGCTATCCCTATCCACCTTACTACTATCCTTACCCTTATTTCTTCAGGGGTTACTTCGGCTTTCATCATCACTCCAGAATTCCCGTGTCTCCAGCGCCTGGGCGTCGCTTCCGTTCCATGAGTAGCAATGATAGTCCTGCGTCTTCTTCTGCCGACGAGTCTTCTACAGGTGGCCGGCGTTTTAAAAAATAACCCCAAAGTATCCTAGGGTCACAAAAAGGCAAATGGTCAATGGAGAGAAATAAAAAGCGCCCGATGAACTGGGCCTTTTTATTTCTGGATCTGGCCGGGATCGATCACGCATGCGAGGTGTGGCCAATGGCTATCAACTCGCAATACTAAAAACAGCCACGCAGGGGCTCACCCATCGGGACGAGCGGCGATTTCCCGCTCAACCGGCGACCTTCAAAAAAGAGAAATGGAGCTGAGGGGGATCGAACCCCTGACCTCAAGACTGCCAGCCTTGCGCTCTCCCAACTGAGCTACAGCCCCATATATGCTTGTAAAAGAGCAAACGATAATTTTGCAGGCTCAAAATCGTAACATCCATGTAATTTTTTGTCAAGAATTTTAAGAGTTCTGGCGCTTGACAAGAGGTCGATTCAGAGCATATGATTAGAAAGAATTCTCCATAAATATGGCTCTGATGAGACCATCAGGGCCTTTTTGATGAGGGCACCTTTAGGTCATGGCCAATATTGTAGTGGTAGGAACGCAGTGGGGAGATGAGGGAAAGGGAAAGATCGTGGATCTCCTGACCCAGGAGGCGGATTTTGTGGTCCGCTACCAGGGAGGACATAATGCTGGCCACACTGTGGTGATCGGGAACGAGCAGTTTGTCCTCCACCTGATCCCCGCCGGGATCCTCCATCCTGGGAAGAAGTGCGTCATTGGCAATGGGGTGGTGGTGGATCCGGCGGCACTGATTGAGGAGACGGATGCCCTCATCAAGAGAGGGATCCAAATCAAAGGGCGGCTGTTTGTGAGCGACAAGAGCCATCTTATTATGCCCTACCACCGGGCCATTGAAAGAGAGAGCGAGGCCCAGAAGGGAACCCGCAAGATCGGTACCACGGGCCGCGGAATCGGCCCCACCTATGCCGACAAAATGTCCCGGATCGGTATCCGAATGGCCGACCTTTATGATGGAGATGTCTTCTATCGTAAGCTGTCAGAAAATCTCACTGAGATGAACTTCTTTCTGGAAAATCTCTACAAGGTGAAGGGATTTGAGGTGAAGCGTGTGTATGACGAGTACATGGACTATGCCACTCGGGTTCGAGAGTATGTTGCGGACACCTCACAGCTTTTAAACCAGGTGATGGCAGAAGGAAAGAACATTATGTTTGAAGGGGCCCAAGGGACCCATCTAGATGTAGATCACGGTACCTATCCCTACGTCACCTCCTCCAATGCCACGGCGGGCGGTGCCTGTACCGGGACAGGGGTTGGTCCAACACGCATCCATGGGGTGTTAGGGGTGGCTAAAGCTTACACCACCCGTGTGGGCAGCGGGCCTTTTCCCACCGAGATCAAGGGTGCGGAGTGCCATGCTCTGCGGGAAAAGGGGCGGGAGTTTGGAGCCACCACCGGTCGTCCTCGGCGATGTGGTTGGTTTGATGTTGTGGCGGTGCGCTATGCGGTAGCGGTCAATGGATTGACCAGCCTTGCCATTACTAAAATGGACGTGCTGGATGATTGCGAGCAGATCAAGCTCTGTGTGGGCTATCGGTCTAAGGATAGGACCTTCTATGAGATGCCTTCACAGATTAGCGTGTTGGACCAGTGTGAGCCCATTTATGAAGTGTTTTCAGGCTGGCAGAAGCCAACCACGGGTATTTCTTCTTATTCTCAGCTCCCGCTTCAAGCTCAGACCTATCTTAATCGGATAACAGAACTCACCCAGTGTCCGATCGACATTATTTCTACCGGATCGAAGCGGGACCAAACCATTGTCTTGCAAAACCCTTTTACCCGCTTCAAACATCAAACCTAAAACCTAAAACAAGAATTGACAATACGCATCTCGGTTTGTTACGATCACACTTTGTCAATAGCAATTTTGTGCGTTTTATCGGGCGTGGGGCATCGGGGGCGCACGCTGCGACGAGGAAGGAGCAGCAAGTTTGTGCGCGCCGCCGAGAAGGTGAGGCGGCCGGGTTTCCTTAGTGTAAGGCGCACGGGCCCCCACATATAATTGAGCCGCTAGCTCAGTTGGTAGAGCACCGGCCTTTTAAGCCGGGTGTCCTGGGTTCGAGTCCCAGGCGGCTCACGTTAAAGAAACCCCTTGAAAGACTTAAATATCTACGGTTTTTCAAGGGGTTTTCTTTTTAGCTTTAGTGAAACTTGCTATGTGGTTTGACGGGGTCTCACGGGGTCAAATGGGGTCTCATCTGACACACTTTGACACACTTTTTGGCACAGCAGGATCACCGGTTTTTTTGACCGATGATGTGGGATTTGGAGAAGACTATCTCAAAGGTCTGACATAGATTTACATCCCAAACTGCTTCCGAATGAGCCTTATTGGACGTAGTATCTATGATAAATGCTACATTGTAAGGGCTACTTCCTGAAAGTGTGATTTTTTGAGAATAATCTGCACTACTGTATTTCATTTAGCAATGATTGTGTGAAGTGTACATGGACCTCAAGGTGCAGTGGTCTCAATTATGCGTCAAAATGAGATTTTCTAAGTTGCATCCATTCATCAAAAACGCATGAATCAAAGGGAAGCTTTCCTTGACGAAATATCGGTTTCTGGTATTCTTATGAAAGAGTTTAGAATCCATAGGGGAAACCTTTGTCCTAGGAGAATTTTTTGATCATTTAGCAACTACCCTTAACTTTGTATAGAGATGACATGGTGCACTTGAAGTAGGAACGATGAAAACCTGCTCTCCCATATGAAAAGTAGCAAATAACAATTTAAGGCTAAACTTATGAGTAATCATCAAATCAAAGTTTTGTTGATAGTTGAAAAGGCTGAAGACGCTGAAAATTACTTGAAATTATTATCGACAGAAAAGAACCCTTCTTTTCTAGTAGAATGCGCTTACGGGCACAAAGCTGGGCTTCAGTGCCTTGCCAAGGGAGAAATCGATGCAGCCATATTTGACCTCTCCTCACTAGGTAATCAGTACCTAGACTCAGTGGCTTCGGTACAGACCCAAACACCAGAGATACCCATCATTGTATTGCAGGGATCCAGTGAAGATACGCTACCACCCGATACCATCAAAAAGGGAGTACAGGAATTTCTCTTTAAAGACCAGATAAACGGGAAGATGCTCTCCCGCGCCATCCGATACGCAATTGAGCGCAAGCGGATGGAAGTAAATCTAGAAAGACAGGCGATTAAGGATACACTCACGGATCTTTATAACCGCCGATATTTTAGTCAGAGGATTGCAGAAGAAATCATGCAAGCAGATCGAAGTGGACACAACATTGCTGTTTTGCTATGCGACCTGGATCGTTTTAAGGCAGTAAACGATACCTTAGGGCATCATGTTGGAGATAAGGTACTAAAGGCCGTTGCGAAGAGCATCCAACAGTCCACCCGTGGGTCAGATCTGGTCTTCCGCTGGGGGGGAGACGAGATCGTGGTTATTTTATCAAATGCCACGCGGGAAGGGATTCTAGTGGCCGCAGATCGGATCAGAAAAGGAATACATCAAATTTTCCTGGGTATCCCATTTGACCTAGATTTAAGCATCGGCATTGCCTTTTATCCAGAACATGGGGTGAATGAGGATGAGTTATTACGCGTGGCGGATCGAGCTCTATATATTGCCAAAAAAGGAGGCGATAAAATTCACATTGGACAAGACGAGTACAATCTGGGTGAGCATTCCATTAAGGTGGTCTTTCAGCCCATTGTGGATGTTCAACCCATTGTGGATATTCATTCTAATCTGGTAATTGGCTATGAGGCATTAAGCCGCGATCCTGAGGGTAAGCTAAATATATTAGACTTATTTAAAAAGTATAAGTTAATCGGGAAACTGAATGAGTTAAAGAATATTTGTTTTAAGGTACAACTTAAGGCTGCCCAAGAGGCTAAATTACAAAGAGTATTTATCAATATCGATTTTAATGTGCTCAAGGAATTGGAGCCGCAGTCCAAGCCAAGCTGGTTGGAAGTTATCTTGGAGATCTCAGAACTGGAAGCCCTCCACGATGTCGAAGAACACCTGAAAATAGCTACGGCATGGCGACAACAGGGTTTTAAGTTAGCTATTGACGATTTCGGAGCCGGCTTTGTATCATTACCCTTCATTTCCCGACTCATGCCGGACTTTATCAAAATAGATCGATCGACCATATTGCAGTCAGTAAGCTCATTGGAATTTAGGAAAATTTTGAAGGATTTACTTATAGCATTGCGAAATTGTGCGAAGGATGGAATTATAGCTGAAGGGATTGAGACGGAGAAGGAACTCCAAGTTGTAAAGGACATCAATATCCATTTTGTCCAGGGCTATTTGTTTGGCAAACCACAAGAGCTAAAAAAATCCAACTCATAGGCTTTCGGAGTTCATATTTGTATAAGCCTGCGGACACACCTACTTATTATTTTCAGTAATCGATAAATCTACAGCGCATATACCGTGAGAGGTGGCAGGTGGCCGTTGTGCTGTGAAACCTTCCTGAAGTATGGTTTTTGGATGATACCATATCGTACAACATTTCTACTGGTTATCGATTCGTTCTTACAAAGATAAAGCCTCCCCGAAGTAGGTCTCTACGATTTTAAAAATAACCTCCTAAAACATGCAGCCAAATTTTAGAGAAAAATGTCCTTGCATTATTGTAGCTTAAATGCTACAATTTCTTTGTGGAATCCTTCCCGTACACGATTGTTTACTACCTGACAGAAACGGGAGGGAAGCCATTTAAGGAATGGCTCGACAGCCTTAAAGATATCATTGCACGGCAAAAAGTCCGTATCAGGCTCGACCGTGTACGGCTTGGCAACCTCGGTAGGAACCGTTCTGTGGGTGAAGGTGTGTATGAACTGAAGATCGATTACGGGCCAGGCTATCGTGTGTATTATGCAATCGAAAAGAAAGCGTCTATCCTACTTCTAGTAGGTGGGGATAAATCTTCACAGGATAGGGATATCGCCTTGGCACGGAAGTACTGGCAGGATCATAAAAGGAGAAGAAAGGATGGCTAAAAAGGTAACAACCTATCAGGAAGACCTTATTGAAGCCCTCAAAGACCCCCGGGAAGCGGCTGCGTATCTGAATGCAGCGATGGAGGAAGATGACCGCGCCGTGTTTCTGCTTGCACTGCGCAATGTCGCAGAAGCACACGGAGGCATGGCATCGGTTGCAGAGAAAGCGCATCTGAACAGAGAAAATCTCTACCGCATGCTCTCTGAGAAAGGAAATCCGGAAATCAAAAGTGTCTTTAGTCTGCTGCGATCCATGGGTCTCAAACTGACCATTGAGCCAAAAGGCAAGGGGGCCAAATCATCAAAGATCAGCAAAGCTGCTTAACTGTTGGAATTCTTTAGCAACTTGCGTAGCATATTCCTGAAGTAATATAAAGGGAACCCCAAAGACCAGTGTCAAATGGTTTCTCATCGTTCATGCAAGGTATCCATCCACCGGATGGCTTCTGTATCACTGACCTTCCCTAAATACATCTGGGTTGTCTTCAGGTCCTGATGTCTGAGAATGACCTTGGAGATGATCTCCATCGGTACCCCATTTCTGCTGGCATAAGTCGCTGAATGCCTTCGGAGATCATGAGGAGAGATTTTCACGTTAAGCTTCTCCCCGGATCTCTTGACCAAGGACCTGGCAGTGGAATAGCAGAGTGGAAATAGCCGGTCCTCTGGAGATAGATTCTCTTTGTTAATGTATTCAATGAGCCGTTTGGCCACCTGCTCTGGCATAAAGGCCACCTCTCCTTCTTTTCCTGATTTTGGCCCTTCTAATAGTAGCTTTCTGTCTGAGATATCTTTCACCCTGAGACTCAATACCTCTCCTACCCTCAACCCGCACCTTGGTTGGAACTCCAGAATGAGCCGATCTCTCAGGCATTTAGCATTGTAGATCATCTCATCTACGGTTTCCTTATCCAGAATCTTCCCCGCCTCCCGCTTAGGCGCCTTGAACGATTTGGAAAGAAGAGAAGCGCTACAGGGATTCTTCATGTTCAGGCAGCAGTTCTCAATCATCAGATTGTAGAAGGCTTTAATCTGCGCATATCGTAGGCGACGGGTGGATTTGGAAGAATGTTCCGTGAGGACTTCGAGGAATTGACAGATTTCTTCCGATCCAATCGATTCTAATGGACGATCTGCAAATAGGGTCTCGAACCTATGGAGAATGTAGTTGTAGCTCTGTTGAGTTCTTTGCTTAAGGCTTGATTTTTGGTGGTTTTTAAATAAGCTTATGGCTTCTGTTACCTTCATCGCACACCTCCTAAAGAGTTGGTCTTTGGGGCCCACTAGATCTTATAATGAATCTGGTTTTTGAAAGGGACTGAATAGGTGAAAAGAATGTTGACTGAAAGCGATACCTAATAAATCGTTTTCGTGACACCACATTGCACATTTTTAAATTTTCTCCTATACAATCCCAATAGAAAAGAGTAATCTTTACCTGACCTCTTAGGTCAGCGACTCATAAGCTCACGCCTATAGAGTTGCCCAATCTACTTGATCTTGTTAACTGCTGCAAATTTGCTTATCTGCTTATCCGGTTACTTTAAAACCCGATTTCTAGGCAAAGGAGAAAAGAAGCACTATGCCAGACATTCAATTAGACCCATCCAAGATTGATCGTTTAATATGCCCAATTTTAGGGCGATTCGATGATTCAGAGGATTCTTATCAGGATGTTTGTTTAAGAATTCTTGAGCGCCTTCCTCAATCAGAAGAAGAGATCAAAGCGATCGCCAAGGAAGTCAAAAAGCAACACACAAAAGATTATGTGAATAATAAACACAGGCTAAAAAGCCTCTCTGAACCCGTTGGTAACAATGGAAACAAAGAATATAACTTTGAGCGTATATTGGCAGATAAAGAAACACACGAAACCGAAGAAGCATCCAATGATGTAGAGCATTCTGCAAGGGTAATCTTAAATTTTCTTGTGAAGGAATTGATTAATGGTAAATCTTTGAATTGGTCAATCCTATCCTTATTAAGAACATCGTCAGAATTACTTAAGCGGCATCATCGAAAATGGGAAGAGTGGGAGGATGACATCGTCAGAGAGAAATACATCCGTGGTGGCTGTTTGGCTGTCGCGTTATTTTTAAACAGAACCGTGAATTCAATCGCTTCAAGGGCATTTTATTTAGGGGTAAGAAGATATCCTGAAAAGCAGCGAATCTCTAAAGAAAATCCTAAAGTTCAGGATAAAAGACATATTAAAATAGCACGGTCGAAACAGCAAAGACACCTTGAAAGTCAACGTGTAAAAGAAGAAAGGCTGAGAGCGAAAGAGAAGAGATGGGTCGAATGGAAGCAAATCATGGAAAAACATGCCGGAATCAAGGAGAAAAAAATAAGGTTAAAACTAGAACAGATTAAATTTAAGATAATGCAGCTGATGCTTCGTGAAAAAAGACGGATTGAAAGAGAAACAAATTACAAAGGTTGGGCTTAGTTTGTTTAGCAACGAGCGCTTCTTCCTGAAAGCTGCAACCAAGAGATTCTCTGAAATCTAACAGATTATCGCGTAAACTGATTTCGGAAGCCTTGTAATGTTAATGTCATCGTGTTAGGCTTGAATTACCTTCCTTAACAAGAATAAAGCTAGATGACATGAGTGAGCAGATGAAGGACAGTGGGAAAAAGATTATCATCCTGGCTAGAGAAGAGGCAGTGAAGCATCAAAATGATTATTTAGATACACAACACATTGTCCTTGCAATCCTCCGAGAGCGTGATGGGGCAGGCCTCGGCTTACTCAGACAAATGGGTCTTTCGCCTAAGAAGATCCGATCAGAGATCGAAAAAAATCTGCTTAGTAGCGCAAGCACCATAACCTCGGGAGACATTCCTTTCACCCCCAGGGTGAAGAAAGTGATTGAATATGCCATAGAGGGGGCCAAACTCTTGGCGCACAATTACATCGGTAGTGAGCATCTGGTATTGGGATTGATCACGGAACAGGAAGGGATTGGTGGACAAGTCCTCAGGACCCTCGGGGCCAAACTTCATTTGGCCTATCAGTTGATTGGATTGGATGAAAGACTCCTCGGACACCTCAAAGAATCTGACCTTTCCTAGACCTGTTACTTGTGCATTAATGTACTGAAAATCTATTTCTGCTAGTTCTTCCTGCAATCGCGTTTCTTGCATTCGGCCATTCATGGTGCATTTCAAACGGAAATTATCCTATTAGACTGTTAACTTTTCCTTTCTCTTACTACAAAACGATCCACCGGGGCGACTCCTTAGTCCAAGTAAAAGAGCAACTCACATTCCAATGCTCTAATCCGTGGACCAGCGGAGTGTGGTTTTCCCGACTCCGACTGTGCTATCATTTTATGGCTTCTTGGCCATTGCGATTTGACCCAAGTCCACGATTGGGTAAGCATCGGCCATTTAACAGTCTCATCACAAGGAGGATAATCATGGCGACCCAAATCAAGATCAATGATCCAGCTAAAGCAAAGGAGTATTTCGAGGCGAAGATGGCGTTTACCACAGGGCCAGTTGAGCTCGAGCGCATGATGAAGAACAATGAGGTCAACGTCGTGGATGTGCGGGCCACGGAGGATTATGCAGAAGGGCACATTCCGGGCGCACTTAACCTACCTAAGGACAAGTGGCACACGCTGGCGGGGTTACGAAAAGACAAGCTCAATGTTCTGTACTGCTACTCCCACGTCTGCCATCTTGCGGCCACTGCTGCGCTAGAGTTTGCCAGCAAAGGGTATCCGGTAATGGAGTTAGAAGGCGGATGGCGTTGGTGGAAGAATGATGGCTTCGATATCGAAAAGTAACTGAGAAACATGGGTACTCCCGGTAAAACGATTGCACCCTGTCAACGGCATGAATCGAAACCATGAGGACGCTGACCCATTATGGAAGGACTTGGGACGTTTCCGATATCTCATGCATATTTTAATCCCAAAAGAGTAGGAGGGTTTATGGAAAGAACAATCGAGCGAGTTTTTCGGGGGGCGCCCGAGCATTGGGTGGGAAATGGTTTTCGGGTCAGCAACTACTTCCCTTCGGCGACGGACTTTGAGAAACGCATGAGTCCTTTCTTTCTACTGGATTATCACGCGCCTCTTAAGTATCCGCCAACGACGAAACGACTGGGTGTTGGGTCTCATCCTCATCGCGGTTTTGAGACCGTAACCATCGCCTACCAGGGTGCGATCTCCCATCACGACAGCGCTGGCAACGGTGGCGTGATCCGCCCCGGCGAAGTGCAATGGATGACCGCCGGGGGTGGCATTCTACACAACGAATATCATGAGGAGTCCTTCGCAAAGGCCGGGGGTATCATGCACATGATGCAGATCTGGGTCAATCTGCCCAGGCGGTACAAAATGACTGCGCCGAAGTATCAAGGCCTGACGACAGCCGACATTCCGGAGGTCGGACTGCCAGATGAAAACGGCGTGATCCGGGTGATCTCAGGCGCACACGAGGCGACGAAGGGAGCGGCCTCGACCTTCACTCCAGCCCATATGCTGGACTTGAGATTGAAACCGGGTGCCGAGGTGCGTCTGCCCACGCCGAAGGACTACAACACCGCCCTGTTGGTACTGAAAGGGAAAGTGAAGGCCAATGATGCGCCTGCAGTATCAGAAGGTCAATTCATCCTGTTTAAGAATGACGGTGACGAAGTTCGGGTCAACTCCTTGACTGACTCCATCGTCCTTTTCCTGAGCGGTGAGCCAATCGAGGAACCGCTCGTCCACTACGGTCCCTTCATCATGAATAGCGTCGACGAAGTCAACCAGGCCGTCGAGGACTTTAACGCCGGTCGATTCGGTTATTTGTCCGACTAGAAATGGAGACATTTTGACCAGAGGAGGGTGAAAGGAAAAAGTTTTAGAACCTCTGTGGATGTAGTTGCCTTTGTAATGTTAGCTCATCGCCTGGAAAGGCGAGTTGTCAGAAAGGGCTGCAATCGTCGAAGAGCTCATGGTGTTGTACCCTGGTGATGACCTGCAATACATACCGGCATCGCTACCTGGAAATCCAAGCAAAAAGAGAAGGCACTGGCTAAACTCATCCTAGCGCAAGCGATGTGCCATTTTGGCATGGGGCGCCGGTGGGGCGTCGGGAGGGGGTCAGGTGCGTTATCTTGCGTTGATTTGCGCACCAAAGTATCCGAACTCATTGATATTGTATATGCGTGCTCCCAACTTTTAAGCCGGGTGCCTGGGTTCGAGTCCCAGGCGGCTCACTTTATATTTCAATGACTTAGGAAATAGTTTGGCAAGGTGCTGATAATTGGTATCGGGCAGGGGTGGGGTGTGCGGGCACTAGTTGTCAACTAAGTCCTGTTGTTTATGTCAGGTATAAGTCCTCCCTCAGGCCTCATCAATACCGCATTTACTCATCATGCCAGGCGCTGTTAACCTGTTCCTTCCTGAAAGTGTGATTTTTTGAGAATAATCTGCACTACTGTATTTCATTTAGTAATAAACAGTAAGCAGCCTCAGTTTTTGGGTAGGTCACCCATCCCAACTAATAATTAATAAGGATAAGACTTGGCTAACGATTTATTGCTCCAAAAGGGTATTTCCCCCCAAAATAATGAGTAACTTAGAATAGAAATTATATTCTCTCCATTAACAATGGGTCAGGGCCGGGGAAATTTAGCGACGGGCCAGGAATTAATCGGCCACAAGGACATCAGCCTAACCCTCCTGTATAGCCACGCTCCTTTGGACATCACAGGATAGGTTGGCCAACGCTAGGCAAGGGGATATTGAGATCTATGAAAAGGTTTTCCATTGAAGGAAATTCTAAGATTGAAGATATTTACTCTGGAGCCTCTTTGAGCATTGAAAGTCCTTTCTTAATCCGTTCCACCAAAGGCCCAAGGGTCTGCTCTAACTGTCGCCTGTCATCCTGACTCAGGCGATTTATAAGGTCCGAATACTTCTACAAAACGTTGGCCGCCAGAGCCTTAGCTCCTTCAATATCCTCGACTGTTGAGCTTTCTCTGGCCACCGAATCTATATCATCCGCTATCTCTATCAGCTCTTCGGCCAGCTGATCTAACCCCTCTGTCACTAGCAGATCTATTCCATCCTTGCCGTACTTAATCTTGGGTTTTTTAGGACGCGCTTTTCCCATAAAGCAGGGACCTTTATCCCTGTGTTATACGCATTGTCCGGCAATCAACTCTCCATCATCTCTAGCCTGGCATCGAACTCATGTCCACACTGGGTACAGCGAATACAATCCCGTTCCACAGTCGGCTCTTCAACCGAAATGCCCATCCCTCCACAGTCTGGGCAACGGACCAAATGGACCACCTCATCGTCTTCCGTTTCGTATCGGGCTCCACGCAGACAGTAAACCGGTTTTCCATCGAGTAACCATGGTTTGCCAGCATGATCTATAACCGGTAAGGCAATATAATGATACATCGCATAGTTTTCCTGTTCCTCCCGTGTAGAGAGGTTACCCTTGATCAGTTTCCCGGTGTTCACTTCATAAAGCTTATCGCCTTTAACAATAACTTTCGTGGGTCCCAAAGTGGCGCCTCCCCTTTACCCTTTTATGCTCCCGAGCGTCTCCAAAGTAGCAGAATTTTCGCCCTCTGTCAATCATCGATTTATGCTGATTTTGTCTTAGAACTTAAGCTGGATCTATTCGCACAATCATGATTGGTTAGAAATTTTAGACAAGGGAGTAGGGGTGGAATTGATACCTCTCCAATCGTCGAATTAATTCGACTTATTCAAACTCCATAGCTGGAGGAGCTCTCATCGTTTCCCGAACTAAACGGTCTTACAATCTACCATTCAAAAACAAACTTCCTTTGTTATTCGATCATAGTAGAGGGAGGGATTTGGATGACCCTGTCGCCCAAAAAGTCTTTGCCCCCCATGCTACTAAAGGACATTTGACTCTCTCCCGACCGATTGACAAGAGACTCGAAAGAGGACTACCCTGAAGGTACTGTAGGGTGGCAAGTGGTGGGCTGTTAAGGTGTGGAACCTGCTATAAAAGGAAATTGACATACTCCATCATTTTAGGAAAAAATCTGATCCCCTTCTGGAGTCCATAACTCCCAGTCTTTTCTTCTTGAGCATTCGTAGGTAGCACTGTTTGATTGTTGCGGCATTTACATTATTCGACATAAAGATCTAGAACATAACCAATAAAGAAGAGGAGGAAAACATGCTTCGAAAGCAAGTAGGCAAAGAAACTTTCCAAAAGAGGAATTCTCGAGGCAGAGAGATTGATGTAGCTGGCACAGCCGTGGTCCAGGTTACTTCTGAATTGGCGGCCCACCCAATTGATCATGCCTTTGATAATTCACGTGGCCCAGGGGGGAGCCGTTGGGTTGCAGGTGAACCGGGCGAGCAAACGATTGTATTGGCTTTTGATACTCCGCAGACCGTGGCGGAGATCGAATTGGAAATAGAGGAGCAGGAGATTAGCCGCACCCAGGAATTATCGCTGTCTATTTCGACGGATGATGGGAAGACTTTTCGAGAATTGCTGCGTCAGGAATTTAATTTCAGCCCTCGGGGAACGACTTTTGAACGAGAGAACTGGTCTATTGTGGAAGACGGAATTACCCATTTGCGTCTATGGATTAAACCGGACAAGGGCGGCAAACCCTGTCGAGCAACTGTGACCTCGCTTGTGGTAAGAGGTGTAAAAGCTGAATAGATATTTACTTATCTTCGGAAGGGGTTTTGTTTGGTTGCGATTTCTAATGAAACGGACTTGGTATTCGTATTGATGTAATATGGAGATTAAGGCGGTGAATGCTTCCTGAAAGTGTGATCATTTGGTCAGGCTTAACCATATAACATTACGACTGGAAACTATGGGATCGAACGACATTCTTTATCTCATCCACGGACTGTTTGCAAGCCTCTGAAAACGCAATGAAGACGTCTGGGCAAAGAGCTCTCCCTTAAGTTCATCTTTTACCAAGAGCTTATTCAAGCTGCTCTCCATATCATTAGGCTTGACAAGTGAGACAAAAGATGGCTATCGTTAGGGCACTTTGGGATGGCAGCGGCCCTTTGTTACAATCTAGGGTGTGCCCTCTTAAAAGCAAATTCCTATCATCTGATGTCTGGATTGTTTAATTAATTGGCCTGTTCAACGGAATAGGCAAAGTGGAGGATAGGATGCTGAGGCAGGATTTTGAAACCTTAGCTTTAAAGCACATGGATTCTCTATTTAACTTTGCCATGATCCTAACTCGCGACAAAGAATATGCCGAAGATCTGGTTCAGGATACCTGTCTGAGAGCCCTTCGTTTTTATCACAAATATGAGAATGGAACTAACTATAAAGCTTGGCTCTTCATGGTGATGCGCAATATTTTTATTAACGATTATCATAAAAGAGCAAAAGAAATCTCGCTTTCGGAACTGGATACGAATGATGAAAGAGAAGCCGCATACGAACCGTTAAATGGCGCATTATTTTCCTTCGACACAATATTGGGAAAAGGAATTTTCGCGGTCGATATTGAAAATGCCCTCAATGAATTGCCCCAACATTTAAAAGCAGTAGTGGTTCTAAAAGATGTTGAGGGCTTAGATTATAAGGAGATATCACGGGTTCTGGATTGTCCGGTTGGAACGGTCATGTCAAGGCTCTGGAGAAGCAGAAACCTTCTTAAGAAATGGTTGAAGGACTATTCCCAGGGCCACTTATCCCTGAGGCTTGGACGGAAACAGCATGAAGATCGCGTCTCCTAAATCTCGCGATTCAATTAATTTACTAAATTTAGGGGATTCAGATGAAGGGATACCAATAATTGTACGATTGTCAATCTATACTAAAGCTTCTTTACCCTTACCTTGACGGGGAACTAGATGTTAAGGAATCATTAAGGGTTCAAGATCACGTGCAAAACTGCGCTCACTGCATGGTGCTATTCAATCAGGAGAAGCAGTATCTCGACACTTTTAAAGAATCAGCCTCAATCCCATCTGCCCCTTCCCAACTTCGGGAGAGAATACTCGTTACTCTGAAGCATGCAAAATCTAGCCAACTCGCAAGGGTCATTCCCAACCGAAGGCGTTTTTCAAGGTATTTTGCTCCTTTTCCGGTTGCAGCCATGGTCGCGATCATGATGGTTGCAGGCGGGATTTTATTCTATGCATTATCCAATAATATAAATGGAAAAAATTTACCTAAGGAAGTGGAAATCCACCTGGAATTGGTGAGGGCCGCAGTGGAGCATCACGAAGCACTTATTACAGGAAAGGACTCCTTTGGGATCGTGGACTGTAACCCAACCTATATTCTAGTTTACTTGCATCAGGGCCTAGATTTAAGAATCGCTCTTCCTGAGGAGAAGCTTTCATCGATTCAGCCCATCGGCGCAAAACTGTTACGGGTAGAGGCCAGGAATGCTGGCATTATAACTTTTAAATCCCCTGAGGGTAAAGTATCTCTGTTCATGACCGACTCAGAAGAGCTCAAGGCGGTTAAAAAAGATGGAATAATATTTAACGCCTTACGTTTTTCCCGGCTGAATACAGGGGGTTTTATACCCTGGCCTGGAACGTTCCAGGAAAGGTAACTTACATCCTTGTTTCAGATCAAAAGCAGGAATTAATCGAGGCATGCCGAATTTGTCATGGCGATGATAGTCGTTATGATTTTGGATGGGCCAGGCGTCGCATATGATCCCTAGCTGGGCAGGGCCACCACGACAGTGCAAAAACCAGAAGTCGTCATAAGCCCAAGATCTCTAAGTCGTCCCTTTTGATGCGGCAGGCCCCACACCTAACGAACCGCTTTTCCCACTGCAAAGTACCCTAACGATAGCCCGCTTTTGACTTTCCTGTCAAAGAATATAAGCAGAAGGCAGGTTTGAGGAAACTCTTGGACAAAGGAACCTTAAGGTTGACCTTTCCCCGAAAAAGTGGACACCTAGTTAAGTTTCTTTAAGGAGCTTTTCATATTGCTCTGGGCTCCTGTACCCTAATGCCGAATGTTTTCTCTGGCGATTATAGAACACTTCCACGTATTCGAAAATACTGAGCCTGGCCTCCAATCTTGAACGGTACCGCTCCCCATGGACCAGCCCCGTCTTGAGGGTACCGAAGAACGACTCCACATAGGCGTTATCATAACAATGGCCACTTCTGCCCATACTCGGCGTCATACCATATTCTCTGAGAAGCTCCTGGTAGGCATAGCTGGCATACTGCCGGCCTCGATCCGAATGGTGGATCAACCCTTGAGGGGGCCTTTGCCTTCCCACCGCATCCTTAAGTGCAGAAGATGCCAGTTCCTGAGTGAGTTTATCACTCATGCACAGCCCGATGATCTTTCTGCTTTTCAGATTCATCACGGCTGCTACATAGAGCCATCCCTCCGAAGTGGGAACAAACGTAATATCCGATGCCCAGACCCCCTGCGTTTGCTTTGGGCCAATCAGTAAGTTTGCAGCCAATGCATAATGATGGCTCGAATCAGTACTGCGCTTGAATCTCCTTTTCTTCATCGCTGCCCGGATTGAATGCTCTCTCATGATTCGGGCGACCCGGTTCTTCCCGCATCTTAAACCTTGCTCTTTAAGCGCCGCTGTGATCCGCGGACTCCCATACAACCTTCTGCTTTGAGTGTAGACTTTCCGGATGTGACCCAGCAGATCCTCATTGTCTCTCTGACGCAAACTCGGCAGACGAGTCCTCCACACATAATAACCACTTCTGGATACCTTCAACACTCCACACATCCTCTTGGCCTTGTATGTCCCTCGGTGCTCTTGTATAAACTGATACTTCATCGGCTTGGTTTGGAGAACATGGCCAAGGCTTTTTTTAAAATGTCCCGCTCCTCCTTCACTTTCTCTAATTGCTTCCGAAGCCGCCTCAGCTCCGCTTCCTCTGGTTTGACACGGCCTTTGCCTGTGAAGGCCTTATCCCCTTGAGCTAAGAACTTGCGTTTCCAGATATGGAGTAGATTGGGATGAATATCTAGCTCTCGGGCCACCTTCCTTACCGACATCCCTTTCTGCGTGACTAACTGAACGGCATCTCGATTGAATTCAGGAGTAAAATGGCGATTGATCTCTCCCATCGGTACACCTCCTATCCCATCATACAAATTTTTAGGGGTGTCCATCAATTCAGGGGAGGGTCAAGTGCAAATCACTAATTAATATCCTACCCACAGTGCTATTCTAATCCTACCAAATCACAAAAGAAAAGAGTAAGATAGGCACACAACATCATATTATATGATTCAGTCCACACTATCCGTGCCGTTGCATTTATAATGGATACTGATTAATCCCGAGTTGGTTGGCGAGTTGCAGGTGGGCTACTTGCTTATTACTTTCCAATGATGGCGTTGTCAAGAAAACAGAAAAAGAAACCTCCGCGCAGAGGGAGAGAGTCGTGGCGAGTAGCCACGCTTGTGAGGCACGCAATTAGTGCCAGGGACGATGATGTTTCGTGGAAATGTATTAGCGCACTCCATTGGAAAGGTGATCGCGAAGTCTTAAATGCAGCAGTAGCCCTCTGCAAGAGTAACAAAGCAAAAGAACGGCGCATCGGGGCAGACATCCTCGGTCAACTGGGGGTTCCAGATCGGACGTTCCCAGAAGAGGCACTAAAGATCCTTCATGGAATGCTGCGAACCGATTCAAATCCAGATGTACTCAACGCAGTCCTTGTGGCAATTGGGCATACACAGGATAATGAGGACATGTGCGGGATTCAAAAAATTGTATCCCTTCGACACCATAGAAATTCCTATGTGCGCTATGGCGTCGTTCACGCGATAGCTGGACGTGAAGATGGGGAATCAGTTAACACTCTTATTAAGTTAATGGAAGATTCCGATACCGAAGTTCGCGACTGGGCAACCTTTGGTTTGGGAACACAATTGGATCTGGACACACCGCGAATCAGAAAGGCCTTATGGAAGCGGGTTAACGATAGTGACCTAGAAACAAGGTGTGAAGCAATCGTCGGACTGGCTAGACGGAAAGATTCCAAAATACGCGATGTGTTAGTAAAGGAGCTAAGTCAGGAGAAGCCAAGCTCCTTAGTTTTCGACGCTACCGCCAATTATGGTGATCCACATCTGATGGTCCATCTAAAGCGGCACCTTCGAACTGTCAAACGTAAGAATGATGTCAATGTAATATGGTATGGTGCGCTTAAAAGGGCGGTTAAAGATCTTCGTCAAAGGTCTCGATGACAAAGCGGAACCACGAGTGCTGTTTTTTGAATTCCTTTGCTTGTACTTAATACTCTCTCTTTCTCCCTAATCCTTAGTTTTCCAGTTTTTTAATATTGGGGAATTGTAGGTGGAACGCGCGAGATAGGCATTTGTCTGTTACCTTCTGAGGCCCGAAACTAAATTTCAAAGTTAATGCTTTCCCCGCACCCGGCATCCCGGCAGGCGCTCTGCCGTCGGATTTCCCCTTTCCAAGCCTCAACTGATCTGCCGATACTTTCCAAAGGCTTAGCCTGAAAATGGAAAAAGGGATGGGCGGTGCAATCTTTCGCTGTGGTAACGCATGAATCCCGATTGCCCTTGACAATCTGTGCCCTATATGGCACAATCCTAGGGTGCAGATCCCGGCCCGACCTCATGTCGTGAGGGAACTTGAGATCAATGGGCGAAAGCCATTCTCGGATTGGTTTCGACGGTTAAAAGATAAAGAAGCGAAAGCCGCTGTTCTAGGGCGGCTGGATCGCATTGCAGAGTATGGGAACTTTGGTGATTATCGTTACCTTGGAGATCACGTCTTTGAACTGAAGATCCATCGTGGTCCAGGATATCGGATCTATTTTGGTCTTGAGGAGGGTCAAGTAGTCCTTCTACTTCTGGGAGGTGATAAGGCTAGTCAAGACCGTGACATAGAGAAGGCCAAGAAGATGTGGTGGAGTTATCAAGAGGAGTGAGGAGATGCCCAAACAAAGGAAGCGAAAAACGCGTGCCGTAAGTATAGAGCCTACCTTGCTTGAAACCCTGGTCGACCCGGAAGTTGCAGCTGCTTATATTCGAGACTGTTTAAAAGAGATAGGTCCAGCACGTAGTCGTCTTCTGCTTCGTGCCCTGATGAATGTGGCTCGGGCCCAAGGCATCAGTTCGCTGGCCAAGGGCTCTGAATCACGCCGACGTTTACTGTATAAGGTCCTTTCTGAGGATGGGAATCCCAGCATCACCACACTAGAATCCATCCTCAATGAGATGGGGCTGGCGATTGATGTGCGTCCTTTGAAGAAAGTGGGCTAAGATGACCGGAATAATACCCTTAGGGGATCGGGCACCGGTGGGGCGTGGGTGGGGTGTTGATAAACCTGCTTTGCCCGGGGTCGAACCGGTGATCCCTTCTTATCCAGCTTATTTTATGTTGGTGGCTGCGATGAACCCCTGAGGATGTGGTCAACTTTGTAAGGTTGGCCCATCGCCTGAAAAGGCGAGTTGTCAGAGAGATCTACAGTTGCCAAATGGCTTATAGTGCCGTACACTGGTCATGACCTACATTATATATATGGGCATCGTTACTCGGGCTTCACACGGGTGGAGAAAACCTTGGGCAAGATCATCCCAAAGAGCGACTGAGAGGCATTTTCGGTATGGGGCGCCGGTGGGGCGTCGGGAGGGGGTCAGGTGCGTTATTTTGCGTTGATTTGCGCACCGAAGTATCCTATCTTATTGATATTCCGTATACGTGCTCCCAACTTTTAAGCCGGGTGTCCTGGGTTCGAATCCCAGGCGGCTCACGTCATTGTAGTGTAGTAAGTGGCCCACTTCAAAAAACCCCTTGAAAAATTGCAAGATTTACGTTTTTCAAGGGATTTCTTTTTGTGGGTCGAATGCTTCAGGTTGGGTTTCAAGGGTTAATAGGAAAGGAGCTTAAGATGAATCGCAAACAATCTGGTTTGATAATGGTATTAGCCACACTGGCAGGATTTGTGGGTGGAGTGTTGGCGAGTTTGTTTCTCATCAGTGAACCTGCATTTGCTGAAAAGAAACCAGCTCGTATAAAGGCGAGTCAGTCAGAAAGGTTTGAGGTGGTGGATTCAAATGGAAAGGTCAGAATGGTTATGGGCTTAAGTCCATCGGATACGGCACCACAGGGGTCTCCTTCTATTAAGCTCTTCGACAAGGATGGGAGGCTGCGTGCACTAATGGATTTGGCGCCTACCCTTGGTGACATGCCAACAATGGGATTCTACGATGCAGATGGGAATATCATATGGAAAGCCCCATAGTCACGGCTACAAGTAGATAGATTTGTAAATTCATATGAGGTCTTTGACGCATTCGAATTGAATAGAAAGCCTTTCAGTAACCATTCTCCAAGTTTGACAAAATCCCACCTTGTGCTAACTTTATCTTAGAAGTCAAACGTATACACATAGATCATTGATAAGAGCATCCCCATCGTGAGATGGAAAGAAAAATTACCGGCTTCTCTGTAAAATTTTAGCTTTCATCAGGGTAGCGGCGCTGCCGAAATGATCAAACCTACCGCCTTGTGCTTTAAGCCCATTTTCTCTTTTGAGGGATGGGCTTTTTTATAGGAGATTTAGAACATGGATCGGATGGTGTTGTCTAAAGTATTGTTCATGACTTGTCTTTTTTTCATTCCAAAGACATCTTTCTGTGATGAGTTAACAGAATTGAAAACCCGGATGCTTAAAATGCAGGAAGAAACCAAGACTTTACAGGAAGAGCTAACCAAACAGAAAGAAGTGACAGGAACTTTGTTGGAAAAAATAAAGGCTACAGAAATGGCAGATACCGCTCTTTCTACTTTAGGGCATGATCATGATATGAGGCTTCAAGACTCACCTGACATCCCTAAGTTACAACTGAATGGCTTCGCGGATGTAGGATTTACCGCCAGGATTTCTGATAGTAGGGATTCCAACAACTTTAGGATGGGAACAATCGATTTGTTCATCACATCAGAAATCATGCCGAAGATAAGTTATGTGGTTGAGACAAATTTCTTTTTTGTATCAGCAACCAATGACCAAGAATTTGATTTACAAAGAGCCGAAATTAGATATTGGTTTTCGGACCTTTTTAATATAAAGCTTGGCCGACTACACACACCTTTGGGCTACTGGAATCAGGCCTTTCATCATGGAACATGGGTTCAGACGACGACCGCTAGACCTGATGTTTATCTCTTTGAAGGTCAAGGTGGTGTGCTACCGGTACACTCGATTGGGGGTGAATTTTTGGGCCGTCTGGATTTCCATGTGTTTGGCCTGGAATACAATTTTAATGTTGTGAACGGACGAGGCCGGGTCAGGAATGAAATTCAGCATGCAGCAGATCAAAATGACGCAAAGGCCGTCAATATTCTGCTGAGCCTTGTGCCACATTTTACTGAAGGACTCAAACTCGGTACAAATCTCTACCTAGACGTCATACCCGAAAATCCGGGTGTTGCGGCAAGGGCCAAAGAAATCAATGAACGGATCATTGGAGGATATTTGATCTATCTTTATGATCGGATCGAGTTCTTTGCAGAGGGCTTTAATATTTATCACGATGACAAGACATCTGGAAAAGACTTTAATACGCTGGGTCTGTATGTACAGGGTGGATATAGAATTGACACATTAAAGCCATACTATCGCTTTGACCTTTTAGAATTCGAGCAAGGTGATCCCTTTTTTGGAGCCAGCAGCGCTGGACTCAATAGGCATACGTTGGGCTTAAGATGGGATGTTTATACCTGGAACGCCTTAAAGATCGAGTACAGCATGGCCGATAGAAAAGGCCAAGAAGATGAACACTCACTCACGCTGAACACATCGTTCGCGTTTTAGTCCAAGAGGAGTTATAGATGCGAAGAGCCCTAATCTTAATTTTTCTTGCCTTATTGGCTCCTTTATCATCCGATGCAGGCTATCCTGCAGACATCGCGGTGATTGTGAACAAGGACAATCCAACCAGCGAGGTTTCCTTCAGAGACCTTGTCAAAATCTTTAAACAGGAGAAACAGTACTGGGGGGATGGTAAGAAAATATACCTGGTTTTACAAGAAGCGAGAAGTTCTGAGAAAGCGATCGTTCTTGAGAGGCTCTATAAAATGAATGGAGAAGAGCTCAAGCAATTCTGGTTAATCAAAATGTACAGGGGAGAAATCACCTCTTTTCCAAAAACTTTCAGCTCTAATGTGGCGGTCAAACGTTTTATCAGTGAGGTACCTAACGCCATTGGATTTATTGATGCCTCTTTCGTGGACGAGAGTGTTAAGGTCTTGCGGCTGGATGGGAAACTCCCCCGAGAGGCCGGATATATTTTGGGCGACAAGTAAGTCTATACCAAAGGTCCAGAGATAGCTATGCGGATACGGACAAAAACTGCCATCGTATTTTTGTTATTATCCTTAACCCCTTTAGCCTTCATTGGTGTGATTGCTTACCAAAATGGAAAAGAAGCCATTAAGTCAAGTCTGGGAATAAGCTTTCAGCGCATTGCCCGTGAAACGATTGATAAAGTGGATCGAAGCCTCTATGAGGTCTATCACGATATCAAGACCTGGTCTGAGCTTGAACCCATGCAGGAAGTGATTACGGGGGACGTAGACGGTAAGATTTCATCTTTATTAATGGGATTCAGCCAAGAATATGGATATTACTCCAGTATTAGCGTACTGAATCAGGAAGGCAGGGTGATTGCCTCCAGTAATCCTGGGTTGATCAATCGAAATTTTGAACAAGAGAGTTTCTTTAAAAAATCAATCGCTGGGGAAAATTATCTAGAAGATGTTCGCTTCGATGAGACGGATCAATCATGGGTGGTGACATTCTGTTTCCCGATCAGGGCAAAATTTGGTGAAGACAGAATTCTGGGTGTCCTTTCTGCAAAGTGGAAGGCAAATAAGCTTCTAAGCATGACACGACTGTATGATGAAACAGGTGAAGAGACAAGATATGCCGAGCTTATATTGCTGCGGCACGATGGTCTGGTTATCGCGGCTCCTGAATCTAAAGAGGAAAATATTTTTAAGGTTAATTTGATCGAATTGGGGTTAAAGTCTGCATTGCATGCAAATCAAAAGAAAGGCGGATATTTAATTGAGGCCCATGAGGATCATTGGCAGTCTTTGATCGGTTATGACTATTCAAAGGGCTATGATGATTTCCCGGGTTTGGGATGGGCAGCATTAGTGATCCAAGATGTGGACTCTGTCTTTGCACCGATCGAGCGGTTGAAGGTCGTTGTATTTGGTATCGGGACACTAGTGGCATTGTTCGTCATTGCCATTGCACTGATGGTCACTCGAAGGATGACTTATCCAATTCTTAAGATCTCTGAAATTGCTCGAAGAGTTGCACAAGGAGACTTCGAAGGTCAATCGGACTATACCTCAAAGGATGAGATAGGCTCTTTGACAAAAACTTTTAATCAGATGATACAAGATTTAAAAAGGCAGCGTGCTCAATTAGTGGACAAACACTATGTGGACTCGATCATCGCCAACATGATGAATACCCTTATTGTCGTTAATCCAGATGGTGTGATCAGGACTGTCAATCAAGCGGCTTTAGATGTTTTAGGATACACAGAAGGTGAACTAGTTGGCCAACCGGTCAATGTTATTTTCGCAGAAGAATTACCATTCAAGTGGCCGGGATTTGAGGATTTGATCGAAAAAGGATTTATCAGTAGCATGGAGACCACTTATCGATCAAAAGCTAACATCAAGATACCCGTCTTTTTTTCGGCCTCGGTTATGCAGGGTTTGAATAGTACAATCCAGGGCGTTATCTTTGTGGCTCAGGATATCACTGAGCGAAAACGGGCAGAAGCGGCTTTAGCGGAACAGGCCATTCGAGACGTTCTGACTAACCTGTATAATCGCCGATATTTCAACCATCGGATAGAGGAAGAAATCGCCCGGGCAGATCGAAATAGGTATTGCCTGGCTATTGCCCTATGCGATCTGGATCATTTTAAAGCCATTAATGATACCCGCGGCCATCAAGAGGGAGATGAAGTGTTAAAAATGGTGGCCAGAGCGATCCAGCAATCCACCAGAGGAACGGATTTAGTCTTTCGCTGGGGCGGAGATGAGATGGTTGTTCTTCTGTCCGATACAACACGAGAAGGACTGCTGCTGACTACGGACCGAATCAGGAATGCGGTACACGCCATTGGTGAGAAGATCTCTCTTAACGTAGATCTGAGTATAGGTGTTGCTTTCTATCCAGAACATGGGAGGACAGTCGATGAATTGATCCGCTTGGCTGATCGCGCCCTGTACATTGCTAAAAAAGGAGGAGATAAAATTCACATAGGGGAGGAGGAATATCACCTGGATGAGCATTCCATTAAAATAGACTTCCAGCCTATTGTGGACGTCCGAACGAACCAGATCCTAGGATACGAAGCCTTGAGCCGAGATTCTACAGGTAAGCTCAAGATTCTTGAACTCTTCAGAAAATATGATAATGTAGGGCAGTTGAATGAAGTGAAGCGTCTTTGCTTCAAACTACAACTCAAATCAGCACAGGACCTTAAATTAAAGAGAGTGTTTGTGAATGTGGATTTTAATATGCTCAGTCAGCTTGAGGCGATCGGCAAACCGGCTGGCATAGAGGTGATTTTGGAGATTTCAGAGTTGGAGGCCCTTCACGATGTAGAAGACCGATTGAAGATTGCGAAGAAGTGGCGTGAAAACGGTTATAAATTTGCCATTGATGATTTCGGAGCAGGGTTTATTTCATTGCCCTTCATCGCGCAGCTTTTTCCTGACTATATAAAAATGGATCGATCCACCATCATACAAGCCGTGAGCTCAGAAAAATTCAGAGGGTTGTTGAAGGATCTACAATTGGCCTTGCGAAATTACTCCACCCAGGGGATCATCGCAGAAGGAATCGAGACCGAGAAGGAACTGCATGTGGTCAAGGATATCGGGATCTATCTTGTCCAGGGTTTTTTGTTGGGGAAGCCACAAGAACTCAGAAGAACTCATTTCAACTCTTGAGGTTTACCAAACAGGAAGCCCTGGATCAGATAAATTCCTACGTCTTTGATGATCTTTAGCTCTTTCTCTGTTTCAATTCCTTCAGCAATAATTCCTTCTGAAGCGTAATTGCGTAAGCCGAAGACCAGACCGATCATAAACTCCTTAAACTGCTCGGAAGCGACCGTCTGTAACATGGTGGACCGGTCCAATTTGATATACTCCGGTGTCAGTTGGGCCACAAAAGGTAACGAGATAAATCCTGCCCCAAAATCATCAATGGCGAATTTATATCCCTGCTCCCGCCACTTGCGGGCAATCTTTAGACGATTTTCGATCTCATGGAGAGCTTCTAATTCCGAGATCTCCAAGATGACTTCCATACCGGTAGGCTTGGGCACTGCTTGAAGGTGACTCAGCAGGTTAAAATCCGTATTGATAAACACCCGTTTCAACCCCACCTGTTGAGCCGCTTTAAGGGCCGACTTAACGCAGATACTTTTGAGCTCAGTCAGCTGCCCGATGGCCTGATATTTTTTGAAAAGATCTAGGATGCTCATTTTGCCTTGAGGGTCCCGGCCCAAGGCTTCATATCCTAACACCTCCTGGGACCGTACATTCATGATGGGTTGAAACACGATCTTGATGGAGTGCTCGTCCAGATGGTATTCCTGTTCACCGATGTGAATCTTGTCTTCACTCTTCTTAGCGATGTAAAGCGCCCGTTCAGCTACATGGATTAACTCTGGAGCATTATTCCCATGTTCTGGACAGAGGGCCATACCAACGCTGAGATCCAGATCAAACCCGACCTCCTGATTTATTTTTTGTACCCCTGTCCTGATACGATCCGCAACAATTAAGCCTCCTTCCCGATCAGCATCAGACAGGACCACCACAATCTCATCCCCTGCCCATCGAAACACCAGGTCGGTACCGCGAGTGGAGTCTTGGATGCTCTTGGCCACTGCTTTTAGCACTTCATCTCCTGTTTGGTGTCCTCGGGTTTCATTGATGGTTTTAAAATGGTCGAGATCGCAAATGAGAATGGCCAGCGTGTGGTTGTTCCTCTTGGCCTGAGCAATTTCTTCCAGGATCCGGTGGTTGAAGTACCGGCGGTTATAAAGACCGGTGAGCGTATCCCGAATGGCCTGTTCTGCTAAGGCTTCTTCGGCCCGTTTCCGGTCCGAAATGTCTCGGGCATAGACGCGAATTCGCTTGTTTTCGTCCACGTAGTGCATGACCTGTTCATACCACACACTGCCTACTTGGACCTCGCGAACAAAGGAGCCTTTTTCCCCATTTTGAAGTGCCGCGGCTACAGACTGTAATCCTTCCAGGAAGGGATGCTGAAGTCCTTCTTCCTGGATATCCGGGAGCGACCGTGCTGCCTTAGGATTAAGATAGTAGACCAGGCCATCCAGCCCCACCTCGATGATGGGGCCCGGGTTCAGTTCGGGGAAAGAGGCCAACCTGGCCAGTGTTTCCTGAGTCCGATCCCACTCCATTCCTTTGTTCAGCTCCAGATGGGCCATGACCCGTTCACTAAACAGTTCAAGCAACTCTACTTCTCTCTTACTAAACTCTTTAGGCTTGTTGTGATAAAGGCACAGGCTTCCCAGCACATGTCCCTGGCTGGTTCTTAAAGGGGCACCGGCATAGAAGCAAAAACTATATTTTTTGACAAGGGGATTGTTGGCAAACCGGTGATCTTTGGAAACTTCCTTCACGATGAGAGGCCGCTGAATCTCCACCACATGAGTGCAGAAGGAGGTGTCTCGGGGAGTCTCTCGAATTTGGGACAAATCTGCTGGGTAACCAAAACTGGACTTAAACCACAGCCGGTCTTCCAGAACGAGGCTGACGACGCAGGCATCCACATTGAATTGTTTGGCCACCTTTTCACAGAAGGTGTCCAGGACGGCGTCCGACGCCTGGCCCAGGATGTTCATCCTGTATAATTCCTGAAGCCGCTGACTTTCTTTATGAGATCCAGGTTGTCCCATGAACGGTTCCCCGGTGGTCAGGCATGTTTGCATGCGATGACCTATTATCAAGTATAACAATCAGATCTATACCGTCAAGGAAAGCCATTTCCCTATGGCTTAATGGCTCAGAACGATGTTCTGAAGCAATTTTGAGCACTCTCAGTCCGATTATTTTTTTGGATGCCCGACCGCGATATCCCTGGCGCACCTGAACCCAAAACTTCGGGTCATGGTATTCGGGTCGAAGAAGCCCCGATTAAAGGTGGGTCCACTGAGGCCGCAGCGGTAGAAGGAGCAGTCCTTCCAGGATCCGCCTTTGGCCACTTTATATTTTTGACCGTAATTTTCAGTGATGTGAGTGTTCCCAGGATGGGGAAGATACCAGCTCTCGGTCCATTCCCAGGCATTGCCGGCCATATCGTATGCTCCATAGGGACTTTTCCCTTGGGGAAAACTCCCCACCGGCATGGTGTCTCCGGGCTGGCCCAATGCCTTCCAGTGCTGTGGTGTGTTGGCCTTGTTAATATCGAAGGTATCTCCCCAAGGAAAGATTCGTCCATCTGTGCCGCGAGCCGCCTTCTCCCATTCCTCTTCAGTGGGTAAACGTTTGCCGGTCCATTGGCAGTAGTCCCTCGCATCATTCCAATTCACCATCACCACGGGGTGCCTAGCTTTTTCAGGAGGATAGCGACCATTCCTCCAGTATAAAGGCAGCCTTCGCTTTGTGGCCTTCACAAATTCTTCATACTGGGTGTTGGCTACTTCATATCTGTCTATATAAAAGGCGGCCAGCTCCACAGTGTGGGAAGGTCCTTCATCCGGATGTCTTTTGTCATAGCCCATCAGGAAGGAACCTGCTGGGATGAGAACCATATCGTGAAAGGGGGACGGCGATGTTTTGTTGGCGACCGGCATGACTCGCTTTCCAGGCATGGGTGGTATATTCTGGAAATCTGCCAGATTTGGAGAAAAATGACACACCTGGCATTTTTGTGGAGGGATTTTAGGAATTGTAAGGTGACACACACTGCAAGTTTCATTTTCAGAGAAAGAAGCTGAGACTGATAGCTGTTGAAAAGAGGTTACTAGGAGACTGCTGATTAGGATTGTGAAGAGAAGCTTCATCCTTTCTCGACTATACAAAAACAATATGGAAGCGTCAAGGTGTTGGGCATCGATGGGGAGTGGTTCATCCTTTAGTCGTCTTGCTTATTTGGGGTGTTTATATTACGATGGTTATTGCCTTGAGCGGGATGGATGTGACTTTTTAAAAAACAAGAAAGGGCAGAAGTCGATGCAGGACGCGAATCATAAAAAAAGAAGCCGGTGGTTGTTGTGGACTCTGTTCGGGTCGGGTGCGGTGGTTTTGCTGACGGGGGCTGTTCTTTATGCTTTGGGAATTTGGAAGATCGGTCAAACCCCTTATGGACTGGATCTACCCAAGGTGGTGGCTAAAGTCGGAGAAAATTCGATTTCACGAGACCTGGTTTATAAGCGAATGCGCCAGCATGAGGATATGAGGCCGGAGGATTTTAAGGATAAGGAAAAGGATGCCATGAAGCGGCTAGCGGTTCGCGTGGTCGATCAGCTCATTCAGCAGCGTCTCATCCTGCAAGAGGCAACCCGACTGGGGGTGACGATGACGGATGACGAAGTGGAGCAACAGTATACCAGGGCCCGGGCGAACTTTGGTTCTCAGGAGGAGTTTGAGAAAAAACTGAGTGAAGCACATACAGACCCACAAACCCTTAGACAGGATATTCGAGAATTTATGATCATCCAAAGAATGGATCTGCTCCAGCGGCAGCAAATTGCGATATTGGAACAGGAGATCACTGCATTTTTTAATGCCAATAAGGCACAACTTCTCCAGGATCGTGTGAGAGCACGCCACATCTTAGTTTCAGACCCGGCGCAGGCTCAAGAAGCCCTTCATCAACTCAAACAGGCCAGGAAGGATTTTGCGGAGGTGGCCAAGCTTTACTCACAAGATGAAGGCACAAAAGGAAAAGGCGGAGAATTAGGGTGGCTTACGAAGGGGCAGCTTGTTCCTGAATTTGATAAGGCAGTTTTCTCTTTGAAGCCCGGTGAGATCAGCGAACCTGTCAAAACTCAGTTTGGTTATCACATTATTCAACTGGAGGAAATTCAGCCGACCCGTCGCCAGACCCTTGCGGACCATCGTGAAAATATCTCGAATATTCTCCGAAGCCAGAAATGGCAGTCTCAAAAACAAGCCTGGCTCAATCATCTCCAGCAGCAGACCACGATATGGAAAGCCCCTGAAGTCTCGTAAATTAAGAGAGGTCCCCAATCTGGTAAATCTTAGCACTACAACATCTCCTAAGTGCGACTAAACATTGACAATCTTGCGCCTCCCTTGCTATGATGCCAGTCTATTATGGGGGCTTGCGTCACCCCCTCCACCGGCACAGCCGGATGGAGCCTCCCCCTCACGCTCGCCTTGCTCGCTGGGTAGATCCCCACGGGTGGTGCAAGCCAGAGGACTCCGCTTTCAAGTGGGAGTGAATGCGGTCTTTGACGCAGTGTATTGTAATAATGCCACGGGCTTACCCGTGGGTATCTACGTCCCCATCGTCTAGCCTGGCCTAGGACACAGCCCTTTCAAGGCTGTAACACGGGTTCGAATCCCGTTGGGGACATTAATAATAACAATAACTTATAAATTATTGACAGGTCTCAGGTAGGACTTAGGTAACTTTTAGGTAATAAAAAAGCCGTGGAGTCACCCCCCCCCACGGCCTCAAACATCTAAAATCGTTTATTTACCCTTCTTTGTTTCCTTATGATCGGCTAACCGCTCTGATCGCTGTGCCTGCGATTTGCTTATTCCAGCGGATTTTAAAATTTGGATCTTCGAAAGTACCATCAGTGGTACTTTCGACCCTCCGCCTTTTCCGCCATGTTTACCCTTCTCCAATTCCCTGCTTAACTCTCCAATCCGAATAACGGCACGCAGCCTGATCTCTGCAACCCACCGCTCCATTTCAACATCCTTCCGATGCTTTTCCAGTCTTTCTCTCTTTTTTTGTTTTCGGCCTCAGCCCAGGATCTACCTTGACCATGTTTTCACTCATTTCCTGGATCAATCTTGTGGCCCCCAGGATGATCGTCAATAGCTCTTGCCGAGTAAGTTTTTTGGTTATTGGCTTCATGGTTTATTCTCCCGAATATTCACCACCACATGCCGACCATGCAGCTTAGATAGTTCCATTAAGGTCGTAAGGATCTTTGGGTCTTTGGCCAGGAAGGATAGCGTTACCTGGATCG
>Ga0187893_10000203_pt1 | contig 147236 bp, 138 predicted proteins | sample MA1701074metaG_FD_139574 | JGI IMG/M metagenome (GOLD analysis project Ga0187893, IMG submission 139574) | White microbial mat communities from a basaltic lava cave in the Kipuka Kanohina Cave System on the Island of Hawaii, USA - MA170107-4 metaG ...
CGGACCCGTCAGCACCTCCTCGATGTACACCGGCGCGCTGCCGGCCTTTAGCGACTCGACGACCGCGTGGACCTCGCGATCTGAAACGAATGCGCCGTGGACGCGGTCTGGCGTCGACGTGCCCGGCGGCAGGTAGAGCATGTCGCCATGGCTCAACAGCGATTCGGCGCCATTTTGGTCGAGGATCGTGCGTGAATCGACCTTCGCCGACACCTGGAAGGCGATGCGCGCAGGGATGTTCGCCTTGATGAGGCCGGTGATCACGTCGACGGACGGGCGTTGAGTCGCGAGCACGAGGTGGATGCCCGAAGCGCGCGCTTTCTGCGCGAGACGCGCGACCAGCTCCTCGACTTTTTTGCCGACGATCAGCATGAGATCCGCGAGCTCGTCGATCACCACGACAATGAATGGAAGCGGCTGCAGCGCGGGCACCTCGCCCTCGAACTTCCCGGCCATCAGGAGTCGCGTGACCAGCGGGTCTGGAATCGGCTCGCCGGCCTCGTTGGCCTCGCGGACCTTGCGGTTGAAGCCCGCGAGGTTGCGCACGCCGAGCGCCTTCATGAGGTGATAGCGGCGGTCCATCTCCGCGACGCACCAGCGGAGCGCATTTGCCGCGTGTTTCATGTCGGTGACGACGGGCGCGAGCAGCTGCGGGATGCCTTCGTAGACGGACAGCTCGAGCATCTTCGGGTCGATCAGGATGAGCCGGACATGCTCGGCCGAGCTCTTGTAGAGGAGCGAGAGCACCATCGCATTGATTGCCACCGACTTGCCCGACCCCGTCGTGCCGGCGATCAGGAGGTGCGGCATCTTCCCGAGGTCGGCTACGATCGGCGCCCCCCCGATGTCCTTGCCGAGCGCGAGCGCAAGCGGGGAAGCCAGCTCGTCGTAGGCACGCGAGCGGAGAATCTCGCCGAGCGTCACGAGCTCGCGCGTTTCATTCGGGATCTCAAGCCCGACGACCGACTTGCCGGGGATGACTTCAACGACGCGGACGCTGATCGCCGAGAGCGCGCGAGCCAGGTCCTTGGCGAGCGCGCTGATCTGGCTCACCTTGACGCCGGGGGCCGGCTTCAGCTCGAAGCGCGTGATAACCGGGCCCGGTTGCACTGCCACGACTTCGACGTCGATGCCGAAATCCTTCAGCTTGATCTCGACCAGGCGCGAGATCGCATCGAGGGCCTCGGGCGAATAGGACTTCTCGCGCACTGGCGGCTCGTCGAGCAGCTTGAGTTCCGGCAGGTCGCGCGACGGAGGCTTTGCGAAAAGCGGAACCTGCCTTTCCTTCTCGGCCCGCTTGCTCGGTTCTGCCGCCGCGGGTGGCGCGGGCAAGTCGATACGCGGCGGCGTGCGCTTCTCGGCCCGCCTTTGCACCTCTCGCACGGCCAATTCGCGGGCCTCGCGCGATTCCCGGCCCATGGCATGGTCACGCGAGGTCGCGAGGCGCGCGCGCACCCAGGCGGCGCCCTGGAGCACCCAATGGCCGAGATAATCCATGACCGTGAGCCAGGAGATACCGGTGTACAGCTGAACGCTCGCGAACCAGACCGCGAGCAACACGAGCGTGGCGCCGAGGAGCGAGGCGGCCTGCGCGAGGCTTTCACCGACGAGGCTGCCGAGGATGCCGCCGGCGCCGGCCGGCAGCGCGCCACCCGTAAAGTGTAGTGCCGCCAGCCCGCAGCTCGTCGCGAGCGCGGCCACGATGCCGATGACGCGGAGCGCGACCGTGGACCGGGCCTGCCCCGGCTCCCCCGGTTCGCGCTTGAGCCCGGTCCATGCGCTGAACGAGATCGCGATCGGAAACAGGAATGCGGGCCAACCGAAAAGCATGAAGAACGCGCTTGCGAGCCAGGCGCCCAGCGGCCCGATCAGGTTGCTGACCTGGCCGGGCTCGCCCGTGTAGCTGAAGCTGCGATCGGACGCGTCAAAGCTCGCGAGCGCGATCAGCATCACGAGCGCGAGCGCCATGAGCAGCCAGAAAAGCGCTTCGCGCAGCGCGCGCGCGAAAACCGGATCGAGTTTTGCGCCGGCGCGCATCGCGTCTGCTGCGGTCTTCGCCACGGCTCAGAATCCTGATAAGGAAAAAGTCATAAGCGGTTGATTATAAGAGCGTTGCAAATGGAGCGGCAAGCACCCATGCTCGGATGGCTGCGAGCGCGAAGCGCGCTCTCGATGCGGAGTTGACTATACATGACGACCCCTCGCCACTCGCGGCTGATGATTCTCGGCTCCGGCCCCGCGGGTTACGCCGCGGCGGTTTATGCCGCGCGCGCGAATCGCAAGCCGCTCCTGATCGCCGGGCTTCAGCCCGGAGGCCAGCTGATGACGACGACCGAAGTCGACAACTGGCCTGGCGATGTCGAGGGCCTGCTCGGCCCAGACCTCATGGACCGCATGCGCCGCCACGCCGAGCGATTTGGCGTCGAAGTCGTCTCCGACCACGTCGCGCAAGTCGATCTCGGCAAGCGCCCCTTCCGCGTCGTCGGCGAGAATTCCGAGTACAGCTGCGATGCCCTCGTCATCGCGACGGGCGCGTCCGCGCGCTACCTGGGCCTTGACTCGGAGACTGCGTTCCGCGGCCGCGGCGTCTCCGCCTGCGCGACCTGCGACGGGTTTTTCTACCGGGACCAGAAAGTCGCCGTCGTCGGCGGCGGCAACACGGCCGTCGAGGAAGCGATCTACCTGACCAACATCGCCTCCCACGTCACGCTCGTGCATCGCCGCGACAAGCTTCGCGCCGAGGCGATACTCCAGGATCGGCTCCTTGCGCTCGCGGACCAGGGCAAGGTCTCGCTCCTGTGGGACCACGCGGTGGACGAGGTCCTGGGGAATGCCCAGGGCGTCACGGGCGTGCGACTCCGCTCGACGAAAGACAGGTCGCCCCGCGATCTCGACGTGACCGGGCTTTTCATTGCGATCGGCCACACGCCGAACACTGAATTGTTCCAGGGCCAACTCGACATGAAGGACGGCTACATCGCCGTCAAGTCGGGACTCGCAGGGGACGCCACCGCGACGAGCGTGGCCGGCGTATTCGCGGCGGGCGACGTCGCGGACCATGTGTACCGCCAGGCCGTGACGTCCGCAGGGACGGGCTGCATGGCAGCGCTCGACGCCGACCGCTATCTCGAGCGGCTCGCCACCGCCTGATTTCGTGGATACGCGCATTGCACGCTCGCTCACCGGCGTGGATGCGGCCGAATGGAATGCGCTGCCCGGCGCCGCGATGCCTTTCCTCCGCCATGAATTCCTCCTGGCGATGGAGGAATCCGGTTGCGCAACGGCCGAGACAGGTTGGGAGGCACACCACGTCCTGTTGACTGGTCCTGAGGGCCGGCTCCGCGGTGCCATGCCGCTTTACCTGAAGTCGCACTCCTGGGGCGAGTTCGTATTCGATTTCGCCTGGGCCGATGCCTATCACCGTGCGGGCCTTCGCTACTACCCGCGACTCGTCTCGGCAGTGCCCTTCACGCCGGCGACCGGGCCACGCCTGCTCGCCGTCAACGAGGAGGACCGCGCGCGCCTGCTCGCGGCGGCCCGCGATCAGATGCGGGCGCTCGGTGTGTCGTCGCTCCACGTCCTCTTTCCGGAGGAACGCGACCGGGCGTTGCTCGAAGCCACCGGATTGATGCCGCGACTCGACTGCCAGTTTCATTGGCGAAACGAGGGGTATCGCACTTTTGACGACTTTCTCGCGGGCTTCACTTCGGAGAAACGCAAGAAGCTTCGTCGTGAGCGACGCCGCGTCAGGGAGGCGGGTATCGAGTGCCGGACGCTTCACGGCGGCGATCTCGACGAGTCGATGATCGACATCGTGTACCGCCTGCATGCCATGACATTCGCGCGCTACGGCCATGCGCCTTACCTCAATCGCGGGTTCTTTACCTGCCTCGCCAAGTCGATGCCGGATGTGATCGTCATTGAACTTGCATTTCTGCATGGCGATCCCATCGCTTGCGCCATCTCGCTGCGCGGCGACGGCGCTCTCTATGGACGTTACTGGGGCGCCAGCGGCGACTTCCACAGCCTGCACTTCGAGCTCTGCTATTACCGCGGCATCGATTACTGCATCCGCGAGCGCCTCGGCCGGTTCGAGCCGGGCACGCAGGGCGAGCACAAGCTGCTGCGCGGTTTCCTGCCGACGCCGGTCTGGTCGATGCACGAGATCGTCGATAGCCGCTTGGGGGCCGCCATCGGCGACTGGCTCGAGCGGGAGCGCGCCGGGCGACGCTCGTGGCTCAACGAGGCCGCGCGGCACCTGCCCTTCCGGCGAAGCGACATCCCGGCTAGGCTCGGCCCCGATGTCCGGCATCGCCTGGCTACAGAAGACTGACCCGCCGTCGGCCCTGCCGCCGACTTCGCGCGCGCTCGTCGAACCGAACGGCCTGCTCGCCGTCGGGGGCGCGCTGACGCCTGAGTGGCTGATCCACGCCTACCGCCACGGCGTATTTCCCTGGTACTCGGCGGAGCAGCCGATTCTCTGGTGGGCGCCCGATCCGCGCGCCGTGCTGGTGCCGTCGGAATTCAGGATTTCGCGGAGCCTCGCCCGCTCGATCGCGAAGCGCGGCTACGAGACACGCGTCAACACGGCCTTCGCCGACGTCATCGAGGCTTGCGCCGGGCCACGTCGCGGGATGCCGGGCACCTGGATCACCCGCGAGATGCACGAAGCCTACGTGCTGCTCCATCGCCGCGGGCTCGCGCACTCATTCGAGACCTGGCACCACGGCCGGCTTATTGGCGGTCTCTACGGAGTCGCGCTCGGCCGGATGTTTTTTGGCGAGTCGATGTTCACCCGCGAAACCGACGCATCCAAGGTCGCGCTCGCGCGCCTGGTCGCCGAATGCAGCGCCCGCAGCGTGCCGCTGATCGACTGCCAGATGCCGAGCCCGCACCTTGCGAGCCTCGGAAGTCGCAGCATTCCGCGGTGGGAATTCGAGTCACGGCTGACCGCCCTCATCAATTCGCGCGTGCCGGTGTGGCGCCAATGAAACACGTAATTGCGCCTGCGCGCTGCGTGCGGCACAATCCGCGCGGTTTCCGCTACAGCCCCGGGGAAGAATGGCGAAGGAAGAGGCAATCCAGATGGAAGGCGAGGTCGTGGAGACCCTGCCGAACACGACGTTTCGCGTGCGCCTCCAGAACGACCATGTCGTGACGGCCCACATCTCGGGCAAGATGCGAAAACACTACATCCGGATACTGACGGGCGATACCGTCACCGTGGAACTGACGCCCTACGACCTCACGAAGGGCCGCATCATCTACCGGGCTCGGTAAGTTAAAGAAACGAAGGCGGCCTGAAGGGGACGTTCACCTTCAATGAAGGTGAACGTCCCCTTCAGGCCGCCTTCGTTTCACTCCTGTCCGAGCAGCTCCGGCGCCCTTGCGGGCCGAATGTCGAGCACGAGCGCCTCGCCGCCCGGCGCGAGAGAGACGAGAACGCTGCCGCCGCCCGCGAGCCGGCCGAACAGGAGTTCCTCCGCGAGCGGCCGCTTCACGTGCTCCTGAAGCACGCGCGCCATCGGCCGCGCACCCATCTTCGCGTCGTAGCCGCGGGCCGCGATCCAGCGCCGGGCCTCGTCATCAATGGAAAGCGAGACCCCCTTCTGCTCGAGCTGGGCCTCGATCTCGATCACGAGCTTGTCGACGACGCGCTCGATCGTCGGCGCATCGAGCGGCGCGAACTGGATGATCGCGTCCAGCCGGTTCCTGAACTCCGGCGAGAAGATGCGGCGCACGGCTTCCATGCCGTCAGTCGCATGATCCTGCTGGGTGAAGCCGATGCTCGCGCGGTTCATCTCGGAGGCGCCGGCGTTCGTCGTCATCACAATGATGACATGCCGGAAGTCCGCCTTGCGCCCGTTGTTGTCCGTGAGCGTGCCGTGGTCCATGACCTGCAGCAGCAGATTGAACACGTCCGGATGCGCCTTCTCGATCTCGTCGAGCAGCAGGACGCAGTGCGGCTGTTTCGCGATCGCCTCGGTCAGGAGGCCGCCCTGGTCGAACCCGACGTAGCCGGGCGGCGCGCCGATCAGGCGCGAGACGGTGTGCCGCTCCATGTATTCCGACATGTCGAAGCGCAGGAATTCGACGCCGAGCGCGATCGCAAGCTGGCGCGTCACCTCGGTCTTGCCGACGCCGGTCGGGCCCGCGAAGAGGAAACTGCCGACAGGGTGGCGTTCGTCGCCGAGACCCGCCCGCGACATCTTGATGGCGGCACCGAGCGCGTCGATTGCGGCGTCCTGGCCGAAGATCACGAGCTTCAGGTTGCGCTGCAGGTTGGCGAGCACTTCGCGGTCGGACGTCGAGACGTTCTTCGCGGGGATGCGCGCGATGCGAGCGACGACGGCCTCGATGTGGGCGACGGTTACGGTGGACTCCCGCTCCGCCTGCGGCTTCAGGCGCAAGGAGGCGCCGGCCTCATCGACCACGTCGATCGCCTTGTCCGGCAGGTGGCGGTCGTTGATGTGGCGCTCGGCAAGCTCGGCGGCCGCCACCAGCGCATCGTCCGCATAGGTGATCCCGTGATGCTCCTCGAAGCGCGTCTTGAGGCCGCGCAGGATCTCGATAGTCTCCGCGACGGAAGGCTCGACCACGTCGATCTTCTGGAAGCGCCGCGCCAGCGCGTGGTCCTTTTCGAAGATCCCGCGGTATTCCTGGTAGGTCGTCGAGCCGATGCACCGGAGCTCGCCGCTTGCGAGCACGGGCTTGATGAGGTTGGAGGCGTCCATCACGCCGCCCGAGGCTGCGCCCGCGCCGATTACCGTGTGGATTTCGTCGATGAACAGGATCGCGCCCGGCTTTTTCTTGAGCTCGCTGACGACGCCCTTCAGGCGCTTTTCGAAGTCGCCGCGGTACTTCGTGCCCGCGATCAGGGCGCCCATGTCGAGGGCGTAGATCGTGCAGTCGGCGAGCACGTCGGGGACTTTCTTCTCGACGACCAGGCGGGCGAGGCCCTCCGCGATCGCCGTCTTGCCGACGCCGGCCTCGCCGACGTAGAGCGGGTTGTTCTTGCGGCGCCGGCAGAGGATCTCGATCGTGCGCTGAACCTCGAGCTGGCGCCCGATCAGCGGGTCCACGCGGCCGGCAACGGCCTGCGCATTGAGATTGACGGTGTATTTCTCGAGCGCGGCGGTACCGCTTTCTTCCGCGGAGTCGCGCTCGCCCGCTGCGCCCTCTTCCCGGGCCGCTTCGCGGCTCTCGCCAGAGGACGGGAGTCCGTGCGAGATGAAATTGACGATGTCGAGCCGCGTGACGTCCTGCAGCGAAAGAAGATAGGCGGCGTGCGACTGCTTTTCGCTGAAAATCGCAACCAGCACGTTCGCGACGGTCACTTCCTTCTTGCCGCTCGACTGCACGTTGAAGACGGCGCGCTGGAGCACGCGCTGGAATCCGAGCGTAGGCTGCACTTCCCGATCGTCCTCGGCGGCCAGTGCGGGCGTGGTCTCATCGATGAATTTCTGGAGCTCGCCTTGCAGGCGCGCGAGATCGGCGCCGCAGGCCTTCAGGATCTCGCGCACGCGCGGCGCGTCGAGTATCGACAGGAGCAGGTGCTCCACGGTCATGTACTCGTGGCGCGCGTCGCGGGCCTTCTGGTAGGCCTCGTTCAGGCAGTATTCGAGCTCACTCGAAAGCACTCAGGTCTCCTCCATCGTGCAGAGCAGCGGGTGCTGGTGCTGCCTTGCGTATGTCATCACCTGCGCCACCTTGGTCTCCGCTATCTCGAAAGTGAACACGCCGCAGACGCCCTTGCCCTTAGTGTGGACCTCGAGCATCACTCGCGTCGCCCGGATCCGGTCGAGGCTGAAGATCCTCTCGAGCACGTCGACGACAAATTCCATCGGCGTGTAGTCGTCATTCAACAGCACCACCTGATAGCGGGGCGGCTTGCGCAGCTTCGGCTGCGCCTCCTCGACCACGAGGTCCAAACCGCCTCGCCCGATATCCCGTTCCTTGTCTCCAGCCACCGCTTTCTGTCCGTCCTTCGCCTTCGCCTCATTTATAGGGTTCGCCCGCCTGCCGCACAAGTGACGCAGGCGTCATTCGCCAAATGGCGACACCATTGCAAGCCCGGTTTGAGAAGTGTCGCACAAGTGCCCGCCATTGCTTCGATTTCCGGCCCCTATTCGCCTTGTGGCCCTGCGCCACCAACCCGTATCATGGCGCGGTTTCCCGGCCTCGCGGACCAGACACCGGATGCAGCTAGTCGATCGTATCGTCGCGCCATGGCGCCGCCCGGCGGGCGGCGCGGCCCCGGGTATTGCCGGGGCGGCCCCGACGATCGTGAGCGTCGTCCTGATCGTCGTGATCGCGGGTCAACTTGCGGCGCTCCTGTGGCGGACACTCGGCTCCCCGGAGCAGTCCTCCGAGGCACCCGCGCCGGTGGTGGCGCCACAGGCGCCGGCCGTCGACCTCACCGCCATCGTGAATGCGCACCTCTTCGGCGTCGCCGCCGATTCCGGCGATCCGTCCAATGCACCGGCGACGTCCGCAAACCTGACGCTCGCTGGCACGCTCGCGGGGCGCGAGCCCGAGCAGGGATGGGCGATCATCGGAGCGAGCGGCCAGCCGGCCCGCGTCTATGCGACCGGTGCATCGCTTCCGGGCGGTTCCAGGCTTTTCGCGGTTTACCCGGACCGCGTGATCCTCGATCGCAGCGGATCGCGAGAGTCGCTCCTGTTGCCGCGCCTTTCCGGCGGCCCGGGCGCCGCCCCGCCGCGGGTCGCAGGACTTCCGACTGCTGCCGCACCCAATGCCTCGCTCGCCGACAGCGTGCGCCAGCTGCTCGTGCAGAATCCGTCGGCAGGCGGTGACCTGCTCCGCCCGCAGCCGGTTTTCGCGGGAGGCTCGCTCCGAGGCTATCGCGTCTACCCCGGAAGGAACCGGGCGCAATTCGCAAGCCTTGGATTGCAGCCAGGCGATCTCGTGATGGCCGTGAACGGTGCGGCACTCGATGACCCGAATCGGGGCCTCGAGATCCTGCGCGGGATCGGACAGGGCTCCGCGGTCACGCTGACGGTCGACCGCGGCGGCCAGCAGCAACAGATCACCGTCGACCCGGCTGCGGTCGCCCAGGACATGCAGGCGCCAGCTGAGGAAGAAGAGTCAGACGCAGAAGAAGAAACGCCGGAGGCAACGGAGTGAAGGCCGGTCCCAAAGGAACGACTCCATGACGCGATTCATCCGGTTGGCCGTGCTGCTTGGCTGCGTCCTGCCGCTCGCCGCAACGGCACAGCAGGGGGCCCAGATAACGCCCAATTACAAGGACGCCGACCTTGGGCAGGTCATCGAGGCGGTGAGCCAGGTGACCGGCAAGAGTTTCATCGTGGATCCCCGGGTGCGGGCACAGGTCACGATGCTTTCGACGGCACCGATGAGCCCGGCCGCCTTCTACGAAGCCTTCCTCGCCATCCTGCAGGTCCATGGCTACATCGCCGTGCCCTCCGGTTCGGTGATCAAGATCATGCCGGACGCCACCGCTCGCCAGGTGCCCGCGAACGACCTTCCTGACCGCATCAGCTCCACTTCGGACGAGATCGTGACGCAGGTGGTCCAGGTGCGGAACGTGTCCGCCGGGCAGCTCGTCCCGATCCTCCGCCCGATGATGCCGCAGTCGGCGCACCTCGCCGCATACCCGAGCGCCAACATGCTGATCATCTCGGACCGCGCAGCGAACGTGAGCCGGATCGTCCGCATCGTCCAGCGCATCGACCGCACGGGCGACGGTGACTTCGAAGTCATCCGCCTCGAGCATGCGTCTGCAAACGAAATCGTGCGCGTCATCAACTCCCTGGCCGCCGCGCAAGGCGCCGATGCCGCGGGCGGCTCGCGGATCGTCGCCGACGAGCGCACGAACAGCGTCCTCGTGAGCGGCGAGCAGTCGCAGCGCCTCAGGTTTCGCACGCTCATCACCCATCTCGACACGCCGCTCGAAGCCGGCGGCGACACGCAGGTCCGCTACCTTCGCTACGCCGACGCCGAGAAGCTTGCCGCCAAGCTCAAGGAGCAGTCGGGCGCGGCAGTTGCCGCGGCCGGCGGAGCGGCCGCGGCCCAGGCCGCCGCCTCCCCGGGCGGCGTCGACAAGTCGGTCACGATCTGGGCGGAGCCCGAAACCAATGCGCTCGTGATCACTGCCCCTCCGAAAACAATGCGCTCGCTCATGTCGGTCGTCGACCGCCTCGACGTGCGCCGCGCGCAGGTGATCATCGAGGCGATGCTCGTCGAGGTGTCGAACGACGCCTCGCGCGACCTTGGCGTCAACTGGGTCGTCGATGGCTCCGGCGACAACTTCCTGGTCGGCCTCTTCCAGCAGCCGATCGCCGGCGTAGGCATCGCCGAGATTGCCCGGGCCATCAACGATCCCTCGTCGGTGACCTCGGCACCGGGTGGATTCACGCTCGGCGGCGGGCGCCAGCAGGACTCCGGCACGAACTTCGCCGCAATCCTGCGTGCGCTCGCGAGCAATGGCGACACCAACGTGGTGTCCATGCCTTCCGTCATTACGCTCGACAACGAAGAGGCCCAGATCAAGGTGGCCCAGGAAGTGCCTTTCCTGACCGGCCAGTTCACGAACACGGGCGCCGCCGGCGGGGCCGTGAATCCGTTCCAGACCATCGAGCGCAAGGAAGTCGGCAATATCCTGAAGATCACGCCGCAGATTACGGATGAGGACACGATCCTGCTGAAGATCGAACAGGAGGCTTCGGGCATTGCCGCGTCGGCGCAGCAAGTCTCGAGCACCGACCTCGTGACCAACAAGCGCACGATCACGACGAGGGTGCTCGTGGATGACGGCGGCATGATCGTCCTCGGAGGGCTGATCGAGGATCGCCTGACCGAGAGCGAGAGCCGCGTGCCCGTGCTCGGCAAGATTCCGGTTATCGGCGCCCTGTTCCGCGTCCGGAACACCCAGAAGACCAAGACCAACCTGATGGTCTTCATCCGTCCGCGCGTGCTGCGGACGCCGGAGCAGGCCGCAATCGAGACGAATGCAAAGTACAACTACCTGCGGAACCTCCAGCTCGAACGCAACGACGGGAAGGTGAAGATGATGCCGGGCGCCCAGCAGCCGTCGCTGCCGCCGCTCGTGGGCCCGACCCAGCCGACGCTCGCGCCGACACCGGCGCCTGAGCAGGCCGAGCCGGAGTCCATGGCCCCGGCCAGCGACCAGCCGGCGCAGCCTGCGGAGGCCGCAGACACCCCCGACAGTCCGCCGCAGTGACCGGGAACGGCCGATGATCGCGGGCACGCCGCCGAAACCGATCGCGCCCGTCGGCCGCCTGCCCTTTGCCTTCGCGAAGCGACACGGGGTCCTCGTCCGCGGCGTCGCCGACGGCAAGGCCCAGATTGTCTACCGCGAAGGCGCGCAGCCCTCGGCCGTGGCCGAGCTGCGCCGCTTCCTCGGCATCCCGCTCATCATCGAACGCGTGGCGGAATCGGCCTTCGACGAATTGCTCCGCAAAGCCTACGAGGGCGGCAGCGGCGAAGCCGGCCAGATCGTCGAGGGAATCGAGGGCGAAACGGACCTGGCCGGTCTGGCCGAGGGCCTGCCCGAGCCCTCTGATCTCATGGAGAGCGAGGACGACGCGCCGGTCATCCGACTGATCAACGCGGTCCTGACGCAGGCAATCAAGGAAAACGCCTCCGACATCCACATCGAGCCTTACGAGAACCGCCTCGTCATCCGCTTCCGCGTGGACGGCGTGCTGCGCGAGGTGCTGCAGACCAAGCGCGCCGTCGCACCGCTCCTGATATCGCGCGTGAAGGTGATGTCGCGGCTCGACATCGCCGAGAAGCGCCTGCCGCAGGACGGCCGCATCAGCTTGCGCATCGCGGGCCGCGCGGTTGACGTGCGCGTCTCCACCCTCCCCTCGGGCCACGGCGAGCGCGTCGTCCTGCGCCTGCTCGACAAGCAGGCGGGACGGCTCGACCTGTCTTCGCTTGGCATGGAGCCGCGCGTGCAGGGGATGATCGACGACCTGATCCACAAGCCCCATGGAATCATCCTGGTCACCGGGCCGACCGGTTCCGGCAAGACCACGACGCTTTATGCGGCGCTGGAGCGGATCAACGACCGCACACGCAACATCATGACAGTCGAGGACCCGATCGAGTACTACATCGACGGCATCGGCCAGACCCAGGTCAACACCAAGGTCGAGATGACGTTCGCGCGCGGGCTGAGGGCGATACTCCGCCAGGACCCGGACGTCGTAATGGTCGGCGAGATCCGCGACACCGAAACCGCCCAGATCGCGGTGCAGGCTTCGCTCACGGGCCACCTCGTCCTGTCGACACTGCACACGAACACCGCGGTCGGCGCGGTCACGCGCCTGCGCGACATGGGAGTCGAACCCTTCCTGCTCGCGTCGACGCTCCTCGGCGTGGTCGCGCAGCGGCTCGTGCGCGTCCTGAACCCGGAAACCCGCATTGGTTATCCGGCGGGCGACTATGAATCCCGCCTCGTCGGCCTCGCGCCTGGCAACACCGGGCGTGCAACGCTCTACCGCCCCGGAGCGGACGCGGGGAGCGGTTACCGGGGACGCACGGGCATCTACGAGCTCGTGATCATCAACGATCGCATGCGCGTCATGATCCACGACCGCGCCGGCGAGCATGAGCTCGAGCGGCAGGCCCGCGAAGTGACTCCCGGCATCCGCGACGACGGCCGTGCCAAGGTAATCGCCGGTACGACATCTCTCGAGGAACTGCTCCGCGTCACGCGCGAGGAGTGATGGCGGCCTACGAATATACCGCGTTCGATGCCGCCGGCCGCGAGCTGCGCGGCGTGCTGGAAGGCGACAGCCCACGCCAGATTCGCCAGCTGCTGCGCGACCAGTCGCTGCTGCCGGTCACCGTCACCGAAGTCAGCGATGCGACGCCCTCGAGAACGCTTTCGTTCTCGTTCAGCAATCGAATCGGCACGGGCGACCTCGCGCTGCTGACGCGGCAGCTGGCGACCCTCGTTCGCTCCGGCATACCGCTGGAGGAGGCATTGCTCGCCGTCTCCCAGCAGAGTGAAAAGGTGCGCGTGCGCAGCGTCGTCGCAGGCGTCCGCGCGCGCGTGATGGAAGGCCGCTCGCTGGCCGAGGGCCTCGGGGCGTTTCCCACGGTATTCCCGGAAATCTACCGGGCAACGGTGTCGGCTGGCGAGCAGTCGGGCCGCCTCGATTCGATCCTGGAGCGCATGGCGGATTTCACCGAGAACCGCCAGATACTCCAGCAGAAGATCAGGAACGCGATGATCTATCCGGTGCTACTCACCGTGATCTGCCTCGGCATCGTCGCCCTCCTGCTCGGCTACGTGGTGCCGGAAGTCGTGCGCGTCTTCGAAGCCGGTGATCGAGAGCTGCCGATCCTGACGCGGCTCCTGATCGCAGCCTCCGATTTCCTCCGCGCCTGGTGGTGGCTGATGCTGGCAGTCATCGTCGGCGCTGTCTGGGGCTTTCGCCGCTGGCTTCGTGACCCCGCGGCCCGACTGCGCTTTGACGCCCTCAAGCTGCGCCTGCCTCTCGTCGGCCGCATCACGCGCGGCAACAATGCCGCCCGCTTCGCGCGCACTTTCTCCATCCTCGCCGCGAGCGCCGTGCCTGTGCTCGAGGCGCTGCGTATCGCCGCCGAGGTGGTCACCAACACGACCATGCGCCGCGCCGTGCAGGACGCCGCGGTCCGCGTTCGCGAGGGGGCGCCGATCGCGCGTTCGCTTGGCGCCAGCAAGCTCTTCCCGCCGATGCTCGTGCACCTGGTCGCAAGCGGCGAGACCAGCGGCGAGCTCGAGGCCATGCTCGAGCGCGCCGCCGACAACCAGGAACGGGAGCTCGACGGCGTGGTCAATACCGCGGTAGGCATCCTGGGACCGATGATGATCCTGCTCATGGGCGGCTTCGTTTTCGTGATCGTCATCGCGCTTTTGCTGCCGATCTTCCAGCTTAACCAGCTGGTGCGCTGAGACCCCTTGCGGCCGGGGCCTTGGCGCCTTATAAGTCGGCCCGCAGTGATCCTGGACTGGTCGCATGAGCGAGAAGCCCAAGGAAGAATTCGAGGACGAAGAACCCGACGAACTCGAGGAAGCCGCAGAGGACCTCGACGTCGACCAGTTGATGCGGGATTTCGACACCCGCAAGCGTCGCGGTGCCCGCGCGACGGCGAGCGAACCGGCCTGGCGCAAGCTCGAGCGGATGCGCGAGGAAAAGCGCACCGCCGGCCTCCTCTCGGATTTCGACGACTACGACATCGATGAGACCGGTTCGCGTCCCCTGAAGAAGCCTGGGCCCGGCCGCCGCCGCTAAGAACGAAGGGGACGTTCACCTTTAACGAAGGAGAGGTGGACCCATGAGAAGCCTCCTGGGCTTCACCTGGCTGCTGCTCGCCGCCTGCGCGAGCATGGATCCTCCTGTCGTCGCCCTCCGCGGCGCCACCGTCGTCGACGTGACTGATGGGTCTCTACATGCCGGGCAAACGGTTCTGATTGCCGGTAACAGAATCGCTGCGGTCGGTCCGGCCGCCAGGATTCGCTTACCCGACAATGCCGACGTAGTCGAAGCCGCGGGCGGATATGTCATTCCCGGCCTATGGGACATGCATGTCCACTCAGTGGCCAACGTCGCACTGGACACTCCGATCGAGTCGGTGGCCGCGAGAGACTGGCATTTTCCGCTGTTCCTGGCCCACGGCGTGACTGGCGTTCGCGACATGAACGATGGAACCGGCGATGCCAGGCTTTCATTGACGACCTCGATCAAGCGCCGGCTGGCGGCAGGCGATCTGATTGGTCCGCGCTTACTCGCCGCCGGCCCCAGCGTCGACGGCGATCCCAACCTCGGCACGAACTCGGTCGTCGTGCGCACGGCTGCGGAGGCTCGCGCGGTTGTCGACAAGCTCGCCGAAAGTGGCGCGGACCACGTCAAGCCCTACGAGAATCTGACGCGCGATGCTTACTTCGCGATCATCGACCAGGCGCGGCTGCGAAGTCTTCCGGTCGCCGGTCACGTGCCTTTCCGCGTCACGCCGGTGGAAGCCGCCGACGCTGGCCAGCGCACGGTCGAGCATTTGTTGGCGCTGGCGGCTGGGTGCTCGACCGGGGCTGAAACCGAGCGGAAGCGATTCGCTCGCGTTCTTCTTGAGTACGACACGTTGCCGGACATTGACAGAGCGCTGGCACTCTTTCGCCATGAACGCGCCCTTTACGACAGTCGGGATCCTGCCGCCTGCGGCGCGACAGTTGCGGCATACCTGCGAAACGGTATGGCAGAGACTCCCAGCCTGGTTGGCTACCATCACTTCGTCAACGCGCGGGAGGTGTTGTCGGATGAAGCGAGCATGCGGCTGGTTCCTCCGGCAATTCGCCGCAATTGGGAGGCCATGCTCAAGTCTGAGGACGTGCGGACGGCCCAATCGATCCTGGAACCCATCGTGCCCCTGCAAGCGGCGAACACGCGACTGTTGAATGATGCCGGTGTCGTGTTGTTGGCAGCGACCGACGTGGGCATCCCGGCTCTGGTGCCAGGGATCAGCCTGCATCAGGAGTTGGCATTGCTGGTCGACGCTGGGCTCACGCCGCTTCAGGCGCTACAGGCGGCCACGCTTAACCCAGCTCGAATTCTGGGTATGGCTGACTCTCTTGGGACGATCGAGCCCGGCAAGCTCGCCGACCTTGTCCTCCTCGAAGCCAATCCGCTCACGAATATCGGCAACACCTTTCGGATCCGCGCCGTCGTTGCCGACGGCCGCCTCTACCGGCGCGCAGATCTCGACCGGCTGCTGGCCGAAGCCCAGGCGTTGGGTGAGCAGGTCGAGAAGGAACAATAGGGAGCTCGGGGGCTTCGCGACAATTACCGGAAATTTCGGGCCTGGGCGGTCAAGCTGCCAAGCAGCGCCGAACAGTCCTCCAGCGCGTCGACGACGACGTGCCTCACCTCGCCCTCCCGCTGCAGGCGTCCGCTGACCCCGAGCAGCCTTGCCCCCAGCATCGCCTTGCGGTGCGCATCCGCGATCCGGCTCCAGACCACCAGGTTCACGTAGCCCGTCTCGTCTTCGAGCGTCACGAAGATCACGCCGCCGGCGCTTCCCGGCCGCTGCCGCGTGACGACGATCCCGCCGGTCCTGAGTGCAGCGCCGTCGGCAAGCCCGGCTACCTCCCTCGCCGTGAGCCAGCCGTCCTGCTCGAGCCGGGGGCGGAGCAGCTCGAGCGGATGCCGTGCCAGCGTGAACCCGAGCGCGCGGTAGTCCGCGACGATGTTCTCGCCCTCGGTCGGCGCGAAGAGAAGCGGCACGCCCTCTTCCCGCTCTGCGGCCGGCACGAGCGGCAGCGCGGCCTCGACGCCCAGCACTTCCCAGGACGCGCGGTGGCGGTGGCCGGCGAGTCCCGCGAGCACGCCCGCCGCGGCGAGCGAGGCGAGGTCGCGCCGGGCGAGACCCGCGCGGCGCGCGAGCTCGGACACCCGGCCGAACCGGCCCTCCGCGCGCGCGGAGACGATGCGCTCCCCGGCTTCGCGCGGAAGGCCGCGCACCCGGTCGAGGCCAAGACGAACCGCAGCCACGCCGTCACCGTCAGGATCTTCCAGCGTCGACTCCACGGCACTCGCGTTGACGTCGGCCGGGAGCACCGTGACGCCGTGCACGCGCGCATCGCGCACGAGCTGCGCGGGCGCGTAGAAGCCCATCGGCTGGCTGTTGAGGAGCGCACAGCAGAAAGCGGCCGGCTCGTGCCGCTTGAGCCAGGCCGAGACATAGACGAGAAGCGCGAAGCTCGCGGCGTGCGCTTCCGGAAAACCATAATCGCCGAAGCCGAGGATCTGCTGGAACACCTGCCGCGCGAAGCCCTCGTCATAGCCGCGGGCGCGCATGCCCTCGACCAGGCGCTGCTCGAACGGGCCGAGTCCTCCCTTCCGCTTCCACGCCGCCATCGCGCGCCGGAGGCGATCGGCCTCGCCCGGCGTGAAGCCCGCGGCGACGATCGCGAGCTGCATCACCTGCTCCTGGAAGATCGGCACGCCGAGCGTGCGCGAGAGCACGCTCTCGACCTCGGGACCCGGATAGACGACCGGTTCCTGCTTGCCACGGCGGCGCAGGTACGGATGCACCATCTGGCCCTGGATCGGGCCGGGGCGCACGATCGCGACCTCGATGCAGAGGTCGTAGTAATTCGCAGGCCGCAGCCGCGGCAGCATCGCCATCTGCGCGCGCGACTCGATCTGGAATACGCCGACGGTGTCGGCCTTGCAGATCATCTCGTAGACGGCGGGATCCTCGGCCGGGATGTCGGACAGGCCAAACTCCCGCCCGCGACGCGCCGAGATGAGCGCGAGCGCGCGGCGGATGGCGGTCAGCATGCCGAGGCCCAGCACGTCGACCTTCAGGAGCCGGAGCTCGTCCAGGTCGTTCTTGTCCCACTGGATCACGGTGCGCTCCGGCATCGCCGCGTTCTCGACGGGCACCAGCTCGTCGAGCGGGCCGCGCGAGATCACGAAGCCGCCGGTGTGCTGCGACAGGTGCCGCGGAAACCCGATCAGCTCGCGCGTGAGCGCGAGCACGCGCGCAATGAGCGGGTTCGCCGTGTCGAAGCCCGCGTCCCGGATGCGCGAGTCCTCGACCTCGCGGCCATCCCACCATTGCATCGCGTGCGCGAGGCGGTCGACCTGGGCCGCGTCGAGCCCAAGCGCCTTGCCGACGTCGCGCACCGCGCTCTTCGGCCGATAGCAGATCACGGTCGCCGTGAGCGCGGCACGGGCGCGGCCGTATTTCGCGTAGAGGTACTGGATCACCTCCTCGCGCCGCTCGTGCTCGAAGTCCACGTCGATGTCGGGCGGCTCGTTGCGCTCGCGCGAGATGAAGCGCTCGAACAGCATGGACATGCGCGCGGGGTCCACCTCGGTGATGCCGAGCGCGTAGCAGGCGGCGGAGTTCGCCGCCGAGCCCCGCCCCTGGCACAGGATGCCGCGGGCGCGGGCGAACTCGACGAGGTCGTGCACCGTCAGGAAATAGGGCTCGTAGCCGAGCTCGGCGATCAGCGCGAGCTCGCGCTCGATGAGCTCGTGCACGGCGGGTGGCGTGCCGCCCGGCCAGCGCCTCGCCGCGCCCTCCTCGACGAGGCGGCGCAGGTGCAGCGCGGGCGTCGTGCCCGCCGGCACGATCTCCTCCGGGTATTCGTAACGAAGCTCGTCGAGCGAGAATCGGCAGCGTTCGGCGATCTCCCGCGTCGCGTCGACGAGCGCTCGCGGGTACAAGGCCTCGACCTGCGCGAGCGTGCGGAGTGTCCGTTCGCCATTCGGGTGCAGCGCAAGGCCGGCCCGCGCGACCGTCGTCTTCAGGCGCACCGCGGTCAGCATGTCCTGCATCGCGCGTCGCCTTCGCTGGTGCATGTGCACGTCGCCGGCCGCGACCGCGGGAAGCGAAAGCTCGCCCGCGAGAGCCGTCAGGCGCCCGAGCCGTTCGCAGTCGGTGCCCGTGGCCGCGAGCTCCACCGCGACCCAGAGGCGGCCGCCGAAGCGCTCGTGCAGCCACTTCGCCTCCGCGGCCGCGGGCTCGGCACCCGGCAGCCACAGCGCAAGGCAGTCATCGAGCCCCGTGTCGAGATCCGCCCGCGCGAGCCGGTACTGCCCTTTCGGCGCCGCACGGCGGCCTTGCGTGATCAGGCGCGCGAGCGCCGCGTAGCCGCGGCGGCTGGTGGCGAGGCAGACGAACCTCAGGCCGTCCGCAAGCATGAACTCGCTGCCGGCGATGAGCGCAAGCCCCGTCTCGCGCGCAGCGGCATGGGCCCGCACGATTCCCGCGAGCGAGCATTCGTCCGTCAGCGCGAGCGCGCGATAGCCGAGTTCTTTCGCGCGTGCGACCAGCTCCCCCGGATGCGAAGCGCCGCGCAGGAACGTGAAATTGCTGATGCAATGCAGCTCCGCATACGACACCACCGGTTACCTTCCGGGACGGCCTTCACGTGCGCGATCCTGCGTGGCCACGCAGCGCGCGCTGCGAAGCCGTGCCCGGCCGTCATGCGCGAGGTGGCGGGGTCTCGCGAGCAAACTCGTAAGTTCCGGCGGAGTTTGCGAGCGAGAACCCCGCCGGATCCCGCGCGTGACGGCCGGGCATGCCTGATGGCGCATGTCCGTACTCAGCCGAAGACACCGTGAAGAAACCACCGTTGGCCCGGCGGGCGTTCACGGAAAATCCAGAGCCGGACACCGGCGCGGCTGATCGCCACGTAGTAGTCACGTCTTACGTCATGACCGTCCCACCACCCGGTCTCGATGCGCTCGGGGCCGGTCACGAGTGCTCCCTCCCAGTTCTCGAGCGGCTGCGGTTCGGCGAGCACCCACAGCGGGCGCGCCGGGCGCGCGGCGTGCCACGGCACCGGCAATGAGGTCGTGCCGCCCGGCTCCGCGATCCGCCACGCGCGCTCGGGACGGTGCTCGGCTACCTGCAGCACGCAGAACACCGCCTCGTGCCCGAGCCGCGCGCGCAGCAGGTCGAGCAGGCGTGCGGTCGCCTCCGGATTCGCGCTCCGGCCGCGCTCGAAGAGCCCCGCATCGCGGAGCCGAAGCGGCAGCAGGACGCCGGAGCGCAGCCGCAGCGCGACGACAGGCAGCGCGAGCCGGCAGCGCCCGAGCCGCTCGCGCAGGAGTTCCCGCAGGTGTGCCGCATCGCAGGCGGTGCGCGCGAGCGCCACGCGAAGCCGCGTGGGCGCTCCCCCGCGATGCAGAAGATCCACGCGCAGGACGCTGATGCCGGACGCGCGGGCGCGCAGGAAGTTTTCCAGCCGGGCGAGCCCGCGCTCGAGCGGCGGTTGCAGACCGCCCGTGGTTTCCGCTGCGTCCTCAAGATCGAGCCGCTCGTCGAAGCGCTCCGGCACGACGTGGCGCCGGCGCGGGCCGGGGCGGCGGCCCAGCCCTTCGTCGAGCTCGTCGAGCAACTGCGGCCCGAAGCGCGCGGCGAACCCCGCGCGCGGCAACCGGAGAAGATCGGCGACGCTCGCGATGCCGAGCCCGGCAAGCGTCGCGACCGTGTCCGCGGGCCATTGCAGGCAGGCGAGCGGCAGCCGCGCCGCAATGCCCGGCATCGCGTCGATGCGGGTCACGGTCATCGCGAGATCGGCGCGTGCGAGCCACAGCGCGCCGCGGGCCGTCGGCGCGAGTGCGAGCGAGGCCGAGAGGCCGCTCGCCGAGAGGTCCGCGAGCGCGCGGCGCACGAGCGTCATAGCGCCGCCGAAGAGATCGAGGCTCCCGCGCACTTCGGCGAGCACCGCAGCCGGCGGCTCGAGGCTGACGACGGGCGTGAACTGCAGCGCCCAGCGCCCGAGGCGATCGAGCAGCGCCGCTTCCGCCGCGTGCCTCTGCTCTTCGGCCCGCAAGCCCGGTACCAGCGCGAGCGCCGCATTGAGGCTCATGCCGGGCGTGATGCCCTGGCGTGTCGCGCGCTCGTTGCAGGCGACGACGGCGCGGCGCGGATCGTCGAGGGCGGTGACCACCGCCGCGCGCGCCTGCCCGGTACCGGGCAGCAGGGCGTCGAGCGGCAGGCGGGTGAAATGCGCGGCGAGCCAGAGCTGGCCCCTGCCTGCGGCAGGTTTCGCGCGCGGTGCGGGCACCGGCGCGAGTGCGCGCTGACGGCTTGCCGGTGCCGGCGTGATCGTGGCCGGACTTCCTTCAAGCATGGGAGTCCTGCCCTAGTGGATCGGCAGGCGCTCGATGCGCGCCGGTCCGCCGCCCTGGCTCTTCAGGATTTCGATATCGAGGCCGCAGTCTCGCGCGGCGAGCGCAAGCCTGAGCGCGGCCGGCGAACAGTCGGCGCGATGGGCAGAGGGCCGCAACAGGAAGCCCGGTGTGCGGCCCTCTTCCGCCGCGAGTTTCAGCCGGCGCAGCGCCTGGTCGCCTGCGGTACCGGTCCAGCCGAGAACCGCTGCGCAAGCGCCGGACCGCAGGGCCTGCTCCATCGCCCAGAGCCTGTCGAGTCCGGCGCGTGGACGGATAACCAGCATGTGTGCGGGATCGAGCCCGGCGTCGGCGAGCGCCGGCGCGTAAGGCAGGTGTGGCGGGGCGAGCCAGACGATCCAGCGCGGCTTCCCGCCCTCCGCCGTCGCGAGGGTCCGGAGCGCCGGCAACAGCAGGCGGATTTCACCGACGCCCGCGGTGGGCACGAGGAGCTCGATCAAGGTGGAAAGGGGCCAGCCGCCGCCCGGCAGGCGCGCATCGAGGGCGCGGAAACCGGTCGGGACGGTCTCGGGGGCGCTCGCGCTGCCGCCGCGCCAGAGCGCGGGATGACGCAGCAGCTCCGCGAGCGTGTCGCTCACTGCATGACGTCCGCACGACCGCGCCGCAGGACGCCGACCACCACGCCTTCGATCGTCATCGATTGCTTGCGCAGGTCGACGCGAATCGGCTCGAACTCCGGGTTCTCCGGCAGCAGCCACACGACCGAGCCTTCCTGGCGATAGCGCTTGACGGTCACCTCGTTCTCGAGCCGTGCGACGATGATCTGCCGGTTGCGGACGTCGGTCGACCGGTGCACGGCGACGAGGTCGCCGTCCAGGATGCCGACGTCGCGCATGCTCATGCCGCTGACCCGGAGCAGGTAATGCGGGCGCGGACTGAACAGCGCCGGGTCGATCTGGAAGCGGCCTTCGATGTGCTCTTCGGCCAGGATCGGACGGCCGGCAGCCACTCGGCCGATGAGCGGCAGGCCGAACTGCTCGCGCAGCGCGTCCTTCAGTACGATGCCACGCGCACTGCCCGCGATCAGCGCGAGCACGCCCTTGCGCTGCAGGGCGCGCAGGTGCTCCTCGGCGGCGTTGGCCGAGCGGAAACCGAGCGCTTCCGCGATTTCCGCGCGCGTGGGCGGCAGGCCGTTCGCGGCTATCGCATCCTGGATGAACTCGAGGATCTGGCGTTGGCGGGGCGTAAGTTCGTCCGACATGGTCCACCTGTATGGATATTCAGGTGCTGTGATTATATACAGGTTGAGCGTCCTGGCAAGCACTGCCGCAAAACCGGCAATGCTTTTCCGTCCCTGCTCCGCGATCACCGCCGCGCCGCGCGCGAGCCGCGGCCGGGACTCGGCTCGTTCGCTCCGCCGGAACTTTAGTCGCTCACTCGCCGGTCCCGGCCGCGCAACGCGCGCCCGACGTGAACTCGCGAACATGCGCGCACCAAATGAAACCGGTCGTGTCCGACAAACACCGACAATGACTGACAACGTGATGTCGCCGACAGGCGACAAACGCGCAAGCGGCTTTCACCTGCCGCGCTGATACGTTACGATCCGCATCGCCAGCCGCGCGGAGAGGAAGGGCCGCCGGCGCCGTGCATCCGCGCAAGCGGCTTGTAACGTTCCATGCAACCTTGTGGAGAAAAATCTCATGACCAACATCCTGAAGGTGGGCGTCGCTGCCGCCGTTATCGCCCTGGGCGCCGGCTGCACCGATCTGAAGCCCTTGCAGGCGGAAGTCGACTCGCTCAAGTCGCAGGTATCCAAGCTCTCGGGTGACCTCGACGGCGTGAAGACTGCAGCGGATGGCGCAAGCCGTGCCGCGGCCGCCGCGCAGCAGGCTGCCACCTCGGCGCAGAACTCGGCCAATCAGGCTGCGTCTGCGGCGCAGGCGGCACAGCAGTGCTGCGACGCGAACAGCGAAAAGCTCAATCGCATGTTCGAAAAGTCGATGTCGAAGTAATCGACGTCGTACGCCAACAGTAAGGCCCCGCGGTGGTGACACCGCGGGGCTTTTGCTTTTTCGGCGATCCCGATTATTGCGCGGGCGGCAGCGCCACGGTGCGAGAGCCTGCGACCGAGACGGGCGTCGGGACGCCGCGCGCTTCGCGCCAGGTGCGCTCAGCGCCGATCCAGTCGATCGCAAGCGGCTTGGCGCGCGTCGCCTCGACGATGAGGCGCGTGAGATCGGTGAGCGTCGGGGGCGCGCCCGAATCTTCCTGCAGCGGCGGATGCACTTCGATCAGGAGCTCGCCGTCCTGCCAGCCCCACTTGTACGGCTGGTTCACGATCATGACGGGCGTGTTGACCGACACGAAGCCGTAGAGCTTCTCGATGTCTTCCGGGTAGAGGCGCATGCAGCCATGCGTCACCTGCATGCCGACACCGGCGGGCCGGTTCGTGCCATGAATGAGATAGGCGCCGCCGGGGATTCCGAGCCGAAGCGCAAACTGGCCGAGCGGATTGTCCGGGCCGGCGGGCACCACGGGAGGCAGGATGTCGCCGCGCTTCGCGTGTTCCTCGCGCACGGATTTCGGCGGAGTCCACGTCGGATCCTTCAGCTTGGCGACGACCGTCGTTTTTCCGAGTGGCGTGTTCCAGTCCATCTTTCCGATGCTGACCGGGAAGGTCCACACGACGGCCTGTTGTCCGGCCGGCGTCGGCGGGTACCAGTAGAGCCGGTGTTCAGGCAGGTTGATCACGATGCCGGTGCGCGGTGCCCGGGGCAGGAGACGCTGTTTCGGAACCACGACGACCGTGCCGGCGCCGGGCAGCCAGGCATCGACGCCCGGATTCGCGTTCGTGATTTCCTCGTAGCCGAGGCCGTGCAGGCGCGCGAGGTCGAGGAGCGTGTCCTGCGACTCCGCCTGTGCCGTCAGCGTTTCGCCGATCACGTCGCTTCCCTCAGGCGGCAGCGCAAACTCGCCGGCCGCGACCGGCAAGGCAGTTGCGAGCACGAGCATCGACATGACGAAGCGCATACGTGAATGGACCATGCTGTGCGTGGCAGGTTTCCGCATTAATAGCGAATCAGCGCCGAGCCCCAGGTGAAGCCGCCGCCGAAGGTCTCGAGCAGGAGCAGCTGGCCGCGATGGATGCGGCCGTCGCGCACCGCCGTGTCCAGGGCGAGCGGAATCGAGGCGGCAGACGTATTCCCGTGATCCTGCACGGTGACGACGACCTTTTCCATCGGCAGCCCGAGCTTGTCTGCCGCCGACTGGATGATGCGGAGATTGGCCTGGTGCGGAACGAGCCAGTCTATGTCGCTGCGCTCGATCCCGTTCTTCGCGAGCGTCTCGTCGACCAGCTTGGACAGCGTCCGCACGGCGACCTTGAACACTTCGTTGCCCTGCATCTTAAGGCCGTCGGTCGAGTTGTTGCGCAGCGTGTCGAATCCCTTGGACACGCCGTACGGGAAGTAGAGCAGGTCCTTGTACTTGCCGTCGGAATGCAGGTGCGTGCCGATGATTCCCGGCTCGTCCGCGGGCGTCAGGATGACCGCGCCCGCGCCGTCGCCAAAGAGCACCGCGGTCCCGCGGTCGGTCCAGTCCACGAATCGGGAAAGACACTCGACGCCGACCACCAGGGCGCATTGCGATTCGCCGAGCCGGACGTACTTGTCGGCGATCGAAAGCGCATAGATGAAGCCGCTGCAGGCCGTCTCGAGCGAGAACGCGGGACAGCCGTGGATGTCCAGTCGCTCCTGCAGGAGCGTGCCGGTGTTCGGAAAAATGAGGTCGGGCGTCGTCGTGCCGACGACGATAAAATCGACATCGGCCGGCGTCATGCCGGCCGCTTTCAGCGCGCGCCGCGCCGCGTGCTCGGCGAGCGAGGAGCTCGTCTCGTCGGGTCCGGCGATATGCCGGCGCTCGATGCCGGTACGCGTGCGGATCCACTCGTCGGTCGTGTCGATCGAGGCCTCTAGGTCCTTGTTCGTCACGACCTTTTCCGGCAGGTAGCTGCCGGTGCCGGCGACTCGCGAGTAGCGATTCATCGGATGGCGGGCTGCCAGGCGGCGGGCCGGCTCACTCCTGGCCCGCGTCCTCGACCGGCACTTCGATGACCTTGCGGCCGCGATAGAAGCCGTCGCGGCTCACGCGGTGGCGCAGGTGCGTCTCGCCGGTCGTCGGGTCTTTCGACAGCGCGGGTTTCGACAGGCCGTCGTGCGAGCGATGCATGCCGCGTTTCGACGGCGTCTTTCGGCTTTTCTGAACAGGCATTGAAAATTCTCCAGGTCAGTCTTTCAGCAAATCCTTCAATCCAGCGAACGGCCGGCGCATTTCCGGCGGCGGCGCCTCGGTGGCCGGCCTTCCGGCTTTGTCCGGCAGCACGCAGCTTTCGCCCGCGTCGTGCTGCGCAATGAGCGGCAGGGACAATAACAACTCGTCTTCAACGAGCGCCGCAAGGTCCTGCTTGCGCGGATCGCCGCCGACGGCCTCGAAATCGTCCGGAAGTTCCGACGACTCCTCGGCGGAAAAAACGAGTCTTGATTTCGACTCCAGCTTTCGACGCATCGGCCCGAGGCAGCGTTGGCAAGTCAGCACGACGTCCGCGTTCACCGTCAGCAGCGCCGCCGGCCACCGCCCCTCCAGGCGGAACTCGGCACGCGCGACCGCCCTGCCCGTCGGCTCTGCCAGCCGGTCGCGAAGGCGGGCGAAGTCTGCGATCGGAAATTCGCGTTCGACCAGCGACCCGCCACGCGCCAGCCCGAGCGCGTCGAGCGGGCAATCGGGGGGCTTCGACATGGGGGCGGTATGATAGTGAGCGCGCCCGGGAGTGTCAAAGAAGTCGAAGCGCAAACCCTTGTTTTTTAAGCACTGAGAGCCATGAGCAGTCGCCTGTACCTGGCTTCGACCTCACCTTATCGGGCCGAGCTTCTTCGCCGCCTGCAAATCCCGTTTGCGATCGAGGCACCGGACACCGACGAGACTGCCCACGCGGGAGAGCGACCCGAGGCGCGGGCGCTCCGTCTCGCGCGAGTCAAGGCGGCCGCAGTCGCCGACCGCCATTCCGGTAGCTGGGTCATCGGAGCCGACCAGGTTGCCGTCTGCCGGGGCCGCGTCCTCGGCAAGCCAGGTGGTGTGGATCGATGCCGGGAACAGCTTGCCGCGAGCAGCGGCCGATCGGTGGAATTCCATACCGCCGTCGTGCTGCTGCGGGCGGAGGCGGACTTCGCCGCAGAGCATATTGACCGGACCGTCGTGCGATTCCGGACGCTTACGCCGGAGGAGATCTCGCGCTACGTCGAAATCGACAGACCCTTCGACTGCGCCGGAGGCTTTCGCAGCGAAGGTCTCGGTATCACCTTGTTCCAGTCGATCGAAACGAGCGACCCCACGGCTCTCGTCGGCCTTCCGCTCATCTGGGTGGCCGGGGCGCTGCGCGCCGCCGGATTCGATTCGCTCGCGCCTGCTCAGCCCTGAGCCGGCAATTTGCGCAGCTCTTCCAGGGGCGCCAGCAATTCGGCCGGCAGCGGCGCCTCGACGCGAAATTCCGCGCCTCCATCCGGCCAGCGGAACGCGACCGACGAAGCGTGCAGGAACATCCGGCGCAGCCCCAGCGCCCGCAGCCGCGCATTGAACTCGCGATCGCCGTATTTTTCGTCGCCGGCGACGGGGTGACCGGCAAAAGCCGCGTGCACGCGGATCTGGTGCGTGCGACCGGTGCGGATCGCGACATCCATCCTCGTCGCGACGTCACGGTATTGCGCGATGGGATCGAAGACCGATACAGCGATCTTGCCTGACTGGTGCACTCGAACCACGCGCTCGCCGCCCTGGCGCGCATTCGTGAGAACCGGTGCGTCGATCGTCTTGCGGCCGAGCCGCCAGTGACCGGCGAGAAGCGTGGTGTAGTGCTTTTCGACGGCGCCCTCGCGCAGCAAGGCATGGAGGCTTCGAAGCGCTCCGCGCGTGCGCGCGACCAGGAGGCATCCGCTCGTGTCCCGGTCGAGCCGGTGCGCGAGTTCGAGCGATTCCCCGGGCCGCAGCGCGCGCAGCGATTCGATCACGCCGAAGGAAAGACCGGAACCGCCGTGCACCGCGAGCCCGGCGGGTTTGTCGAGGACGAGAACCCGCGAATCCTCGTGCAGGATCGCGTCCCGCACGCTCGCCAGCAAGGCATCCGGAACCCGCCTTGGTCCCGCCTCGCCCGCCGGGACGTCCCGCACAGGAGGAAGGCGGACTTCGTCGTCGGCCGCGAGGCGATAGTCGGCTTGTTTGCGCTTGCCGTTGACGCGCACTTCGCCTCGCCGCAGCAGCCGGTACACGCGGCTTCGCGGCACGCCGGCAAGCTCCCGAAGCAGGAAATTGTCCAGGCGTTGCCCTTCCGCGCCTTCCCCGGCGCGAACCCGGCGAACGCCAAGCGCCTGATTTCGACCGACTGTCACGGAGTTTCGCTAACGTGTTGATTTTCCGGGCGCATCTGATATCTTACGCGGCAGTCAGGTCTTACGGCGCAGGCTTCGCGAAGCGAAGCGTGGCCGCTGACCGGTACGCGGTTCCGCCCATTCGGCCTCGTTCAATCGTAGTGTCGTGGCGGGCAGGCCGCATGTTAGTTGGTCCGGTTCGCCCGGACCATCGCCGGCCCCTTCGATCGGATGTAGATGTTCCCCGCGCGTGTTGATCTCCGTGGATCGTGCAGGAGCGATACGACCCGCAGCCAGCGGCTGCGGCCCGCTTCTTTGCGCCCGAGAGCCGCGCATGCAGGGCACTGGACCTATCCCGTGAAAATGCGTGACATCCACTGCGAAGCGGCCCCAAGCACCTTGGATGGGGCACATGAAAAGAATGCTGATCAACGCGACTCAGCAGGAGGAGTTGCGCGTCGCTCTGGTTGACGGCCAGAAGCTTTACGACCTTTCGATCGAGTTACCGTCCCGCGAGCAGAAGAAAGGCAATATCTACAAGGCGCGCGTCACGCGCGTCGAGCCGAGCCTGGAAGCCGCGTTCGTAGAGTACGGCGCGCAGCGCCAGGGTTTCCTTCCGCTCAAGGAAGTCGCCCGCGAGTATTTCCGTTTCCAGCCGGCACCCGGTGCGCGGTTCAACATCCGCGATGTGCTCCAGGAAGGCCAGGAGCTGCTCGTACAAGTCGAGAAAGAGGAACGCGGCAACAAGGGTGCGGCGCTGACCACGTTCATCAGCCTGGCGGGCCGCTACCTCGTCCTGATGCCGAATAACCCGCGGGCGGGCGGCGTTTCGCGACGCATTGAGGGCGAAGAGCGCGACGCAACGCGTGATTCGCTCGACATGCTGCGCGTGCCGGACGGCATGGGCACGATCGTCCGCACCGCCGGCGTCGGACGCGGCCCCGAAGAGCTTCAGTGGGACCTCGACAACCTCCGCGCCAACTGGGACGCCATCGTCACTGCCGCCGGCGAGCGTTCCGCGCCCTTCCTCGTATACCAGGAGACCGATGCGGTCACCCGTGCGCTTCGCGACTATCTCTCTGACGACATCGGCGAGGCGCTGATCGATGAGCCGGGCGCGCACCAGCGCGCGCTCGAGTACGTGCAGCGATTCCAGTCGGGCGACGGCCAGCGCCAGATCAAACTCTACAGCGACGACGTGCCGCTCTTCACTCGCTTCCAGATCGAGAGCCAGATCGAGTCGGCGTACTCGCATTCCGTCACCCTGCCCTCGGGCGGCAGCATCGTGATCGACTACACCGAGGCCCTGGTCTCGATCGACATCAACTCGGCACGCGCGACGCGCGGCTCCGACATCGAGACGACCGCCTACAACACCAACCTGGAGGCCGCGGACGAGATCGCAAGGCAACTGCGAATCCGCGACCTCGGCGGCCTGATCGTCATCGACTTCATCGACATGGAGTCGAAGAAGAACCAGCAGGGCGTGGAGGACCGCCTTCGCGACGCAGTGCGCTCGGACCGCGCGCGCATCCAGCTCGGACGCATCTCCCGGTTCGGGCTCATGGAGATGTCGCGCCAGCGGCTCCGGCCGTCGCTCGGCGAATCGACGCACATGGCCTGCCCGCGCTGCAGCGGGATGGGCACGATCAGGAGCGTCGAGTCGATGGCTCTCGCGGTGCTCCGGCTGATCGGCGAGGAAGTACGCAAGGACCGGACGACCCGCGTGGTTGCGCAGCTTCCGGTCGACGTGTCGACCTTCCTGATCAACGAAAAGCGCGAATGGCTGCACCGGCTCGAGAGCCAGCGCGAAATCGACATCGTGCTGGTGCCCGATCCGAACATGCAGACGCCGAACTACTCCATTCGGCGCGTCCGCGATGACGAGATGACGCTCGCAGAGAACGCCGTCACCAGCTACCAGATGGCGGGCCGGGGCACGGTCGAGCTGGACTTCCAGACCCAGGCGGACAAGCGCCCTGCCGCGGCGCCGGCCGCCGTGCAGCCGATCGCGCCGGCAGCGTCGGCGCCACAGCCTGCGCCGCCGGTCGCGCGCGGGGAACGCGGCCCGGGATTCTGGGCCAGGCTCGCGGCATTCTTCCGCGGCGGCCATGGCGCCCCACGTGAATCCGTCGATTCATCCGGTGCGCCGCGGCGGGAGGATCGGCACGGCGGCCGTCACGGGCGCGACCACCGCGACGATCACGGAAGCCGGCGACCGCATCGCGGCGATCGCGGCCCGCGGCGGGATCGCGACCGAGATCGTGATCGCGACCGTAACCGGAATCGGGACCGGCATCGCGACAGTGAACGGGGCGAGCGCCAGGACCGGCCCCGCGCCGGCGATTCGCGCGACGAGCAGGGCCGGAACCGCGAACGCCCTGCGGAGGCGCAGCGGCCGCCGCAGTCTCCGGGTCCGCGAAACGAACAGCAGGGACCGGAGGGCGATGCGCAGCGTCGCCGCAGGCGCCGGCGCGGTCGCGGAGGCCGCGGGCGGCAGGAGTCGTTCCGGCCAAACGACACGCAGCCGATCCCACATGGCAACGGCGACCCGGCCTCGCGCGGCGAAGGGTCCGCTCCCGCCGCGGCGAGCGCGCCACCGCCGATGGACACGCGGGTGGCTTCCCCGCCGCCGCCGCCTCCCGCGATGTCGCCGCCTCCCGAGATGCCGCCGCCTCCCGCGATGACACCGCCGGAAGGGTCGCCTGGGTCGCAGCCTCCGAAGGGTGGCTCCACTTACACGGTGTGGTCCTCCACGCCGGGCGAAGGGCACCACTTCGGGCCGAAGGAATAACTCAGCCGCGCGTGCCGAGCGCGGCCAGCAGGCCGCGCGCGGCTTCCTCGACAAGATCCAGGACCTCCTCGAAGCCGCCCGGGCCGCCATAGTACGGATCGGGCACGTCGCGTCGCCCCAGGTGCGGCGCATATTGGAGAAAAAGTCGTACGCGTCCCGCGTGCGTGCGCGGCGCCATGCCGCGAAGCCGTTCGCAGACCGACTCGTCCATTGCAAGCACCAGGTCGAAGCGCTCGAAATCGCCCGGCTCCACGACGCGTGCCCGCAATCCGCTCATGTCGATGCCGCGGCGGCGGGCCGCCACGATGGCGCGCTCGTCGGGTGGATCGCCGACGTGGTACCCGTGCGTCCCGGCGGAATCCACTTCGAGCTCGAGTTCCGGTGCGTGGCGCTCCGCCAAGTCACGCACGACTGCCTCGGCGGTCGGCGAGCGGCAGATGTTGCCGAGGCAGACGAACAGCACGCGCGTCATGCGCGCCTGCGCCTCCTGAGCCAGCCATCGAGCAATTCGATCGCGCGCAGGGTTTCCGCAGTCGATACGGCGAATGAAATCCTGACGAATCGGTCGCCGTGGATACCGTCGAAATCCCGGCCGGTATTGAGCGCAACACCGGTGGCATCGAGGAGCTCGCGGCACCAGGTGAGGGAGTCGCGCGTCAGGTCGCCGACGTCCGCGTACAGATAAAAGGCGCCATCGGCAGGCGCGATCCGCCCGATGCCGAGCCCCGCAAGCGCGCCCGTCAGCAGTCCCCGGTTCCGCGCATAGGTCCGGACATGGGCCTCGAGCTCCTCTACCTCGTCCATCGCGGCAAGCGCGACGTGTTGCGAGAGTGTCGGCGGCACGAGGAAGAGGTTGCCGGAAAAGCGGCGCATGGCGTCCACGAGCGGCTCGGGGACCACGGCCCAGCCGAGCCGCCATCCCGTCATGCACCAGTACTTCGAGAACGTGTTGACCACGATCGCGCTTGGAGCGTGCTCGAGGATAGTGGGCGCACGCGCGCCGTAGGTAATGCCGTGATAGGTCTCGTCCGAAACGATGCGGATGCCGCGCGCGGCGCAGACTGCCCCGATCGCGGCAAGCTCGGCATCGGGGATCACCGTGCCGGTCGGGTTCGACGGGCTGGTCAGGATCAGTCCCGCGGGCGCCGGTTCGAGGGCGGCAATCATCGCGGCCGTCGGCTGGAAGCGAGATTCCACGCCGCAATCCATCTCCACAGGCTCGAGACCGAGAGCGTGCAGGACGTTGCGATGCGCCGGATAGCCGGGGCGCGGCACCGCGACGCGCGCTCCGCGCGTGAACAGGACCGACATCGCGAGCACAAGCGCGGCGGACGCGCCCATCGTGAGGATGATCCGCGACGACCCGGGCGCGTGACCGCAGGTTTCGCGGTAATGCCGGTCGATGCGTTCCGCCAGCGCCCCGCTCTCCCAGTAGCCTTGCGGACATTCCGCAAGGGCCCTGTGACCCGCGGCAATGGCCGCCGCGGGCGCGCCCGCGGACGGCTGGCCAACTTCCATGTGGATCACCGGCAGGCCGCGTCTCTCGCGCTCGTTCGCGACGCGATTGATCTCGACGGCATAGAACGGCGTGACCCGGTCTGCGGCGCTATTCACGACCCACCCGGCCGCGAAGGAGCGCGTCGACACGCGCGAGGTCCTCCGGCGTGTCGACGCCCGGTCCCGGCACCTCGATCGCGTCCGCAACCACGATTGAAAGCCCCACAGCGAGAGCGCGCAATTGCTCGAGCCTCTCGCGCCGCTCCAAAGCAGCCTGGGGCGCCGCCGAAAGCGCGCGCAGGGCCGAGACGCGATACGCATAGATCCCTAGATGCCGCCGCGCGCCGCGATGCGTCCCGGCACCCGCACTTGCGCCATCGCGATCGAAGGGAATCGGCGCGCGGCTGAAATAAAGCGCGATCCCATCGTCGCGTGTCACGACCTTGACGACATTCGGATCGAGGAAGTCGGCCTCCTTCCTGATCGGCGCCGCAAGCGTTGATATCGCTGCGCCGGCAGTCGCGATGAGCAGATTGACGGCCTGCCCGATCAGCACGGGAGGCAACAAGGGCTCGTCGCCCTGGACATTCACGACAATGTCGTCGCCCGACCAGCCGCGCCGGCCGGCGATCTCTGCGATGCGGTCGGTGCCGGACACGTGACGCTCCGACGTCATCTCGACGTCCGCGCCTGCGGCTTCGCAGGCGTCCAGTATCCTGTCATCGTCGGTCGCGACGATCACCTCGGCTGCGCCCGCACGCAGCGCGAGCCGGTGAACATGAAGAACCATCGGCATGCCGGCGAGCAGTGCGAGCGGCTTGCCCGGCAGGCGGGTCGATGCATGCCGCGCAGGAATGACGACGCGGAACACCGGCTATCGGCTCGCGAGTGCGCTGTCGTCCGGGGCGAGCCGTCGCGCTTCGTCCGCCAGCATCACGGGTATGCCGTCGCGAACCGGATAGGCGAGCCGGTCAGCGCGGCAGAGGAACTCCTCCGTTTCGCGCTGCCAGACGAGAGGTCCCTTGCAGACCGGGCAGGCGAGTATGTCGGTCAGGCGCTCACTCATTTCCTGTCTTTCCTTGCATCGCAGCCTTGCGCCGGTCGATTTCGTCCAGCAGTGCCGCCGCAGACGACATGTCGACCACGGGCACCACCTCGACGTATCCGGCTTCAATCCAGCCGACGCCGCTGCATTTTACGGCATCCTTCTCCGTCAGCAGGACAGGCTTGCCCCGCCCTGCCCCGGCCAGCGCGGGCGTGAAGCGTGCATGGTCCGGTAACGTCCGCGGCTCGATCAGGAGGCCGTGTTCGCGAAGCATGGTGAAAAAGCGCTCCGGATTGCCGATCGCTGCCGCCGCCACGACCTCGCGCCCCTTGAAGTCCGACAGCGGGCGGCGCGAACCGTCGCGGAAGGCCACGACCGCAATCGGCTCGAGCCGCATGTGAATCGCCCCCGGGCGCTCGTAACCCGGCCCGTTGACGACGACGGCATCGACCTCCGCGAGCCGCGAAACCGGTTCGCGCAGCGGGCCTGCGGGCAGCAGCCGTCCATTGCCGAATGCGCGCATGCCGTCGACCACCACGATCTCGACGTCGCGGACGAGCGCGTAGTGCTGCAATCCGTCGTCGCAGACGATGACGTCGCAGTCGTCCTCGAGGAGGCGCACCGCGTCCGCGCGCCGGGCGCCGATGGCAACGGGCATCGAGAGCCTCCGCCGGATCATCAGCGCCTCGTCGCCTGCCGCGGCGGCTGAATCCGCGTCGGCAATGCGCCGTGCAGTACCGGCATTTCCCTTGTAGCCGCGCATCGCGACGCCGACGCGGATTCCCCTGCGCGCCAGCTCGCCCGCGAGCCAGATCACGAAGGGCGTCTTGCCCGCGCCCCCGACCGTCAGGTTGCCGACGATCACGACCAGTCGGCGCGAGCGGTAGCTTCCGAGCCAGCTCCGCGCATAGAGCGCACGGCGCAGCGACGCGACGGCGGCGAACAGCCACGACACCGGCAACAGCCACCGGCCCCGGCGCGACCCGCCGTACCAGGTCGAAACCAGCCAGTCGTGCAGGCGCCTGCCCATGCGTGCGGTCAGCTGGCGCTCAGACGTTGAATTGCATCCGGTGCAGGGCGGCGTAGACGCCGCCGGCCGCGAGGAGCGCGGCATGCGTACCGGATTCCACGATGCGACCCTCGTCTATCACGAGGATCCGGTCCGCCCGCTCGATGGTGGACAGGCGATGAGCGATGACGAGCGTCGTCCGGCCGCGCATGAGCTCTGCGAGCGCGGTCTGCACGAGGTGCTCGGACTCGGCGTCCAGCGCGGAGGTCGCCTCGTCAAGTATCAGGACCGGAGCGTCCTTCAGGATCGCGCGCGCGATCGCCACTCGCTGGCGCTGGCCACCCGAAAGCAGCGTGCCGCGCTCGCCGATCGCGGTATCGAGCCCGTCAGGCAGCTGCTCCGCGAACTCCATCACGTGCGCTGCCGAGGCCGCCTGCGCCACGGAGTCCGCGTTCGCGCCAGGAAGGCTGAATGCGATGTTGTTGCGGATCGAGTCGTCGACGAGCATCACGTCCTGGCTGACGAGGGCGAGCTGGTTGCGAAGGTCCGGCAGGCGATATTTCCGGATGTCGATGCCGTCGATCAGGACCATGCCGGAATCCGGATCGTGGAAGCGCGGCAGCAGGCTGATCAGCGTCGACTTTCCGCTGCCCGAGCGGCCGACGATCGCCAGGGTTTCCCCGGGCGTGACGCGGAAACTGACGCTCGACAGCACGGTGCCCTTGTCGCTGTCATAGGTGAAGCTGACGTCGCGGTACTCGATGTCGCCCCGCGCGCGTGCGAGGGCAAGGTCGCCACCCTTGTCTTCGGCCGGCGAGTCGAGCACTTCGAATACGCTCTCGCCCGCCGCGATGCCCTGCTGCAAGGGTCCGACGACGCTGACGAGGCGGCGGAGCGGCGCCGTCACGAGCAATAGCGCGGCCAGGAAGGACGTGAATTCCCCGTTTGTCAGCTCCTGTTCGAGAACGTCGCGTATCGCCATGTACATGACGGCGGCAAGTCCGAAGGCCGCGATCATCTGCACGACCGGATTCGACACCGCCTTCACCGTGATGAGCTTCATGAAGCTCGCGCGATTGCGCTCGTTCACTGCCTCGAAAACCTCGATCTGCCGCTCCTCCGCGTTGAAGACCTTGATCATGCGCTGGCTCTCGAGCGCTTCCTTGGCGACGCGCGTGACGTCGCCCATCGACGCCTGGATGCGCGCGCTGTAGCGCCTGAATAGCTTGCTCGTGACGCGGATAAGCCCGACAATCACGGGCGCGACCGCGAGCGCGAACAGGGTCAGCCGCCAGTTCACGTAGATGAGCCAGCCGATCAGGCCGACGATCGTCAGCGTGTCGCGGATCATGAACGTGACCGCCGTCGTCGCCGCTTCCGCCACCAGCTCGATGTTGTAGGTCAGGCGGGACAGGAGTTGCGCGACTCCGTTCCGGTCGAAGAACGACACGGGCAGTCGCAGGTAGCGCGCGAATACGTCATGGCGGATCGACTTGATCACCTGCCGTCCCACCCAGCCAGGCGCGTACACCGCGAGGTAATCGCCGATGCCCCGCACCAGGAACAACACGACAAGTCCCACGGGCACGTAGACCAGCATGCGGCTGTCGCGCTCGTCGAAGGCGCCGTCGATGAACTTCTTCACCAGAATGGCGAAGCCGGTGTCGACGGCGGCGAACATCGCCATGCCGAGAACGCCGAGCAGGAACATCGCCCAGTGCGGACGTGCATAGGAGAGCAAGCGCAGGTAGGTCCTGAGCCCGCTCGCGCTCAGGGGCGGGAGACTCGCCTTATTCTTCCGCGGGCTGGCTGACTGTCGCAATGTTGACCTGCGTGAATCCCTGCTTCGCCGCCACGTCCATCGCGGTCACGACGGACTGGTGGGTTGCCCGCGCATCGGCGCGGATGGTCACCGGATCTCTCCGAGAACCGCCCCCGACCTGTCGCAGCGCGGCGCTCAGGGTCGCGCGCTCGTTGTTGACGAGGGCGCGGTCGTTGACGCGATAGCTGCCCTGCGCAGAGATCGTGATGATGATCGAGTTGATCGACCGCTCGACAGTCGAGGTTCCCGCCTCGGGCAGCTCGACCCGCAGCCGCGAGTCCTGCACGAAGGTGGTCGAGAGCATGAAGAAGATGACGAGCAGCAGCACGACGTCAACCAGCGAGATCAGGTTGAGCTCGAGCTCGTCCTGTCGCTTGACGCGAAGCTTCATGAGGCGATTTCGCGGCGCCGGGAGCCGCGGTCCGCGCGCCGGCTCACCTGATCGAACGCACGCACGAGCTTCATCGCCTCCTTTTCCATGTCGACGACCAGGACGTCGACCAGGCCACGCAGGTAGCGGTACGCGAAAAGCGCCGGGATCGCGACGATGAGTCCCGCCGCGGTCGTGATCAGCGCGGTGCCGATGCCGCCCGACAGCACCTTGGGGTCCCCCACGCCTTCGACGGAAATGGCTTCGAAGGCCTGGATCATGCCGGTTACCGTCCCAAGCAGCCCGAGCAGCGGGGAAATGGCGGCGATGGTGCCGAGCGTGCCGAGGAATCGCTCGAGCTCGTGCACCACGTGGCGGCCGGTGTCCTCGATCGCCTCCTTCATGATCTCGCGACCCATCTGGCGGTTGACCAGGCCGGCCGCGAGCACCCTGCCGAGTGGCGAGTTGTGGGCGAGTGCCTCGATGTGCCGGTCATTGAGGCTCTGCGATTCGACCAGCTTCCAGATGCGGTCGGTCAGCTCGCGCGGAATGACTCGCTTGCGCTGCAGGGTCCACAGCCGCTCGAGCACAATCGCGGCTGCGACGACAGAGCACAGGATGATCGGCCACATGACGGGGCCGCCCGCGAGGATGATTTCCCACATGGCGCGGCATGATACCGTGCGGCCGCGCCCGCTGCCCGCAGCGCCCTACCTGCCCCTCCACCAGCGCCTGGAATCGCGCCGCTCGGTCTCGATCTCGACGGAATCCGCAGCCGGCGAAAACCGCGCGTGGACGGCGCCCTCGTCCGCAGTGACGAGCACCGTCGTGCCCGCCGCCCGCCAGCGCGCGACGACGTCGCGATCCGGCATTCCCCAGCGATTCCCGAAACCCGCCGAGGCGATTCCGTAGCGCGCCGAAATCGAGGCGACCAAATCCGCAGACGAGGAGCTGCGGCTTCCGTGATGCGGCAGCAGCACGAGATCCGCGTCGAGCGCCTGCGACCCGAGTTCCGCCTCGGCGGCGGTTTCCGGGTCCGCGAGAAGCAGCGCGGATCCGCCCGGACCCCTGACCTCCAGCGCGCAGGAGCGATCGTTGTCGCTGCCGTCGAACGCGACCGGCGGATGCAGCACGCGAAACGCGACTCCGTCCCACTGCCAGCCGGCGCCCCGAATGCAAACGGCATCGCTTGCATGCGCGCTGCCCGGCGCACCCATCGTCCGCGAAACGGGAATCGATCGCCGGATCAGGCCCGACCCGCCCGAATGGTCCTGGTCGTCGTGGCTCACGATGAGCAGGTCGATTCGCCGGAATCCGCGCGCGCGCAGGTACGGCAACAGCGAAACCCGCGCTGCCTCGCCGCCGCCGCGCCAGCGCGGACCGGTGTCGAACACGAGGACACGGCGTGCGGTCTCGACGACGACCGCGAGACCCTGGCCCACGTCGATGGCCGCCAGGGTGAAGGCGCCGTCGGCGGGACGGGCCGCGCGGCCACAGGTGATCGCGACCAGCATGGCGGCGGCGGCCAGGCGCAGCCCCGCGAGCGGGAGCAGCAAGGCCGCGAACAATGCGGCACCGCTGGCTGCGACGAGCGCCATGGGCGTCGCCGCGGGCGCCCAGCTCGCGAATGGCCAGGCCGCGATGGCTTCGAGATGTGCCCAGGTGCCGTCGAGGAACCAGGCGAGCGCGCGCCAGATCGCCGACGTCGTGGCTGGCGCGACCGCCGCAAGCGCCGTGCCTGCGAGCACGACGGGCAGGATGACCAGGCTGAAGACCGGAATCGCAATGGCATTGGCCGCAGGCGCAAGCAGCGAGATCCGGCCGAATGCCGCTGTCAGCAGCGGGGTGAGCAGCGCGGTAATCGCGAGCTGCGCCCGCGCAAAGCCAGCGAGGCGCGCCCGCCAGTTTGAATCGACGCTGAATACGGCCAGCAGCGCGGCGGTCGCCATGAAGGAAAGCCAGAATCCTGCCGCCGTCAGGGCAAGCGGGTCGCAGGCGACAAGCACGAGCGCCGCCAGGGCCAGCATCAGGTGCAGCGGCAGCATGCGTCGCAAACAGCGAAGCGCGGCCAGTGCAGCCACCATCGCGAGCGTGCGCAAGGCCGGCAGCGACGCGCCGGAAAGACCGGCGTAGGCCGCGGTCGTCGCGACGACCACGCCGCTTTCGATCGCGAGCCGCGAAGGCAGGCCCGCGAGGATCGGCAACCGCCAAGCCAGCCGCAGCAACGCGAGGACCGTAATCGCGCAACCCGTGACATGCAGTCCCGAGATCGCCATCAGGTGAGCGATACCCGTCACTGCAAAGGCCTCCCAGAGCGCGTCGGGAATATTTCCCCGCACCCCGACCGCAAGCCCCTGCAGTACGGCGACCGAGGGACCCGGCGGCAGCGCGGCAGCGATCGCACCCGCGATCCGCGCGCGCAAGCGCTCGATCGGGCGATCCGTTGGCGGCGACAGGCGCTGCGGGACGCTCCCGCCCGCGACATAGCCGGTCGCGTCGATGCGCTCGCGCAGCAGCGCGAGCTCGCGGTCCTGCGCGCCCGGATTCACGAGCCCACGGCGGCAGCGCAGGCGCGCCACGAGCCGCCAGGTTTCGCCGGGCAGCGGACTCCGATCGGCCTCGTACCAGGCGAGCCTCACGCGTCGTGGCCAGGGCGGCGGCACCGACGCTCGAATCACATCGAGGTCGAAGTCGGTGCGGCCCTCGCGCTCCAGCGACGGTGCCGAAACGCGCCCGACCAGCTCGACCTCTTCGCGGTCGCGGGCGCAGGGCCAGCCGTCCGCAAGCCACAGGAACGCCAGGCAATGCGTCCAGGCGAAGCCTACGAGCGCGGCTGCCACGACCGGATGGCGCCTGGCCACGAGTACGGCCGCGCTCGCCGGGACAATGGCCGCGGCGACCGGCCAGAGCGCGGGCAATGCGTGCACGACCGCGGCTCCCGCACAGAACGCGAGCGCGATCTGGAACATCGTGAATCGCCTGCGATGGAACGCCGTGCATCCTGCCGGAGGAGACCCGGCGCCGTGGCGGAATCAGGCGCTGCTTTCGCGGAGTTTTCCGTCTTCGAGCACCAGCACGCGATCCATGCGCCCGGCAAGGCCATGGTCGTGCGTCACGATGACCAGGGCCGTGGCGAGTTCGCGATTGAGCTCCATCATGAGCTCCAGCACCTGGCGTGCGTGGCGTCCGTCGAGATTGCCGGTCGGCTCGTCGGCGAGCACGATGCGCGGCCGCGTGATGAGTGCCCGCGCGACCGCAGCGCGCTGCCGCTCGCCGCCCGAGAGCTGGGACGGCCGGTGGTCGAGCCGCTCGCCGAGCCCGACGCGCTCGAGCAGTGTCCCGGCCTCGCGCGCCGCGTCGGCACGCGGCATGCGCCGGATGAGGAGCGGCATCGCCACGTTCTCGAGCGCGCTGAATTCGGGCAGCAAGTGGTGGAACTGGTAGACGAAGCCCATCGCCGCGTTTCGCAGGCGGCCACGCTCGGAGTCCTCGAGCGAGGACATCACCCGCCCGTCGATCAGCACGCGACCCGACGTCGGCAGGTCGAGGCCGCCCAGCAATTGCAGCAGCGTCGTCTTGCCCGAACCGGAGGCGCCGACGACGGCCACCCGCTCGCCGTTGCGAATCGCGGTGTCGACGCCCTGGAGGACGCGAACCAGTGCCGGCCCCTGGCGGAACTCCTTCACGAGGCCTTCGCAGGCCAGGACGACGGCATCGTTCATGGTGTTTCGCTCAAACCTCGTGACGCAGGGCCTCGGCGGGCTGCGTATTCGCGGCGCGCCAGGCCGGGTACAGGGTCGCAAGTACGCCGAGCGCCAATGCGACGCCCGCGATCAGCAGCACGTCGCCCGTGCGGATCTCCGCCGGAAGCTCCGAGATGAAATAGACGCGCGGGTCGACCAGCGTGATGCCCATCAGACGCTCGAAGCCCGACACCACCGACGTGACGTTCACGGCCAGGAGGAGGCCGAGCGCGACGCCGGCCAGGGTGCCGACCACGCCGATGATGGAGCCCTGCGTCACGAAGACCGTCAGCATCTCGCGCGGCGAGCTGCCGAGCGTGCGCAGGATCGCGATGTCGGCGCGCTTTTCCTTCACGACCATCACGAGGGTCGAGATGATGTTGAATGCCGCCACCGCGACGACGAGCAGCAGCACGAAGAACATGATCGACTTCGTCACCTGGATCGAACGGAAGAAATTGCCCTGGCGGCGGCTCCAGTCGCTGATGTACAGGCGACCCGGAATGCTCTCGGCGATGTCACGGATGCGCTGGCCGGCACTCGCAGGATCATCGAACGAATACCTGAGGCCAGTGACCGCGTCGCCGAGCCGGTAGAGCCGGCGGGCATCGTCGAGATGCAGGATCGCAAGGCCCTGGTCGAATTCGTACATGCCCGCGTCGATGAATCCCGCGACGGTGAACCGGCGCATGCGGGGCAAAACGCCCGCGGGCGTCACGTTGCCTTGCGAGATCACGACCAGGACGCCGTCGCCGGCGGCAACGCCGAGCTTTTCCGCCAGGCCGCGCCCGAGCAGGATCCGCCAGCGTCCGGGCTCGAGCTCGTGGAAGCCCCTGCCCGAGAGGTGCCGCTCGAGCGCAGAAACGCGGCGCTCCGCCTCGGGCAGCACCGCGCGAAGATCCACGGCGGCGGATCGCTCGCCGGCCACCAGCATGCCCCTTCCCTCGACGAATGGCGCGACCGCGACGACGCCCGGTGACCCCACGGTCCGGTGCGCGATCCCGCGCCAGTCGGCGAGCACGCCGCCGTCGCCCTCAAGCGTCGCGTGCGCCACCACGTCGAGAATCCGGCGGCCGAGATCGCGCTCGAAGCCGTTCATCACCGAAAGGACGGCGATCAGGGCCGCCACGCCAAGGGCGATACCGGTCATCGCGATGGCCGAGATGAAGCCGACGAAGCGGTTGTCGCGCCGCGCGCGCAGATAGCGCAGGCCGATCCAGGCGGCCGTCCTACTCATACCGGAGCGCCTCCGCAGGCTCCGTCGCCGCCGCGCGCCGGGCGGGGTAAATCGTGGCGAGGAGCGTCAGTGCGAGCGCCGTGATGGAAACGAGGGCGACGTCGCTTCCCCGCAATTCGGAAGGGATGCGCGAGATGTAGTAGACGGCCGGATCGAAGAGCTCGAATCCGAACAGCCGTTCGAGCACCGGGACGATGTCCCCGGCGTACACGGCGAGCAGAATGCCGAGGGCGATGCCGGCCAGCGTGCCGGCCCAGCCGATCACCGTTCCCTGCAAGATGAAAGTCGAAATCACGCTGCCGCGCGACAGGCCCATGGTGCGGAGGATCGCGATGTCATTGCGCTTCTCCGAGACCACCATCACGAGGCTCGCAATGATGTTGAAGGCGGCCACCGAGACGATGAGCAGCAGGATGACGGTCATCATCGTCTTCTCGAGCCGGATCGCGCGGAAATAGACCGCGTGCTCGACGGTCCAGTCGCTGCCTGCGGCGATTGAAAGCGCATCCGCAAGCGCGGGCGTGCGCCGAGGCGCCTCCATCGGGTCGACATAGAACACGCGAACACCCGCAGCGGCGGACGGTCCCGCCAGTGCCGACACGTCCTCGAGCGAGGCAAAGGCGAGCGTCGCGTCATGGTCCGCGAGCCCGATCTCGAACTCGCCGCTCATTTCGAGCGCGCCGATTCGCGGCGCCAGCTCGCCGCCCGAGCCGCTCCGGAGCAGCAGCATGCTCAGGCGATCGCCGACCTCGGCTTGAAGCTGGAATGCGAGCGCGCGCCCGAGTGCGACGCGCCCGCTCCCGGGCGCCAGGTCCGGCACCGAGCCCGTGATCATCGCGTTCGCGAGCGGCGTGCCGGCGCGATGGTCGGCGGGATCGATGCCGCGCAGCACGACGCCTGCGAGGGCCGCGTCGTTCGACAGCAGGCCCTGCACCTCGACGAATGGCTCGGCGCTCGCGACGCCAGGCTCAACGCGTGCCCGTGCGGCCAGCGCCCGCAAGGCAACTGGATCCCCGGGCGCGGGCAACGTCGCATGGGCAGCAAGCGCGAGAAGCCGCGTGCGCAGCTCTCCTTCGAAGCCGTTCATGACCGACAGGATGGCAATCAGCGCGGCGACTCCCAGGCAAATGCTCGCCAGGGACACCCAGCTGATGAAAGACACGAAATATTGGTGCTGGCGGGCCCGGACATAGCGGAGTCCCAGCCCCAGGGGCAACGGCGTCAACATGTGCAGTAGTTCACAGGATTCGGGATGCCTATCAAGGATTTATCGGGGCAACCTCGACAGGCTTCCACCCGGTGCTACACTCGAATCGGAGGTATCGCGATGCCTATCCTACGCATTTTGCTGTTGCTTGCGCTCGGCGCGGCCTTGCCCGCCTACGCAGAATCGCTCAGCACAGCCACCGGAGATCCGGCTGCCGCGTCCGACCGCCCGAATCGGGGCAGCACGATGGCGACGGTCCAGGGCCGGTTCGGTGAACCCACCAATCGGCATGCCACGGTCGGCGAGCCCCCGATCACGCGCTGGGACTACCCGCAGTTCTCGGTTTACTTCGAGCACGATCGGGTCCTGCACGCCGTCATCGTCAGGAGCGCGCCCGCCGGTTGAGCCGCGTGCCTCCGGCAGCGGTATCCTGCTGACAGAGACCCCGCCGGGTTCGCCCGGAACGGGGACTTTTGCCTGCAGGATGCCGCATGACCGACCCGCCCGCCCCTGTTTTGTCCGTGCCGTCGGACGCGCAAGCCGTCCGCTGGGGCGAGCTTTACGGCAGCAGTGCGGCCTATTTCCTCGCAGAGGCAGCGGCTGACGCGGCTGCGGCCGCGCCCTTCCTCGTCGTTACGGGCAGCGGCCGAGAGGCAGATCAATTCCTGGCGGAGCTGCGATTCTTCACCGCGGGCCGGCTGGGCCTGTGGTCGTTCCCGGATCGCGAGACGCTCGCCTATGACCCGTTTTCTCCGCATCCTGACATCGTCTCGGAGCGCCTGCGAACGCTCGCCGCTCTCCCGGAGCTGAAGCGCGGCCTCATCGTCACGACGCAGGCCGCGCTGCTCGATCGCCTGCCACCGCGAACATTCATCGCGGCCCATGCCTTTGCGCTTGCCGTCGGGGAGCGAGTCGACCTGTCATCGCTTCGCAAGCGCCTTTCGGATGCCGGCTATGTGCAAGTCACGCAGGTCCTGAGCCCGGGTGAATTCGCGGTGCGCGGCTCGGTAGTCGATCTCTTTCCCGCGGGCGCGCCACAGCCCTACCGGCTCGACCTCTTCGACGACCTGATCGAGTCGGTCCGTGTGTTCGATCCGGCCGACCAGCGGTCGGGCTCCCGCATCGCCTCCGTGCCCCTACTGCCTGCGCGCGAGATTCCCTCATCGCCGGAAGCAATCGCAGAGTTTCGCAGGCGGTGGCGGGAGCGATTCGAGGGCGATCCCCAGCAATGCAGCGTTTACCGCGCCGTGAGCGCCGGGCAGATGCCGGCCGGCATCGAATCCTGGTTGCCGCTGTTCTTCGGCGGGACCTCGGGACTCGCCGACTATCTGCCGGCGCGCAGCGTGATCGTCGATCTCGTCGATCTCGAGCGGGCGCTTGCGAGCGACTGGAGCGAAATCGAGACGCGGCATGAAGAGCGCCGTCACGATCGCGAACGGCCGCTGCTGCCTCCCGCCGAGGCATTCTTGCCCGCCGCCGACTTCCTCGCCGCATTCAATTCGTATCCCCGGATCCGGCTCACGCCCGTCAAGGTGGAACCGATCGCGGCCACTGTGCCGCTGCAGAATTTTGAATCGGGCCCACCGCCGGAACTTCGCGCCGATACGCGTGCACCGAAGCCGCTCGAAAAGCTCGCGCGCTTCCTCGAGACCTTCGAAGGCCGCGTGCTGCTGACCAGCGACTCGGCCGGCCGCCGCGAAGTCCTCGTCGAGATGCTGCGCCGCCAGGGGCTGTCGGCCGATATTGCGGCCGACTGGCCCTCCTTCGTCGCCGGCGGCGGCAGTCTCGGCCTCGCCGTCGCGCCGGACGTGCGCGGATTCCTGCTGCCCGGTTGCGCGCTCGCGCTGGTCGCCGAAGAACAGCTCTTCGGCGAGCGCGCGCGGCAGGAACGCCGGCGCCGCCGCGCCGAGCGCGATCCCGAGGCGATCCTGCGGGAGCTCGCTGCGCTTACGCCCGGCGCGCCGGTCGTGCACGAGGATTACGGCGTCGGCCGCTATCGCGGTCTCAAGGTGATGCAGGTAGCCGGCAACCCGGCTGAATTCCTCGTCATCGAGTACGCGGGCGGGGACCTGCTCTACGTGCCGGTGCATGCGCTCGATCGTGTGACCCGTTACACGGGCGGGTCACCGGAGGCCGCGCCCTGGCATCGCCTCGGCACCGAACAGTGGGCCCGGGCGCGAAAACGCGCCGCCGATCGCGTGCGCGACGTCGCCGCGGAACTGCTCGACCTCTATTCGCATCGCGCTGCCCGCGAGGGCCGCCCGCTCGCCTTCGACGAGGACGCCTACCGTGCCTTCGAGGCCGCGTTCCCTTTCGAGGAGACGATCGACCAGCACGAGGCGATCGAGTCGGTGCTCGCGGACATGCGATCCGGCCGTCCGATGGACCGCGTGGTCTGCGGAGACGTCGGCTTCGGCAAGACCGAAGTCGCGCTGCGCGCCGCGTTCGCGGCGGTCACCGGCGGCCGCCAGGTCGCCGTTCTCGTGCCAACGACGCTACTCGCGCAGCAGCACGCCCAGACCTTCGCCGACCGGTTCGCGGATTGGCCGGTCCGGGTCGAGAACCTGTCGCGGTTCAGGACCGGCGCCGACCAGCGCAAGGTCGTCGAGGGACTGAAGGCCGGATCCGTCGATATCGTGATCGGGACTCATCGCCTGTTGCAGCGCGACGTCGCCTTCCATGACCTCGGGCTCGTCGTCGTCGACGAGGAGCATCGCTTCGGCGTCAGCCACAAGGAGCGGCTCAAGCAATTGCGCACCGACGTCGACACCCTGACGCTGACGGCAACGCCGATCCCGCGCACGCTCAACATGTCGCTCGGCGGCCTGAGGGACCTCTCGCTCATGACCACGCCGCCAGCCGAGCGCCTGGCGATCGAGACCTTCGTCACCGAGTGGAGCGAAAGCCTGGTCCGCGAGGCATGCCTGCGCGAGATCCGGCGCGGCGGCCAGGTCTACTTCGTGCACAACGCGGTGGAGGACATCGAGGCTTTCGCCGAACGATTGCGTCGTCTCGTGACGGAGGCGACGATCCGCGTGGGACACGGCCAGATGCGCGAGCGGGACCTCGAGCATCTGATGCTCGACTTCTATCACCGGCGATTCCAGGTACTGGTCTGCACGACGATCATCGAATCAGGCATCGACGTGCCGACTGCGAACACGATCCTGATCGACCGCGCCGACCGCTTCGGGCTCGCGCAGCTGCACCAGCTGCGCGGCCGTGTCGGGCGGTCGCATCACCGCGCCTTCGCCTACCTGCTGGCGCCGCCGGTGACCGCCCTCCCCGACGATGCACGCAAGCGCCTCGAGGCGATCGAATCCCTCGAGGACCTCGGCGCGGGATTTACGCTCGCGACCCAGGACCTCGAGATACGCGGCGCCGGCGAGCTGCTCGGCGAGGAGCAGAGCGGGCAGATCCAGGAAATCGGCATCGGCCTGTATCTCGAGTTGCTCGAGCGCGCGGTGTCGGCCCTTCGCCAGGGACGCGAGCCCCTGCTCGACCAGCCGCTCAAGCCAGGCTGCGAAGTGGATCTGCAGCTGCCTGCCCTGCTGCCGGAAGACTACATCCCCGACGTGCACCTGCGGTTGCAGCTCTACAAGCGAATGGCGGGCGCCGGCGATACCGACCGGCTGGACGATCTCGAAGCCGAGTTGATCGACCGCTTCGGCCCGCTGCCGCCCCCGTCGAAAACCCTGCTCGTCGTTCACCGGCTTCGCCAGCGCGCAGCGGCCCTCGGCATTCGTCGGCTCGAGCTCGGCGCCGCCGCGGGCGTCGTCGAATTCGCGCACGAACACCGCGTGGACGCCGACCGGGTCGTCCGCCTCGTCAAGCAACTGGGCGGCCGTTACCGGCTCGACGGGCCGAATCGGCTGCGTATGCGGATTGCCACTGCGGATGCGGCCGCCCGGATTGCGGCAGCCGCGTCGGTCCTCGACGAACTCGGTGCCTGACGACTAGCGCTGGGTGATCGCTTTCAGCACAGCCCGAGCCGCGATGTCGCCACGCACCGCCCGAAGGCGGCTGGCTCCTCGTTGCGCGCAGTCACCCTGTATTTTCCGCCGCGGCGACGGCCCGGACTTGCTCGCTGCGCAAGCGTCCGATGATCAATTCTTCAAAGTCTTCGGGCTGCCGGCTGTTTCGCAGCGCCGAGGCGGCGGCCTCGTTGAGCCGCCGGTCATCGAGGGCGGCGAGCGTCTCGAACGCCTGCCGGCTTACGACCCGGTCGCTGCCGGCGCTCAGAATCGCGGCCAGTCTCTCCAAAATATCGTCTGCCGGCATCCGGTGTTTTACCAACGCGATGGACGCCGACTTGGCGGCGGCGACATGCATCTCCGTTTCGCGTTGATCGAGCCACTGGCGAATGGACTTCAGTACGCGCACATCGCCGAGCTCAGCCAAGGCGATCATCGCGGCCGCGGCGAGCTCGCCGCTACCGCCTTGCGCATAGGCGTAGAAGCGCTCGCGGAGTTTTTGCTCGCCCAGCCCGCCCAGCACCAGAACGGCCGAGGCATTCCAGGCGTCATCGTTGCTCGTCTCGAGAATTCGGCGCATTTCCTCGACGGTGCGCGAATCGCGCATCGCGACGAGGGCGGCAACCGCATCTTCTCGCAAGTGATCCTCGGACATGTGCTCGACCGCGAAGGGGTAGCCGTCCCGGTAACCGTTCCGTCCGAGAAAGGCCGCGAGGCGAAGCTTTTCGGCGAGATCGCGCTCGGGGCCAAGCTCTGGGCGCGCCGCCGACGCGGCCTCCGGGGTGTCAATCTTGCGCAAGGCAGTCAGGATGCTCGTCCGCAATTCTGGGTCGTGACCTCCGATCCAGCGTTTGAGGGTTGCCACCAGGCTCTCGTCGGGATGAGCGGCGGCGACGTCGGCGAACGCAGCCTGTTCGCTCAACACGAGGGGCTTCGCCCCAAGGTCCCGCAGCAGCTTCACCGCCTCCGCCTTCGGCAGTTCGCCCGACAGCACGATCTCCGGCTGAACCGTCAGCCCCGCGGCGATCTTGCGTTCGATGCGCGCGCGCAACGCCTTGGCTGCGGCGGGCGGATCGTAAGCAATCGCACCGAGCGCGATGTCGCTGACGACGACGCTCGGCGTATCGACTGGCGCATCGGCCAGTCGTGTGGCCAACTCCCTGGCGAAAGGATCGATGCGAAGATGCCCCGCGGCGCGAAGCTGCGCGGCATCGACGGCAAGTGAATTGCCCGTCAACGTCTTCGCCATGCTCTGCTGCAGGCCGCCGGAAACTGACGGCAGCAGCGCCGCCGACAGGGCATGAAGCATCGCCCGGGCGGTTACCAGGTTCTTCTCGTCGCGCGCCAATGCATCCAGGAGAAACGCGGAGGTGCGCTCATGCAACGGCGTTTGGCCGATATAGTCCTGGTCCAGAACGGCTTGCATGGTCGCGGCCGCCTCCGCCCGCACCGCGCTGGTCGGGTCTTGCAGGTGGCGGGCGATGACGTCGATGCCGCCCGACATCTGGGCGATGAGCACGGCATCCGCCCTGATTGCGCGAAGCAATGCGACCGCTCCTGCGCCATCGACCTTGCCCAAGGCGTCGAGCAGGTGCCGGGTCTGATCGATTCGCTTGTCTTTTCGCTGCGCCTCGATCAATGCCCCAACCGCATGCAACAGCAGGTCCCCGCTCCCGCGGAGTGGCGGGACCGCGTGATCGAAGTCGTTCACGTAACCGGCGAGCCCGTAACCCTGCGAATGTCGATCCAGCAGCAGCAACCGCCACTCGCCGGATCGAAGATTCCTGACCCGATGCGGCTGTCGATGGCTACCGATATCCTGGTCGGTCAACAGCAGCTCGCTGCGCGTGTAAACACCCTTGAAAACCACGAGCGGGCGAAATCGAATCTGCGTTACGCTGAGCTCGCCCTTGCCGCCGGCGATCACTTTTTCCTCCTCGACCCCCGCCACCTCCACTGCCATGATGAGCCGCGCAGATTCCACGCGCTCCGCCAGGTCGAGATCGCGGAACCACGCGTCGCGCTCCCCGGTGTCAGCCTGCAATGCAGTCGGCGACGCGGTCAATGCTGTGAAAAGCAGAATTAGTGCCACGTGCATGTTCATGGGTTTTCCTTTGCATCTCTGCAATCGGATGCTTGCCGCTCTCGCCCGTCAGGCCGGGCGTTCAGGCTCGAGCCGCAGGGCGGGTCGATCAGTGAGCTCGCGCGCTGCGGCGACCGCCGTCAGCCAGCGTGAATCGGTCTGCAACTCTCCGCCTTCAGTGGCACGGCCATGCAGTCGCACGAGTCGCACGCGGCTCACGGGATCCGGCGCGCCTTTCAGGGATTCGAGGAGTGCGAGCGCCGACGCGCGGTCGTTGCACACCGGCAGCACGTCGCAGCCAGCCTCGAGGGCAAGCCTTGCACGGATCGCGATATCGCCGAATGCCGCCGCGCCGGCCATCGACAGGTCATCGGCGAAGATGGCGCCCTGGAACCCCAGGTCGCCACGCAGCACGCCGCCCAGCCAGCGCTGCGAAAGACTCGCGGGTCTTTCATCAATTGCAGGAAATACGACGTGTGCCGCCATGACGGCCGGCAGCCCATTGGCGATCAGGCGACGGTATGGCCTGAGGTCTGCCTCGATGTCGGGCCATGCGCGGCGATCGACCGGCAGCGCAACGTGCGAGTCCGCTGCGACCGCGCCGTGTCCGGGAAAATGCTTTGCGGTCGCGGCCATGCCGGCGTCGCGCATGCCGAGCACGTAGGCGACGGCGAGCTCGGCAACCGCGGCGGCATCCGAATGCAGCGCGCGGTCCCCGATCGCGCGGCTCACGCCGTAGTCCACATCGACGCAGGGCGCGAACGACATGTCGATGCCCACCGCGCGAAGCTCCGCGGCCATGAGCCAGCCGAGCTGGCGCGCGACTGCAATTCCCTCTCCATGACTCGCTGAGTAGCGGCGCCCGACTTCCCGCAGCGGCGGCAGGCGCGTAAAACCCGCCTGGAAGCGCTGGACCCGCCCGCCCTCCTGGTCCACGGCGACGAGGAGCGGCGGCGTTCGTAGCGCATGGATTTCGGCCGTCAGCCGCGCGACCTGCTCCGGGCTCTCGTAGTTGCGGGCAAAGAGGATGACGCTGCCGACCTGCGGATGCGCGAGCAGCTCGCGCTCCTCCGGCTCGAGCGCAATGCCGGCGAGGTCGACCATGACCGGGCCGAGCGTCATCGAAACGTCCGTCGGCCTTGACTCACGGCCGCGACTCGAACAGCGCGATCGACTCGACGTGCGAGGTGTGCGGAAACATGTCCATGATGCCGGCCGAGACCAGGCGATAACCCAGCTGCTGCGCCAGTATGCCTGCGTCCCGGGCAAAGCTGCCCGGGTGGCAGGACACGTACACCACCCGGCGCGGCCGCGATCCGACGGCGATTGGCAGGATTTCGCGGGCGCCGGCGCGCGGCGGGTCGAGCAGGACGAGGTCGTATTTTCCGAGTGCCCACTCATCCCTCTGGACCTCGGCCGCGAGGTCAGCCGTGTGAAACGCAGCATTCGAGATGCCATTGCGCGCCGCATTGGCCCGGGCGCGCGCGACCAGCGCGGAGTCACCCTCGACGCCGTCCACCGAGCCTGACTTCAACGCGAGCGGCAGGCTGAAATTGCCGAGCCCGCAGAACAGGTCCAGCGCGCGGTCATCCGGCCGCGGCTCGAGCAGGTCGATTGCCCGCGCCACCATCCGGCGATTCAACTCGCCGTTGACCTGCACGAAATCGGTCGGCGCGAATTCGATCCCGCCAGGCAGTCCCGGCAGGTCATAGCGCAGTGGCACGGCAGGGCCGCTGAGCGGCTGAACGGTGTCGAGGCCGCCGCGCTGCAGGTGGAGCGCGAGGCCGTGGAGCTTCTCGAACGCATGCAGCTTCGCGAGATCGGCCGGCGTCGGATCATCGAGCACGCGCAGCACCAATGCCGCCGCGTTTTCGGCGACGGCGACCTCGATCTGCGCCACGCGGCGCTTGATGTCGAGCCCGCCAATCAGCTCCGCAAGCGGGATAATCAGGCTGCCGACAGGCGCCGCGAGCACCTCGCACACCTCGAGGTCCGCGAGCAGCGGGCTGCCGCGCTCGCGAAATCCGACGAGTACCTTGCCTTTCTTGTCGACGAACTTGCTGCCCAGCCGCGCGCGCCGCCGGTAGGACCAGATGGGACCCGCGAGCGGAGGCAGCCAGGCATCCGGGGCGACGGCGCCGATTCGCTCGAGCGCCTCGGCCACGATGCGGCCCTTGGCCGCAAGCTGCGCGCCGTGATCGAGATGCTGGAGCGAGCAGCCGCCGCAGATGCCGAAGTGGCGACAGCGCGGCGTCACCCGCTCGGGCGCTGCGCGCAATATCTCGACGACCGACGCTTCGTCGTAGCGGCGCTGCCGGCGGATCCTGCGGAAACTCACCGACTCGCCGGGCAGTGCGCCGTCGATGAACACGGCCTTTCCGCCCACGTGCGCTACGCCGCGGCCCTCCTGATCCAGCGACTCGACATCCGCGACTTCGATCTCGGGCGCCGGCTTCAAGCGACGGTCCAGGCGGCGGCGTATTGCCGCCAGTGCGGCTCTGCCCGTTCGGCGAGCCATTCCCGGACACGCGCGAATTCCGCTGCCAGCTCGTCCGTCGTCAACTGGCCGCGTATCAGCTCGAAGCGAAGCCAGATGAGGTAAGTATTCAGGACGTCCGTCTCGCAATAGGAACGGATCTCCGCGATCCGCCCGTCGCGCCAGTACTCGAAGACCTGCTCGCCGCCCATGCCGAGCTTGCCCGGCAGGCCGAGAAGGAGCGCAACGTGCTCGAGGCTCGCGCGGCCCCGCGCCTGGTACGCGGAGAGCACGTCCATCAGGTCCAGGTGCCGCGCGTGGTAACGGTTCAGGTAGTTGTTCCAGCGGAAGTCACGGTCGCGATCCCCCGAGTCCCAGTACGTCGGCGACGAAATGCCGTGCAGCAGCATCCGGTAGTGGAGCACCGGGAGGTCGAAGCCCGAGCCGTTCCAGGACACGAGCGTCGGCCTCAACTTGTCGATGCCGCCGAAGAACCGCCGGATCAGGTCATCCTCGGGACTGTCCACTGCGCCGAGGCTCCAGACCTGCAACTGGTCGCCGCTGCGCAGCAGGGTCGAGATCGCGACGATGCGGTGCTGCTCGAGCGGCAAGAACGAACTGCCGGATTCCTCCGCCCGTTTCGCGAGCATCGCTTCCGCGACGAACAGGTCGTCGCCCTCGAAGCCGAGGCGACGGCCAAGCTCCGCATCCGGCACCGTCTCGATGTCGAAGACGAGGCAGTTCACCGCAGCTCACGCCTTCTTCATCAGCACGGCGAACGCCATCACGAGGCCGGCCTCGTCCGTCAGGCTGACGTGACCGGCGCCGGCGCCGAGCCGGTCGGCGACTGCGCGGCCGCGAGCCGAGAATAGAACCTCCGGCTTGCCCCAGGCGTTCGCCTTGAAGCCGAAGTCCCGGATCCACACGCCATGGCGGAAGCCGGTGCCGAGCGCCTTCGCGATCGCCTCCTTGGCCGCGAAGCGCATCGCGAGGAATCGCACGGGACGCCGCCTCGGATCGAAGAACGCGCGTTCCTCGGGCATCAGCAGCCGATCGACGAAGTGCTCGCCGAATCGCCGGTAGGTCGCCTCGATGCGCTCGAGCTGCACCAGATCGGTGCCTACGCCGAAGATCATGTCTTGCGCGCGCCGACCATGAGCCGCTTCATTTCCGACACGGCCGGCCCGAGCCCGCTCATGACGGCCCGCGCAATGATCGCGTGGCCGATGTTCAACTCGGCGAGTTCCGGGATCGCCGCGACTGGCTGCACGTTGTGGTAATCGAGTCCGTGGCCGGCATTCGCGACGAGGCCGGCGGCGGCTGCGCGCCGCGCCGCCTCGGCAAGGCGTGCCAGCTCCCGCCCGCGATCCGGCCCCTGCGCTTCCGCATAGGCGCCGGTGTGCAGCTCGACGACGGGCGCGCCCGAGCGCGCCGCTGCGTCGACCTGCGCAGCGTCCGGATCGATGAATAGCGAAACCCGGATGCCTCCCGCAGCGAGGCGCCGGCAGGCCTCGGCGATCGCCGCGGGCTTGCCCGCGACGTCGAGGCCGCCTTCCGTCGTCAACTCGGTCCGGCGCTCGGGTACGAGGCAGACGTCTTTCGGTTGCACTTCGAGCGCGATCGCGATCATTTCCGGCGTCGCGGCGATCTCGAGGTTCATGCGGGTCTGGAGTGCGGTCCGCATCGCACGCACGTCGCGATCCTGGATATGGCGGCGGTCCTCGCGCAGGTGCAGCGTGATGCCGTCTGCGCCCCATTGTTCCGCGACCAGCGCGGCGAGCAGCGGGTCCGGCGAGCGGCCGCCCCGCGCCTGGCGCAGCGTAGCCACGTGATCGATGTTGACGCCGAGCAGTATTTCCGCCCCGTTCATTCTTCCCGACCCCGCCGGCGCATCGCCAGCATCACGTCCCGGCTCGCGAGCCCCCGGCCCTCGAGGCAATGCGCGATTGCGGCGCCATAGATCCCTCGCGCCGCCTTGAGCGCCTGCGGGGCGGCGAGATCGCCGCGCGCGACGGCGAGCACGTCACGACCGGCATTCGCGCCCGCAGCCGGATCCGCTTCCCGGACCGCGAGAACTCCGCGTCCCGGCTCGAAATGATAGTACCGATCCGCATCCAGCGGCCGGCCGTTCCCGGCATCCCGCGACAGGTCGACCCCATAGCCGAGTTCGTCGAGCAGGACACGCTCGAAGGACCGCAGCGCCGTCTGCTCATCGCCCGTGGCAAGCCCGCCGAGCGCGGCCGCATAGGCGTCGAAGAGCGTCTCGTGCCGGTCCTCTTTCGGCAGCAGCTTGAGCAGGAGCTCGTTCAGGTAATAGCCCGAGAGCAGCCGGCCCGGCGCGAGTGCAGGCGCTTGCGCAGCGGCTTCGGCCGCCGTGAGCGTGCCGCCGTCGGCGCGTCCGGACCAGGAGATGAGCAGGGGTACGAACGGGCGCAACACCGCGCGCACCGGCGACTTCGGCCGCCGCGCGCCGTGCGCGAAGAGCGTGATACGGCCATTGCTGCGGGTGAGCAATTCGAGGATCCGGCTCGTATCGCTCCAGGGCCGGTGGTGCAGCAGGTAGGACGGTTCGAGGAGCTTGCGATGCTGTCCGCTCATGGCGGGTCGTGACCCAGCCGCTGCAACATGCGGTCGTCGTCGCTCCAGCCTTCGCGCACTTTCACCCAGGTCGTGAGGTGGATGCGCCGGCCGAACTGCTCGTTGAGCGCGAGCCGCGTCGCCTGCCCGATTGCCTTCAACCGCGCGCCCTTGGCGCCGATCACGATCTTCCGCTGCCCGACGCGCTCGACCCAGATGACTGCGTCGATTTCCGTACGGCCGTCCAGTGTCGGCTCGAATCGCTCGATCTCGACCGCAATGCCGTAAGGCAGCTCGTCGGACAGCGCGATCATCAGCTGTTCACGCAGCGCCTCAGCCGCCTGGAACCGCTCGCCGCGCTCGACGGCACGGGGACCCTCATCCAGCCTGGTCTCGGGCAGGAGCTTCGTCACTTCCTTCAACAGCACGTCGAGATTCTCCGCATTCGACGCCGACACGGGGACGATCGCGGCAAAGTCGTGCTTCTGCGCGCAGCGCTCGAGGAATGGCAGGAGCAGCGCGCGCGGACGGACGCGATCGATCTTGTTGACCACGAGCACGATCGGCATCCCCATCGACTTCAGCCTCTGGAGCGACGTATCGTCGCCCGCGGTCCACCGCGGACCCGTCACGATGAGCATCGCCGCGTCGGCGCCGCCGAGCGCGGCCTGGGCCTCGCGGTTCATGAAGTGCCCGAGGCGGCTCCCCGCCGCAGCGCCCGCGCCCGGCGTGTCCGTGACGATCATGCGATAGCCCGGCCCGGCAACCTCGCCCTCGATGCGATGCCGCGTGGTTTGCGCCTTCGGCGTGACGATGCTGAGCTTGCGCCCGGCGAGCGCGTTCAGGAGCGTTGACTTCCCGGCATTCGGTCGGCCGGCAAGCACGACCGTCCCTGCACGCTGGCGGCTGGCATCGCTCATCGCGCTGTCCGCAGCGCCGGATCCTCGAGGATCCGTTGCGCCGCTTCCTGTTCCGCGCGCCGTCGGCTGCTGCCGTCGGCGACGGCGGTGAGCGCGAGTCCCGGGACATCGCAGCGCACGCGAAACCGCTGCTCGTGCGGCTCACCGGAGACCTCGAGCACCGTGTACGCGGGCAGCGCGTGACCGCGTCCTTGCAGCCACTCCTGAAGCCTCGTCTTGGGATCCTTGAGCTCCGCCGCCGTCGGCAGCACGGCAAGTGCGTCCTGGAACAGGCGCTCGGCAACGCTGCGGGCTGCGCCGAGGCCCTGGTCGAGGTAAATCGCGCCGAATACGGCTTCGAGCGCGTCGGCGAGGATCGTGGCCCGCCGCTGCCCGCCGGATTTCATCTCGCCCTCGCCGAGCCGCAGCTGCTCGCCGAGGCCGAGGCTTGCGGCGATCGGCGCGAGCGCATCGCCGCTCACGAGGCTCGCGCGATAGCGCGAGAGTTCGCCCTCGCTTGCGTCCGGAAACCGGTGGAACAGCATCTCGGCGACGACAAAGGACAGCACCGCATCGCCAAGATACTCGAGCCGCTCGTTGTTGGCGGCCCCGAAGCTGCGGTGCGTGAGCGCGCGGCCGAGCAGGCCTGGATCCGTGAACCTGATGCCGAGGCGATCCGCCAGCCAACCGGCAGCCGGTTCCACGGCGAGGGGCGCTTCAGCGCGCGTTGACGACGACCGACTTGTCGAATTCGACGAGGAACGACACGTTGCCCGCAAGCGGGACCGTGTCGCTGTAGGCGGCGCGCATCGTGAAAGTGCCGCCGTCCTTGTCGATCTCGATGTCGTTCGAGGTGATTATCTCGACCATCTCGATGTCGAAGTGACGCTCGACGGCCTTGCGCAGCATGAACTCGGTGGAGCCCGGGTTGCTGTCGAACTCGTCGCGCACCTTCTCCAGCGTCGACGCAACCCGCATGTACTCGAGGTACTTCGGCGTGAGCCGTATGCCGGCGTAAACCCACGCGCCGACGACGATCACGACGACGATGATCCCGAGCATTGTCATGCCACGCTGTCTGTGCTGCATACCTTTACTCCCTAACGAATGCCGGTTCCCATGCGTTTCCAGAGCAGGAGCGATCCCGGCTCCGGGTTGAACGACAGCCAGATCGCCTCGGCCTTTCCGATGACGTTGTCTTCCGGCACGAAACCGACATCGCGAAAGCGGCTATCGCGGCTGTTGTTGCGATTATCGCCCATCATGAAATAGTGGCCCGGCGGCACCTGCCATTCGCCTTCCATGCCGGGCCTCGCCGGGTCGAGCAGGATGGCGTGCATCTTGTCGCCGAGGCGCTCCTCGCCCACGTGCGTGAACGGATACTGCTCGTTCTTGGGGCCTGAATACAACTCGCCGGGCTCAATCTGGGACGGCGTACCGTTCACGAGGACCTGGGATCCGGTCACGCGGATCGTGTCGCCCGGCAGGCCGACGAGTCGCTTGATGAAGACGAGCGAGGGCTCGGTGGGCTTGCGGAACACGACGACATCCCCGTGCCTGGGCCTGTCGATCTCGAGGATCCTCGTATTGACGACCGGCAGCCGCAGCCCGTAGCGCCACTTGTTGACGAAGATGAAATCGCCCTGGATCAGAGTCGGCATCATCGAGTCCGAGGGTATCCGGAAAGGTTCGTAGAGGAACGAACGCAGCAGGAGCACGATGACGATGACCGGAAAGAACGACCGAGAATAGTCGACGACGACCGGGTCTTTCGCGACTCCCCGCGCCCTTCGCCTCGGGGCGAAGAACCAGCTGTCCACGCCCCACACGATTCCGGTGACCGCGGTGAGCAGCACCAGCACGAATGCGAAATCGAAAACCATCAGAGTCCCCCGCTCCTCACTTGTCGCCGATCCGGAGCACCGCCAGGAACGCCTCCTGCGGGATCTCGACCGTGCCGAGCTGCTTCATCCGCTTCTTGCCTTCCTTCTGCTTCTCGAGGAGCTTGCGTTTCCTGGTCACGTCGCCGCCATAGCACTTCGCGAGCACGTTCTTGCGAAGCGCCTTGACCGTTGCGCGCGCGATCACCTGGCCGCCGATCGCCGCCTGGATCGCGACCTCGAACATCTGCCGCGGGATGAGTTCCTGCATCTTGTCGACGAGCTCGCGCCCGCGACGGTACGCGCTCTCGCGATGGACGATGATCGACAGTGCGTCCACGCGATCGCCGTTGATCAGCATGTCGAGGCGCACGAGCGGGGCGGACTGGAAGTGGCTGAACTCGTAGTCGAACGAGGCGTAGCCGCGGCTCGCCGACTTCAGCCGGTCGAAGAAGTCGAGCACGATCTCCGCGAGCGGCAGCTCGTACTGCAGCGACATCTGGGTGCCGAGCTGCTGCATCTTGCGCTGCACGCCCCTCTTTTCCTGGCAGAGCCTCAATATCCCGCCGACATACTCCGGCGGCACCAGGATGTTCGCGGTGATGATCGGCTCGCGCAGTTCCCGGTAATCCGGCGGAAGCTTTGCGGGATTGTCGACCTGGGTGACGTCGCCGTCGTTGGCGACCACCTCATAGATCACCGTCGGCGCGCTCGTGACGAGTGCGAGCCCGTACTCGCGCTCGAGCCGCTCCTGGACGATGTCCATGTGCAGGAGCCCGAGGAACCCGCAGCGGAAGCCGAATCCCAGCGCGGTCGAGACCTCGGGCTCGTAATGGAGCGCCGAGTCGTTCAGCCGGAGCTTTTGCAGCGCGTCGCGGAACGCCTCGTACTGGTCCGACTGGACCGGAAAGAGGCCGGCGAACACGCGCGGCTTGACCGACTTGAATCCGGGCAGCGGCATCGCACAGGGCTTCGACTCGCTCGTGATCGTGTCGCCGACCGGAGCGCCGTCGATCTCCTTGATCCCCGCGGTGACCCAGCCGACTTCGCCGGTCACAAGGCCTTCCGTCTCCACTCGCTTCGGCGTGAAGTGCCCGATGCTGTCCACCTGCCAGCTGCGGCCTGTCGACATCACCCGGATCCGGTCGTTTTTCCGGATCGACCCGTTGACGACTCGCACGAGCGAAACGACGCCGAGATAGTTGTCGAACCAGGAATCGACGATGAGCGCCTGCAGCGGCAGAGAAGGATCGCCCTTGGGCGGCGGGATGCGCGCGACCAGGCGCTCGAGCAGCTGCGGTATGTTCTCGCCCGTTTTCGCGCTGACCCGCACGGCGTTCTTCGCCTCGAGGCCGATGATCTCCTCGATCTCCGCAATGACGCGTTCGGGGTCGGCGGAGGACAGGTCGATCTTGTTGATGACCGGCAGCACCTCGAGTCCCTGCTCGAGCGCCGTGTAACAGTTCGCGACGCTCTGGGCCTCGACGCCCTGCGCCGCGTCGACCACGAGCAGCGCTCCCTCACAGGCCGCCAGCGAGCGCGAAACCTCGTAGGAAAAGTCCACGTGGCCCGGCGTGTCGATGAAATTGAGCTGGTAGTCGCGGCCGTCGGCGCCGCGGTACGTGAGCGTCACGGATTGGGCCTTGATCGTGATTCCGCGTTCGCGCTCGAGGTCCATGGAATCGAGCACCTGCTCCTGCATCTCGCGCGCCTCGAGCCCGCCGCAGGTCTGGATCAGGCGATCCGCGAGCGTGGACTTGCCGTGGTCGACGTGCGCAATGATCGAGAAATTGCGAATCTGCTGCTGCATCGGGGGAAGCGGGACGCCCTTGCCGGACAGGCGCGTCCGGGAAAACGGGATTATAGCAGCGGGGCGATGCTGCCCCTTCGGCTGGATGCAAGCCGTTCGACTGCGGCCCGGTCGAGCCGGCCATGGCAGACGACGCTGCCATCGCAGGTCAGCACCGGGATTTTCAGCCCGAAACGCCTGCGGGTCGCTGGGTCCTCGTCGACGTCGCGCACTTCGAAACCGTCGAGCAGCTCCGACAGCTCCGCTATGAACTCATCGCAGAGCGCGCACTCGTTCCGGGTGTAGACGAGAAACCGGGCGTCCGGCATCCGCGGCCGTCAGTTGTCCCGGTTCGCAGCCGCAGCGGGAGCCGCAACCGGCGCGATCGCAGCGGGCCGGAGCCCGGTCGCGATGTACTTGAGCGTACGCGGCGGGACTTCGCCGACGGCGGTGACCTGGTGCCCTTCGACGACCGTCGTGAATGCCGAGGCGACGCCGGAGCGCGTCGTGCCCTGGCTCGGCGTCTTGCCTGGCGCAGGCGTCTGGATGAAGACCGAAACCGAGGCGAGGCCGTCCGAATAGACGAGGTGGCTCACCGGTCCACCGGCGCCGGCGACGGCTTGCATGCCGCTCACCGAAAGCCTGAATCCGGGCGGCATCTGAGCCGCTCGCCATGCGGGCGCGCCGTCGTCCTGCTGCGGCGATTGCCGGACCCAGCGAAACTTGCTGCGGTCCAGAGCCGGCTCGAAGGCCGAGTCCGGGATGTCGTCGTCGAATGCGAGCTTCGTGAAGCGCAGGCGCTCGATCACGCGCCCGGATCCGTCGGACAGGTCGCTCTGCACCGGCATGTGCGAATCGACGTCGATCCAGAGGCGATAGCCGAAGCGGTAGCCGTCGAGGGGCCGCACGGCCACGACGGCCGTCGGGCCGAACGCATCGAGTGTCTCGCGGCCGACCCAGTCCACCTTGTACCAGGACGCCATTCGCCCCTCGAACTGCGGGAGCGAGCCCATCAGGTCGCTGCGTCCCGAGCGTCGCTCGATGATCGCGAGCTTCTGGTCGGGCAGGTACACGACGACTTCGTCGTTTTCACGGACGAGCTCGCGGCCGTTCCCGGACAGCGATACGAGCCGTTCGGAAACAACGCCGTCGCGCACGCGGTGCGTGATCACGAGACGCTCGGTGCGGCCGGCCGACTCGGAGACGAACTCGCCGACGTAACTCGCATTGTTGAGCGCAGCGCCCATGCGGGCGAGCCACTCCTGCCCGCTTTCCGCGAGCGCGGGCGCCGCGGCGAGCCCGAGCGCAATCGCGATGGCCGGTCGCGACGTCACTGTCCGGCCTTGTCCCCAGGCGGTGCGGCATCGACGTACGCCGGATCGTCGACGCTGATGAGCCCGGCGCCGACGCTGCGGCGCACCAGCGGCGAGGCATAGCCGTAGTGCGCGACGAGGTAATTGGCAAGCTCGGCCGGCGCGATGCCGCCCGGTGTCTCGGTCGCCGGCGGAGTGACGTAAGGCTCCGCCTGGTCGACGAGTGCATCGGGCCCGGCAGACACGGGTTCGATCGCCGCGAGCTCCGATTTCGCCAGGACCGCTTCAGGCGCGGCGTCCTGGATGCGGAGCTGCTGGACCAGCAGGACGGCACCCATTGCCACGCCCGCGGCCACTGCCAGGCCCGCGAGTGAACGCATGAACGTCCCGCGAGCCGGCATCCGCGCAAACGCGGCTGCGCGCAACGGCTCCTGCGCGATTGCCGCGCTCACGCGCGCCGCCACCTGGCGGGCGGCGGGCACGTCGCCGTCGCTGCGCAACACGGCGCCGATCAGCGAGTAACGCGACAATGCGCCGCGCAAGTCGTCGTCGCGCTCCAGCCGCTTCAGCAGCAACGCCGACTCCTGGTCCGGCAGCTCGCCGTCGAGGAAGGCCGAAAGCTGTTCCTTGATTCGATACGTCATTCAATGTCTCCGATTCGCCCGAGGCCGCCGTCGAAAACTTCGCGCAGGCTGCGATCGATCGCTTCGCGCGCGCGGAAAATTCTCGAGCGTACCGTGCCCACCGGGCACTCCATCGTTTTTGCAATGTCCTCGTAGCTGAGGCCCTCGAGCTCCCTCAGCACGATCGCAATCCTGAGATCGTCCGGAAGCGCCTCGATGGCCTCGTTCACCGTGCGGCGGATCTCGTCCGTGAGCGCGAGCGCTTCCGGCGTTTCCGTGTCCGAAAGCCGCGCGTGCGCCTGCACCTGCGAGCCGTCCTGCAGGTCCAGGTCGTATGAGACCGGCCTGCGGCGGCTCGCCACCAGCGCGTTCTTGGCCGTGTTGATCGCGATGCGGTACAGCCACGTATAAAACGCGCTCTCGCCGCGGAATGCCGGCAAGGCTCGATACGCCTTGATGAACGCCTCCTGGGCGATGTCCTCGGCTTCCGAGGGGCTGCGAACATAGCGCTGCACGAGCTTCAGCACCTTGTGCTGATACTTGAGCACCAGGGCGTCGAAGGCCGCCTTGTCCCCTTTCTGGACCCGGCGGACCAGCGCTATGTCGCCTGCTTCAGCCCGCATAGGCTCGACGACTTGCGCTGCGCCCTCCACGTGCACGCCGGTTATGACCGGCCGACCCCTGGTTAGTTCGCAAGGTGGTGGCTGGGCGGGGGCAAGCCCCTCCTTTCGTGAGACAACTACCGGATTCTAGCAAGAGAGCCGGATCCGGGCCTTCAGCCGGCGGAACTGGCCCGGCGGCAGCGATCCTGCCGGCAGCAGCCATCCGAAGCGGCGGCCACCGGCGCGAATGTCGGCGAGTACGACACACGGATAGGCTCGCGAACCCGGACCGAGCTCCGCCGCAAGGAAATCCCGCTGTCCACGCAACCTGACCCGGCATCCGCGCGCGTCGATCGAGAGCGCCGAGAGCGCTGCATGCCGGCCAGGCAGGCGACTGACCGTCAGCGCGAGGCCCGTGAGCGCAAGCAATGTCAGCGCCGTCGCGAGTGGCGGCGTCACCCGCGCGAGCCAGGGGCTCGCCGCGGCCGCGAGGTGCGCGAGCAAAGCCGCCGCTGCAAGCCGCGGCGTCGCATCCGGCTCAATCGCGACGGCGAACGATGTCATCGACGAGAGCGGCATGATTCGCGTCGGTGGGACGGGCGCCTCCGATCAGCCAGTCGGCGAGGTCCGGATCGGGTTGCTCGAGCAGCCATTCGAAGGAGCGGCGTCTCGCATCGCCCGCGTCGGGCCAGCCGCGCTCGAGCCAGCGGCCGAGCAGCACATCGAGTTCCCGCATGCCGCGGCGGCAGCGCCATCTCAATCGCGCGTGACTTGCGTCATCCATGAATCAGGTCCCGCGATCAAGCAGCCGGCGCTTGATGTCGGCGATCGCGCGTGCCGGATTGAGGTCCTTGGGGCAGGCTTCGGTGCAATTCATGATCGTGTGACAGCGATAGAGCCGGAACGACTCGTCGAGCCGCGTGAGGCGCTCGGCCTGCGCGCCGTCGCGCGTGTCGACGATCCACCGGTAGCTCGCGAGCAGCGCGGCCGGACCGAGGAAGCGATCGGAGTTCCACCAGTAGCTCGGGCAGGCTGTCGAACAGCAGGCGCAGAGGATGCACGCGGATGGCCGGTCGATCCGCTCCTGGTCGCCAGGCGCCTGGCGTCTCTCCGCACCAGCCGGCGGCGGCCCCGATGCCTGGAGCCAGGGCTCGACGGACGCGTATTGCGCGTAGAACTCGTTGAGGTCGGGGACCAGGTCCTTTACGACCGGCAGGTGCGGCAGCGGATAGACACGCACCTCCCCCTTGATCGAGTTGATCGGCTGCGTGCACGCAAGCGTGTTGACGCCGTCGATGTTCATCGCGCAGGAGCCACAGATACCCTCGCGGCAGGAGCGGCGGAAGGTGACTGTCGAATCCACCTCATTCTTGATCTTGATGAGCGCGTCGAGAACCATCGGGCCGCAGCGGTCGAGATCGAGGTCGTAGATGTCGACGCGTGGCGGCGCCGAAGAATCCGGATCCCAGCGATAGATCCTGAACTGCCGCACGCGGCTGGCGCCGGCCGGTGCGGGGAAGTGGCGACCCGGGGAGTCCTTGTAACGCGAATTCGCGGGCAGGCGGAACTGTGCCATCTCTCTTGCGGCTCCTTCAGTAGGCGCGGACTTGCGGCGGAATTCGTTCCACGTCGTACGACATCGTCTGCAGCTGCACGGGGCGATAGTCGAAGCGCACCGCGCCCGCGTCATCAACCCAGGCCAGGCTGTGCTTCATCCAGTTGGCATCGTCGCGCGCCGGGTAGTCCTCGCGCGCGTGCGCACCCCGGCTCTCGGTGCGATTGCGCGCCGAATGGATCGTCGCGAGCGACTGGCGGAGGAGATTGTCGAGCTCGAGCGCCTCGACGAGGTCGGTGTTGAAGACGAGCGAACGATCGGAAATGCGCAGGTCGCCAAATGCCTCGAAGCATCGCGCGAGCGCCGCGCACCCTTCCGTAAGCGTTTCTCCGCTCCTGAACACGGCCGCGTCGCGCTGCATGGCGCGCTGCATCTCCTCGCGCAACGATGCCGTCGGGCGGCTGCCGGCCGCGTGACGGATCCCGTCGAACCGGTCGATCAAGGGCTCGATGTCGCGCGCCCGCGGCTCGGGAAGGCTTGCGCCCGGTCTGAGCGACTTCGCACAGAGAGCCGCCGCCGCGCGCCCGAATACCACGAGGTCGAGAAGCGAATTCGAACCCAGGCGGTTCGCACCGTGGACCGAGACGCAGGCGGCTTCGCCGATCGCCAGGAGGCCCGGGACTGCCGCCTCCGAGCCGCCGGCTCGCGTGAGCGCCTCGCCATCCACGTTGCTGGGAATGCCGCCCATGTTGTAGTGCACAGTCGGCTGGACGGGAATCGGCGCACGCGTCACGTCCACGTTGGCGAAGATCATCGCGGTCTCGGCGATGCCGGGCAGGCGCTTGGAGATGACGTCGGCGCCGAGGTGCTCGAGATGGAGGTAGAGGTGGTCGCGCAGGGGGCCGACACCGCGCCCTTCGCGTATCTCGATCGTCATCGCCCGGCTCACGACGTCGCGCGACGCGAGGTCCTTGGCGTTCGGCGCGTAGCGCTCCATGAAGCGCTCGCCCTCCGAATTCCTGAGGATACCGCCCTCGCCGCGCACGCCCTCGGTGATGAGGCATCCGGCGCCGTAGATCCCCGTGGGATGGAACTGCACGAATTCCATGTCCTGCAGCGGCAGGCCGGCGCGCAGAACCATCCCGCTGCCGTCGCCCGTGCAAGTGTGCGCGGAGGTGCAGGAAAAATACGCGCGTCCGTAACCGCCCGTCGCGAGGATCGTCACCTGTGAGAGGAAGCGGTGCAGCGTGCCCGACTCCATGTCGAGCGCCAGCACGCCGCGACAGGCGCCCTCCTCCATGATCAGGTCGATCGCGAAGAACTCAATGAAGAACTTCGCGCGATGACGCAGGCTCTGCTGATAGAGCGTGTGCAGCATGGCATGGCCGGTCCGGTCCGCCGCCGCGCAGGTCCGCTGCGCGATGCCCTTGCCGTACTGCGTCGTCATGCCGCCGAATGGCCGCTGGTAGATGCGACCGTCCTCGGTGCGCGAAAACGGCAGGCCGAAATGCTCGAGCTCGATGACCGCGGCCGGCGCCTCCCGGCACATGTAGGCGATCGCATCCTGGTCGCCGAGCCAGTCCGAGCCCTTGACCGTGTCGTAGAAATGGTAGCGCCAGTCGTCCTCGCCCATGTTTCCGAGAGCCGCGCTAATGCCGCCTTGCGCCGCCACCGTGTGGCTGCGCGTGGGAAACACCTTCGTGATGCAGGCGGTGTCGAGCCCCGCCTCCGCGAGACCCATCGTCGCGCGCAGGCCAGCGCCTCCGGCGCCCACGACGACGACGTCCGACCGGTGCTCGACGAGGGCGTAGCCGCTCATGCGCCGCTGCCTGTCGCGAGCGCGTAGATCGCGTATGCGAGCGCGAAAGCGGCGGTCAAGTGCGCGACACGTGCAAGCGCGATCCAAACGGCACGCAGGCGGCCGCCGACGTAGTCTTCAAGCACGACCTGCACGCCTTGCATCGAATGCCAAAGGAGCGCCGCCCCGAACAGGGCCGCGAGCAGCGCCTGCAGGGGCTTTCCGAACCAGTCGGCCACGATTTCGTGCGTGAGGCTTGGCTGACGCAGCAGTGAAACGAGGAACCAGAGGCCGAGGGGAAGGAGCGCGATCGAGGTCAGTCGCTGGTTGCGCCAGTGGCGGGTTGCGCTGCCGGGCCGGTCGCTCATTGCGTGCCTGCGAAGAATCGCCCGGCGGGCGTCAGGATCAGCGTCGCGGCAAATGCAGCGGCAGCGGCGGCGACGACCAGTGCACCGCTTCGCCGCGCCGAGGGCTTTTCGAAACCGTAGCCGGCGTCCCAGGACAGATGACGCATGCCGGCGAACAGGTGGTACCAGAATGCCGCGAGCGCGAGGGCCAGGACGATCCGCATCGGCAGCGTCGACAAAATGCGGCTCGCGCAGGCATAGGCGGCGGGGCCGAGCGCCACCGAAACGATCCAGGCGACGAACAGGAAGCCGCAGGCCGACAGGTACAGCCCGCTCGCGCGATGCAAGATCGAAAGGACCATCGTGTACATCGGCCGGTACACCTGCAGGTGCGGGGACAGCGGCCGTTCGACAGGTAGTGGCATCGCTAAGCTATTCTGCCAGAAGGGGCCAGGCCTTCCCACGGCCAATAGTCGCGCGTTTGACGAGATGCGCTGCGTTACGATGGCGCGATGGCAGTCACGCGATGCACCCCGCTTCCGTCGCATTCCGTCATCGCAGTCGTCGGCCGCGATGCCAGGACTTTCCTGCAGGGCCAGCTTTCGAACGACATCCTGGGTCTCGAGCGCCATCCGGGAATGCTGGCGGCGTCTTGCAACCGGCAGGGCCGCGTGCTTGCGACCATGCGCCTTGCCGCGGATGGCGACGACGTGCTGCTCGTCGTGCACAGGAAGCTCGCGCACACTCTCGTCGCGCAGCTCTCGGCGTTCGTGCTGCGCGCCGATGTGCGCTTCGAGGACCGCAGCAGGCACATTCAGGTTGCCGGGCTCATCGACGCAGAGCCCGACGCGCGCTGGTCGCAGGCGGCGGCTGCGGCGGCCGGACTCGCCATGCTGGTCGCGAGCCCGCGCCGGATCATGCTCGCGGGCACGCGCCCTGCGCTCGATGCCGCGCTCGCCGCGGTTCCGCGAAGCGCCCCCGAAGACTGGGAACGCGTCTGCGTCGCGGACGGCGAGCCGTCCATCATGCCCGCGACCGCCGCCCTCTGGCTGCCACAGATGCTGAACCTCGACCTGATCGGAGGAATCGGCTTCAGCAAGGGTTGCTATGTCGGCCAGGAGATCGTGGCGCGCGCCCAGCACCTCGGCCGGCTGAAACGGCGCACGCTGCGCTACGTCGGTCCCGCGGATGCCGAGCTGCAACCCGCGCAGGCGCTTTTCAGCGGCGAGACGCTCGCGGCCCAGGTCGTAATCAGCGCGCGCGACGATTCGTCGACGCAATGTCTCGCGGTCGTGGAACTGCTGTACTGCAGCGACCTGCTCGGCGCGAAGCCCGGCGGCTCCGAGTTCGTCCCCGGCGATCTGCCCTACGCGATTCCCGCGCCGCCTGCCAACGGCGACGACTGAGACGACAGTCGTCCGAAGGGGACGTTCACCTTCAGTCGCCCGAAGGGGACGTTCACCTTCGCCTTCGGTCCTTCGGGCGAAGGTGAACGTCCCCTTCGGAAGACTGTCACTTCAATCGTCGGCCGGGCGGCTCTTGAGCTGCGGAAACAGCAGCACGTCTCGGATACTGGGCGAATCCGTCAGCAGCATGACGAGCCGGTCGATCCCCACGCCGAGGCCGGCGGCGGGCGGCATGCCGTATTCGAGCGCGCGGATGTAGTCCGCGTCGAAGTACATGGCCTCCTGATCGCCCGCCTGCCTGCGCTGCATCTGCTCGCGAAAACGCTCGGCCTGTTCTTCGGGGTCGTTGAGCTCCGAAAAGCCGTTTGCGAGCTCTCGCCCGTCGACGAAGAACTCGAAGCGGTCCGTGACGAATGGATCCGCGTCCCTGCGTCGTGACAGTGGCGACACCTCGGTCGGATAAGAATGTATGAATGTCGGCTGCAACAGCCCCTGTTCACAGGTCCTCTCGAAGACGGCGAGCTGCAGCGCGCCGGCGCCTGCGTCCTTTCCGGTCTCGATGCCGAGCCGTGTGCAGACACCGCGAAGGTAGGAAGCGTCCCGCAGCTGCGCGTGCCCGAGGTCCGGATTGCGCTCGAGGATCGCCTCCTCGACCGAGCGCTTTGCGAATGGCCGGGCGAAATCGATGCGCCGGCTCTGGTAGCTGACGCTGCGCGCGCCCACGACGGCGTCCGCGAGCCCCTGCATCATCCGCTCGACGAGGCCCATGAAGTCCGCGCAGTCCGCGTAGGCCTGATACAGCTCCAGCATGGTGAATTCAGGATTGTGCTGCGTCGACAGACCTTCGTTCCGGAAATTGCGGTTGATCTCGTATACGCGCTCGAATCCTCCGACGACCAGCCGCTTCAGGTAGAGCTCGGGCGCGATGCGCAGGAACATGTCCTGTCCAAGCGCGTTGTGATGGGTGACGAAGGGGCGCGCGACCGCGCCACCCGGGATGGGCTGCATCATCGGCGTCTCGACTTCCAGGAAACCGAGGGCGTCGAGGAAGTCGCGCAGGAAGCGAACGATCCGGGTGCGCGTCTCGAACAGCCGTCGCACATCGCCGTTGACGATCAGGTCCACGTATCTCTGTCGGTAGCGCGTCTCCGTATCCGCGAGACCATGCCATTTGTCCGGCAGGGGCCGGAGCGCCTTGACGAGGAGCCGCACCGACTCGGCGCGCACCGAGAGCTCGCCCGCCCGCGTGCGCATCAGGACGCCCTGCGCGGCGACGATGTCGCCGACGTCGAAGCCCTTGAATTCCTCGTAGGCCGCGCCGAGGGCGTCAGCCTGCAGGTAGACCTGGATCTGGCCGCTCGCGTCCTGAAGCTTGGCGAATGACGCCTTGCCCATGAGACGCTTGAACATCATCCGGCCGGCGACGCGGACGCGCACCGGATTCGCGGCGAGCCATTCGTCGGTTTTCCCGTCCCAGGTCGCATGCAGGTCGGCCGCCAGCGCATCCCGCCGGAAGTCGTTCGGGAAGGCGACGCCCGAATCGCGCAGGCGCGCGAGCTTGGCGCGACGCTCGGCGATCAGCGCGTTGTCGTCGGTCGGCCCGGATGGATCACGCTGGGTCATGGCGGGAAGCTTACAGGCCCTGCTTAAGGCTCGCTTCCATGAAAGGATCGAGCGCGCCGTCGAGAACGGCGGACGGATTGCCTGTCTCGTAACCGGTCCTGAGATCCTTGATCCGCGACTGGTCGAGCACATAGGAGCGGATCTGGTGGCCCCAGCCGACGTCCGTCTTCTGGTCCTCCAGCACGCGCGCGGCCGCATTGCGCTTGTTGACCTCGAGCTCGTAGAGCTTCGCCTTCAGCATCTTCATCGCGGTGGATCGGTTCTTGTGCTGGCTGCGCTCGCCCTGGCAGGCGACGACGATGCCGGATGGCAGGTGCCGCAGCCGCACGGCGGAATCCGTCTTGTTGACGTGCTGGCCGCCGGCCCCGCTCGCGCGATAGGTGTCCATCTCGATGTCGGCGGGATTCACCTCGATCTGGATCTCGTCGTCGATGACGGGCGAGACGAAGACGGAGGCAAACGAAGTATGGCGACGGTTGCCGGAGTCGAATGGCGACTTCCGGACAAGCCGGTGCACGCCGGTCTCGGTGCGCAGCCACCCGTAGGCGTAGTCGCCGTCCACCTCGATCGAAGCGCTCTTGATGCCGGCGACTTCGCCCGGGCCCTGGTCGATGACGGAAGCCGTGAATCCGCGCGAGTCCGCCCAGCGCAGGTACATTCGAAGCAGCATGGACGCCCAGTCCTGCGCCTCGGTCCCGCCCGCGCCCGCCTGGATGTCGAGGAAAGCGCCGCGCGGGTCCATCTCGCCAGGGAACATGCGCGACAGCTCGAGCCGGCGCACCCGCCGCTCGAGGTCCGCGGAATCCTTGACGATATCCGCGAATCCGGCCTCGTCGCTTTCCGCCTCCACGATCGAGAGGAGTTCCGCCGCATCCGACAGGCCGGACGCAAGCTGGTCGAGTTCGCCGATGGTGGCGTCGAGCCGCGCCCGCTCGCGGCCGAGGGCCTGGGCCTTCTCCGGCGCGTTCCAGATCTTGGAATCGCCGAGTTCGTGATTCAGTTCTTCGAGGCGCTCGCGCTTGCCGTCGTAATCAAAGGTACCCCCTCAGCGCCTTGAGGCGCTCCGTGAGGTCTTCGATCAAGCGACGAGTCGGCGCGGTTTCCATGGCGGCGGCATCTTACCAGACGCCTAGGCCGGCAATTGCACGTGCTCCGCGAGCAGTTCCGCGCGGGCGACGCCGCCAAACGTCGTCGACTGCAGGCGGTAAGCGAGCCTCAGGCGCGCGCCGGCAGCCGGGCGCTTCGCACCGTCGTCGTCGAAATAGCCGAACGCGATTGCCTCGATCGGAAGCGATGCGGCTTTCGTCCGCAGCCAGAGCTTCAGGTGGCGGTCGCCGACGGCGCGCGCTTCGACGACGTCGAACTCGCCTTCGAACACGGGCTCCGGGAAGCCCTGGCCCCAGGGCCCGCCGTCTTCGAGCGCCCGCGCGGTCTCGAGCGAGATCTCCTCGCCCGCCAGCTCGCCGTCCGTCTCGAGAACGTTCTGCATCTGCTCAGGCGTGAGCCTGCGCCCGATCTCGTCAGAGAATGCGTCGGCGAACTTCGCCAGTGCCGTTCGCCTGAGCGTGAGCCCGGCGGCCATCGCGTGCCCGCCATAGCGATCGATCAGGCCCGGGTGGCGCGTCGCGATCGCCTCGAGCGCATCGCGCACGTGCAGGCCCGCGACCGAGCGTACGGAGCCCCGGAGCTCCACTTCGTTGGCCGGCGCGAACGCGACGACCGGCCGGTGCAACCGATCCTTCATCCGCGACGCAACGAGCCCGACGACGCCCGCGTGCCATCCGCCATCGAATAGCGTGAGTCCCGGCGGGAGATCGCCTTCGGCAATGCGAAGGCTCCGGACCGCCACGGCGGCCTCGTCACGCATCCGGCTCTCCATCTGTCGCCGCTCGCGATTGAGCCGGTCGAGCTCACTCGCGAGTCGCAGGGCTTCTTCAGCCTCGTCCGTCACGAGGCAGCGGATGCCGACCGCCATGTCGTCGATACGCCCCGCCGCGTTCAGCCGCGGCGCGATCTGGTGACCGAGCTGGCGCGCCGACAGCTCGTCGAGCCTGCAGCCTGCGACCCGTGCCAACGCCATGAAGCCCGGCGTCGCCGCGCGCGCGCGCGCGCGTCTCAGCCCCTCCTGCACGAGGATCCGGTTGTTGCGGTCGAGCGGCACGAGGTCGGCGACCGTGCCGAGCGCGACGAGGTCCAGCAGGTCCGCGACTGCGGGCAAACGGCGCTTCTGCCTGATCTCGAGCTCGCGGGTCAGCGACGCCATCAGGTAGAAGGCGACGCCGACGCCCGCAAGGGCGCGGCTGCCGAACCCGGCACCGGGGAGATTCGGATTCACGTGGGCCGCGCACTCGGGCAGGCGGGTCGCAGGCAGGTGGTGGTCAGTCACCAGGACTTCGATGCCTTGTGCGCGGGCGGCCTCGATGCCCTCGAAGGCCGAGACTCCGTTGTCCACTGTGATCAGCAGCTGTGCCTTTTCGTCCACGAGCTCGGCGACGAGGGCCGGCGTCAGGCCGTAGCCATGGCGGAGCCGGTCCGGCACGCGCATGCCGATGTTCGTGTACCCGAGGCGACCGAGCTGGCGCAGGACGAGCGCTGTGCTGGTTGCGCCGTCGGCATCGAAATCGCCGACGACCAGGATCCTGGAACCGCGCTCGAGGTGCGAAACCAGCAGTTCCGTGGCCTGGCCGATTCCGTCCAGCGTCGAGACCGGCAGCAGCGAGCGAAGGTCGAGGGACAGCTCGTCGGCGTGGCGCACGCCGCGCGCCGCATAAACGCGGCGAAGCACAGGATGGAGGCGCTCGTCGAAGGCGTCGATGGCGCCTGTTGGCCGGCGCCGGAGCTTGACGGGCTGTGCACGCGGCAGGTCGCGGGATTTCATCGGCGGCCATGATAGCGGCGCAAGACCCCGGCGATTGGCTATATTTCCGGTTCGATGGAGTTCAACCGCGAAGCCGCCGGCGAGGCGAATGCAATCGTCGCCTGCACCGAGAACGAAGTGCGATTGCGCCATCGTGCAATTGCGGGGAGCGTGATCGTGACGCGGGACACGGTCCAGGACGATTGGCGTCCGCCGGCTCCGGAGACGCTGTCGATCGACGACTTCGCGAATCTGCTCGCGCTCGCGCCGGAAGTCGTACTGCTCGGCACGGGCAGCCGTCAGCGCCTGCCGCCGCCCGCGCTTTATGCGGCATTCGCCGAGCGCGGCATCGGCCTCGAGGTCATGGACAACCGGGCCGCCTGCCGCACCTTCAACTTGCTCCTATCCGAGTACCGCGACGTCGCCGTCGCGCTGATGCTCTGATGGTGTGATGGTGCCGGGTCGCACTTTCGTCATCTACGACTCGGAGTAGATGACGAAAGTGCGACCCGGCACCATCAACGCGGCGGCAGCTGCGTCAGCGGGTCGAGCGGCTCGCCTTCGAGACGAATCTCGAAATAAAGCATCGGCTGCCGAGAGGGGCCGAGTCCCATCGCAGCGATCTGCTGGCCCGCGCGGACTTCGTCGCCCTCCTTCACCTGCACGAACGCATTGTGGCCATAGGCCGTGAGCCAGCCCCGCACGTGGTTGATGATCACGAGCTCGCCGTAGCCCAAGAGCGCGCTGCCGGTATAGACGACCTTGCCGTCGGCTGCCGCGAGTACGGGCTGGTTGAAGCCGCCGTCGATGCGAAGTCCGACGCCTCCCGAGGGCTGGCGCACGGTGCCAACGACCGTGCCCACGTCGACCGGCCAGCGCCAGGCGGGTGGCCGGTGCGCCGGATCATCCGGTGACGCACGTCGGGCCGGAGCCACCTCGGGCTCAACCGCCTTCCCGGCGACGACGGCGCCGCCCGGCGGGCGATTCAGGCGAAGCCGTTCACCGGGATGGATCAGGTAGTCGCGGCCGATGCCGTTCCAGCGGGCGATGTCGCGGTAATCGAGGCCGTAGCGCCGGGCAATCGAGTAAAGGGTCTCGCCGGCGCGAACCACGTGGTAGTCGGGTGCGGAAGGTCGGCGCTCATTCCCGGAACAGGCGGCAATCGCGATCGCCGCGACACATGCGACCCATCGATTCAGGTAACACCGCCGAGCAATGGAACAAAGCTCACGAAGCCGAGCCGCTCGCGCAGGAACTGGTCCTGGCGCCGCGTGAACCGCAGCAGTTCCTGCCGCCCTTCCGGGCCGACCGGCGCCACCAGGCGTCCGCCCTCCGCGAGCTGGTCAAGCAGCTTTTGCGGCAGTGCGTGCGGCGCCGCGGCGAGCAGGATTCCGTCGAAAGGCGCTTGCGATGGCCATCCGCCAGAGCCGTCACCATGCTTGAAGCGGACGTTCTTCACCCCGAGCTCGCGCAGGCGCTCGCGCGCCCGCTCGAGCAGCGGCTCGATGCGTTCGATGCTGTAGATCCGGCCGACAAGCGGCGAAAGCACCGCAGTCTGGTAGCCGCAACCGGTTCCGATCTCCAGCACCTTCTCCGGCGTGCCGCCGATCGTGATCGCCTCCGTCATTCGCGCGACGACATAGGGCTGCGAAATCGTCTGGCCGTGCCCTATCGGCAGCGCCGTGTCCTCATACGCGCGGCTTGCGAGCGCCTCGTCCACGAACAGGTGGCGCGGCACGTTCCGGATGCGGTCGAGCACGCGCGCATGGCGGATGCCCTGCTCGACGAGCCGCTGGATCAGGCGCTCGCGCGTGCGCGCGCTCGTCATGCCGATGCCGCTGCGCTCGCTCGTCACGCGGCGGGCCCCGCGAGCCACTCGCGCAGGCTCTCGAGCGCGGCGTGCCGCGTGAGGTCGACCTGCAGCGGGGTCACCGACACGAATCCATTGGAGACCGCGTGGAAATCGGTTCCCGGCCCGGCGTCCTGGCCCGCGCCGGCGGCCCCCACCCAGTAGATCTCGCGCCCGCGCGGATCCTGGCCGCGGACCGCGGCCTTGGCGCGATGGCGATGGCCGAGCCGGGTCACTTCGAAGCCCTGCAGGGATTCGTAGGGAAGGTCCGGCACGTTGACGTTCAGGATCATCGACCGGTGCAGCGGCTTCGCGAGGAGTCGCAGCACGAGCTCGCGCGCGACGCGCGCGGCGGTGGAAAAATGCGGCGCGGCGCCGCCCTGCGCCACGAGCGAGACGGCGACCGTCGGCAACCCCAGGAACCGCCCTTCGATTGCGGCCGCGACCGTACCCGAGTAGAGCACGTCGTCGCCGAGATTGGCTCCGTCGTTCACGCCGGAGACGACCATGTCGAATTCGAAATCGAAGAGTCCCGTGATCGCGAGATGCACGCAATCGGTCGGCGTGCCGTTGATGACGTACCAGGTGTCCTCGTCCACGCGCTGCACGCGCAGCGGTACCTCGAGCGTCAGCGAGTGGCTTGCGCCGCTGCAATTGCGGTCCGGTGCGACGACGGTGAGCGGCGCGACGCCGGTCAGCGCCTCGCGCAGAATGCGCAGCCCTTCGGCGCGATATCCGTCGTCGTTGGCCAGCAGGATCTTCACGTCAGGTGTCTCGTCACAGTCGCGTGCTACGCGACCGGGCCGCACTATACTGTAAGCTCCGTCGCCGCGGCGCATTGACGGAGGAAGCCGCTATCAAGGACGAGGAACGCGAACTGTTCCGCGCCGCCGTGCGCGACGTGAGGCCGCTCCGCAATGCGAAGCGGCCTCCCGAGCGCGAGCGCAAGCGGCCGCGCGCAAGCTCCCGCCGCGCCGACGAGGCGCAGGTGCTCGCCGACTCGCTTTCCTTCGATCCGGCGGATCTCGACGTCGAATCCGGTGACGAGCTTCGCTATCGCCGCGAAGGCGTTGCCGAGTCCGTCCTCCAGCGGCTGCGGCGCGGCGAGTACGCCGTGCGCGACGAGATCGACCTGCACGGCATGACCCAGGACGAGGCGCGCCGCGCCCTGGCCAACTTCCTGGGCGAGGCCGTCCTGCACGGGCACCGCTGTGTCCGGATCATCCATGGCAAGGGTCGCGGTTCCGGCAATCGCGGCCCGGTTCTCAAGTCAGCGGTCAACCGCTGGCTTCGCCGCCACGCGGTCATCCGGGCATTCTGCTCGGCGCGCCGCAACGACGGCGGGACCGGAGCCGCCTACGTGCTCCTCGACAGTTAGTCGCCCGCCGCCTCGGGAACCCGCGCGTCGAGGATCTCCCGGAGGACCGCCGTCGCATAGCCGCCCCGCGGCAGCTCGAATTCGACCTCGAGCGCGTCCGCATCGAGACGATGGATGAATGCGGCGGGCCGCAGCACGAGCGCGCGCCGCTCGGCCCGCAGTTCGACGGATGCCATGTGCCCCGGCAACGGCGCGACCGCGGCGAGCGCTGCGTCCTCGACGCGCGCGGCCTCCCCACCCGGCAGGACACCGCCGCTTCCGCAGAGCGGGCCGGTCGGCGAGACGTCGCCTTCGCGAAGCCTGCGGAGCAGTTCCTCCTCAGGATCGTCCGCGATGAACACGGACCGGCTCCCGCTCAGGTTGACCACTTCGCCAGGCAGCAGGCGGTTCCAGGTGCTTGCAGCCACGCGCGCGGCGAGCACCGCATTGAAGGCAAGCGCGCGCGCAGAAGAGAGCAGGAAGGCTCGCGGCTCACGGCCGCGCGGAAGACGCCCGCTGTCGAGCCATTCCCGGACCCTGCGGAGGTTCGCCCCTGCAATGCCGAAGCGCTGCATGCCGAAGTAGTTCGGCACGCCGGACGCCTGGATGAGTGCGATTCGGGCGCCGATCGCGCCCGCGTCGCCCTGAAGGCCACGGACGCGGATTCGGAAACGATTGCCCGCGAGCGCGCCGCGGCGCAGCTTGCGCGAATGCGGATGCTCGCCGAGGACCCGGAATCCGTCGCCAGTATACCCGACGAAGGAAGCGGCGTCCTTGCCGGCCGGCACCGAAAACCATTGGCGCGCGATCGCGCGCCGGTCTTTCTGTCCCGCGAATCCGACGTCGGCAGGCGGACGACTGGCGCGGACCGCCAGTGCCCGCGCGACGAACAGGGTATTGGCCCCCTCCTTCTCGACGAGCAGCAGCCGGTGCGCCTCGCCGCCGTCCGGCTCGAAGCCCAGGCGCTCTTCCACCCTGAAGTCCCTGGCCTCGACCCGCAGGGCACCGGAGACCGGAGTCTCGCCGAAGGCCCGTGGCGGCTCGATCGCAAGCCGATGCCATGCTTGATGCGTCGCAGGCTCAGCGGGCATCGCCTTCCCGCAGCAGCACCACCGCATGCGCCGCCAGACCCTCGCCCCGACCGAGCGCGCCGAGCCCCTCCGCCGTCGTCGCCTTCACGTTCAGGCAATCGCGCGCAATGCCGAGGTCACCGGCGATGTTCGCGCAGATGGCCTCCCGATGCGGCCCGATCCGCGGTGCCTCGGCGAGCAGCGTGAGGTCGCAGTTCTCCACCGCAAATCCGCGGGCGGCGACGAGCCGCGCGACCTCGCGCAGCAGCGCGCGGCTGTCGGCACCGGCGTAGCGCGCATCCCCCGGTGGAAAGTGCTCGCCGATGTCGCCGAGCGCGGCGGCACCCAGCAATGCATCCATCAGCGCGTGGAGCAGGACGTCGCCGTCGGAATGCGCGACGACGCCCTTCGAGTGCGGAATGGTGACACCGCCGAGGCGAACCGAGTCGCCAGGCCCGAAGCGGTGGACGTCGAAGCCGTGACCGATCCTCATTTCCGCCTCCGGGCAGCCCGCATTGCGGCCTCGGCGAACCGGAGGTCGGCGGGCCGGGTCACCTTGATGTTCTGCGGCGAGCCCGGTACGAGCAGCGGCCGCAGCCCGAGCTTCTCCATGGCGGCTGCCTCGTCCGTCGCGTCGAATCCTGCCGCGAGAGACTGGGAAAGCGCGCGGACGAGCGGACCGAGGCGGAACATCTGCGGCGTCTGCGCGCGCCAGAGCCGCTCGCGCGGCAGGCTGCGCAGGCTCCGCCCGTCGTCGTCCGCCTGCTTGACCGTGTCGGCGACCGGCACGGCGAGCAGTCCGCCGACCGCGTCGCGGCGGCAGGTTGTTAAGAGCGCGTCGACGTCTTTACGCGGCAGGCACGGGCGGGCTGCGTCGTGAACCAGCACCCAATCCTCCTCGTCGGCCGTGATGAGCGCCTGGAGCCCGTTCAGCACGGAGCTTGCGCGCGTCGGGCCGCCCGCCACGGCGACCACGCGGCTGCGCAGGAGTCTTGGCAGGCGCTCGAAGCGACGGTCGCCGGCATTGAGCACGGCGACACCGCCCGCGACGCCCTTCACCGAAATCAGGGTTCGCAGGCAATGCTCGAGGAGCGTCTTCCCCGCAATGCGGAGATAGGGTTTCGGAATTGAGCCGCCGTAGCGTTCGGAACGCCCGGCGGCGGCGATCACGAACCAGATGCGCCCGCCCACCTCGGAATCAGGGGGTCGTCGCGGCCTGCATCGGCGCGGGTGCTGCCTGCTCCGAGTCGGGCGACCGGTGCGATGAATCGACCACCTGGTAGAAGGTTTCGTTGGCCGCGATCATGCCGAGATCGTTGCGGGCCCGTTCCTCGAGCGCTGTCAGGCCGTGCTTCAGGTCCCCGACCTCAGCCTTGATCTGGGCATTGCGTTCAACGAGCACTTCGTTCTCGGCGCGCTGGCTCTCCACGGCCTCCGCGAGCTGCCAGACTTCGCGCATGCCCTCGTCCGAGACCCACAGGCGGGCCTGGAGCATCACGAGCGCGGCGAGCAGCGCGGCGATGACGAGCTTCATGGGGCCGGGAGAGTAGCACGATCCGGCATCGTGCAGGCCAGGTGACTCACCGGCGCTTGACCGGGAATGCGTCGCGGCCGGCATATCGCGCCCGCGCGCCGAGCTGCTCCTCGATCCGCAGCAGCTGGTTGTACTTCGCCACGCGATCGGAACGCGAGAGCGAGCCCGTCTTGATCTGGGTCGCGGGCGTGCCGACCGCGATGTCGGCGATCGTCGCGTCCTCGGTTTCGCCGGAACGGTGTGACACCACCGACGCATAGCCTGCCTTGGTCGCCATGTCGATCGCGGCGAGCGTCTCCGTGAGCGTCCCGATCTGGTTCGGCTTGATCAGGATTGCGTTCGCGACGTTTTCCGCGATGCCGCGCGAAAGGATCTCGGTATTCGTCACGAACAGGTCGTCGCCGACGAGCTGCAGCTTCTTGCCGAGCCGCTGCGTCAGGATGCCCCAACCTGCCCAGTCGGATTCCGCCATGCCGTCCTCGATCGTGAGGATCGGGTAGCGCTGCGCGAGCTCTGCGAGGTAGTCCGCGAATTGCGCCGCGCTGAACTTCCGCCCCTCGGATTCGAGGTGGTAGCTGCCGTTCTTGTGGAACTCGCTGCTCGCGACGTCGAGTCCGAGCCAGACGTCGTGACCCGGGTGATAGCCCGCCTTTTCGATCGCCTCGAGGATCACGCCAAGCGCGGCCTCGTTCGACGGCAGGTTCGGGGCGAATCCGCCTTCGTCGCCGACCGCGGTCGACAACCCGCGATCGAGCAGGAGTCTCTTCAGGCGATGGAATATCTCGGCGCCGGCGCGCAAGGACTCCCTGAAGCTGGGCAGACCGGCGGGAACGATCATGAACTCCTGGATGTCGAGGCTGTTGTCGGCATGGGCGCCGCCATTCACGATATTCATCATCGGCACCGGCAGGACGACCGCGTCGTCGCCGCCGAGATAGCGGTACAGCGGAAGCTTCTGGGCCGCCGCGGCTGCGCGCGCCGTCGCGAGCGACACCGCGAGGATCGCATTCGCGCCGAGATGCGACTTGTTCTCGGTGCCGTCGAGCTCGCGCATGCGGCGATCGATGCCTGCCTGGTCGGCGGGATCGCGGCCGACGAGCGAGTCGCGCAGCGCTCCGTTCACGTGCTGGACGGCGTTCAGCACGCCTTTGCCCATGTAGCGCGCCGCGTCGCCGTCGCGCAGCTCCACGGCCTCGCGCGTGCCGGTCGATGCGCCCGAAGGCACGGCGGCGCGGCCGACCGTCCCGTCGTCGAGCTCGACGTCGGCCTCGACGGTCGGATTGCCGCGGGAGTCGATGATCTCGCGGCCGCGGATGTCGACAATCCGCATCAGAGCGTCGACTCTGCGAATGGCCTCGACTTGACCGCGCGGTCGAGCTCGACGAGGAGCGTCAGCAGCTCGCGCATGCGCGGCAGCGGCCAGGCGTTCGGACCGTCAGAGAGCGCCTTCGCCGGGTCCGGGTGGGTCTCCATGAAGACGCCCGCGACGCCCGCCGCGACGGCAGCGCGCGCGAGCACCGGCACGAACTCGCGCTGGCCTCCCGAGGACTTGCCCTTGCCTCCGGGGAGCTGCACGGAATGCGTCGCGTCGAACACGACGGGCGCCCCGAACTCGCGCATGACCGACAACGCGCGCATGTCCGACACCAGGTTGTTGTAGCCGAAGCTGAAACCGCGCTCGCAGACCATGATGGCTTCATTGCCGGTCGACCGGGCTTTCTCGACCACGTTCGACATCTCCCAGGGACTCAGGAACTGGCCCTTCTTGATGTTCACGGGCTTGCCTTGCGAGCACACGTTCACGATGAAGTTCGTCTGACGGCACAGGAACGCGGGCGTCTGCATCACGTCCACGACCGAGGCGACCTCGCCGAGCGGCGTGTCCTCGTGCACGTCGGTCAGGACCGGCACGCCGTGCTGACGGCGCACGTCCTCGAGCACCTTCAGTCCCTGCTCGATCCCCGGCCCGCGAAACGAGGCGCGCGATGACCGGTTCGCCTTGTCGTAGGACGCCTTGAAGACGAAGGGAATGCCGAGCGCCCCGGTGATCTCCTTCAACGTGCCCGCGATCTCCTGCGTGAGGCCGGGGCTCTCGACCACGCAGGGACCCGCGATGAGGAATAGCGGCCGGTCGGGACCGATCTCGGCGCCCGCGAGCTTCACGCGCTGGCCGCCCGCGGGAGCTTGCCGACCGCATGCTCGCGCGCGGCGCGCACGAAGCTCGAGAAGAGCGCATGGCCGTCGCGCGGATTCGAGGTGAATTCCGGGTGGAACTGAACGCCGATGAACCAGGGATGCGACGGCAGCTCGACGATCTCGACGAGGCCGTCTTCCGAGTACGCCGAAATCGCGAGACCCGCCTTCTGCATGCGCTCCAGGTAGTTGTTGTTGAACTCGTAGCGATGCCGGTGCCGCTCGTGGATCACGTCGCGCCCGTAGACCTTGCGCGCCAGCGTCCCCGTCAGGATGCGGGACTCCTGGGCGCCGAGCCGCATGGTGCCGCCGAGGTCCGAGAGGTCATCACGGCGAAGCGTCTCGCCCGTGCGGTCGCGCCACTCCGTGATGAGCGCTATGACCGGGTCAGCGGCGCCCCGCTCGAATTCCGTCGAGTTCGCGCCGGGAAGCCCGAGGACGCCGCGCGCGAACTCGATGACCGCGACCTGCATGCCGAGGCAGATGCCGAGATACGGCACGCCGTGCTCTCGCGCGTAACGAACCGCAGCGATCTTGCCTTCTATTCCCCGCTCGCCAAAGCCGCCCGGCACGAGGATCGCGTCCATGCCCGAGAGGCTCGCGGTGCCCGCGGTCTCGAGATCGGTGGACTCGACGTAGTGGACCTGGACTCCGGTGCGCGTCTTCAGGCCTGCGTGACGCAGCGCCTCGTTCAGCGAGATGTAGGAATCGCGGATCTGCACGTACTTGCCGACCATCGCGACGTTGACCGTCGCGTCGTGCTGCTGGCGCGCCGAGACGACCTGCTGCCATTCGCGAAGGTCCGCGGGCGGCGCATCGATGCCGAGCTTGTCGCAGACGATCGCGTCGAGGTGCTGCTCGTGCAGCAGGATCGGGATCCGGTAGATGTCGTCGGCATCCACCGCCGAGATGACGGCCCGCTCCTCGACATTCGTGAACAGCGCAATCTTGCGTCGCTGCTCTTCCGGCAGCGGGTCGCGGCAACGGCACAGGAGCACGTCGGGCTGGATGCCGATGCCCCGGAGCTCCTTGACCGAATGCTGCGTGGGCTTGGTCTTGATCTCGCCGGAGCCGCCGACGATCGGGACGAGCGTCAGGTGGATATAGACGCAGCTGCCGCGGCCCTGTTCGACCCCCATCTGGCGGATCGCCTCCAGGAATGGCAGCGATTCGATGTCGCCGACCGTGCCGCCGATCTCGACCATGCAGACGTCGGCATCGCCGGCACCGAGGCGGATGCTGCGGATGATCTCGTCCGTGATGTGCGGGATGACCTGGACGGTCGCGCCGAGGTAGTCGCCGCGACGCTCGCGCGCGATCACGCGCTCGTAGATGCGGCCGGTCGTGAAATTGCTGTTGCGGCCGGTGGTCGTGCGGACGAATCGCTCGTAATGCCCGAGGTCGAGGTCCGTCTCGGTGCCGTCCTCGGTGACGAAGACTTCCCCATGCTGGAACGGGCTCATGGTGCCCGGGTCCACATTGATATAGGGGTCGAGCTTGACCATGCGGACCTTGAGCCCGCGGCCCTCGAGGATCGCCCCCAGGCTGGCCGAAGCGAGGCCCTTCCCCAGCGAGGACACCACGCCACCGGTCACGAACACGAATCGAGTCATGGAAATTCCCGCCGTCGGTCGAAACGACGGGAATTCAGTCTAGTTGAGCGCTGCCCGCGGTGCCAGCGGAAATGTGAACCGGTTCACACGCGAGCCGACATAACCAGATCTCCGGACCGGCCTCTCGGCCGTTCGTCGCCGCGGCACGAGCGCCCGTCGGAAGGCCCGCTTTTGCGGGGTTTGCACTCTTTATAGTGCGAGCCATGAAAAGAGCCCAGGCCGGATTCACGCTGCTGGAGTTGATGGTGGTCCTCGCGATCGCCGGCGTGCTGATGGCCGTCGCGATCCCGGCGATGGGCAACTTCATCCGCAATTCGCGGATCACGGGCGCCGCCAACGACGTCATGGCCGGCTTTCATTTCGCACGCTCCGAGGCCATCAAGCGTCGCGTCCCAGTGACGCTTTGCACGAGCGCCAATTCGCAGGCCGCCAATCCCACCTGCGCTGCATCACCATTGCTGACAGGCTGGGTCGCCTTCGTCGACACGAACCAGAACGGCCAGGTTGACGTCGGCGAAGCGGTGCTGACGCAGCACGAGGCGATGAACGCGCAGATCACCGCGCGATCCTCCATCAGTCCGTTCGCCGTCACCTACGGGATGAATGGCCTCGCGCTGGTCCCGAACCCGGCCCAGCTCGTGCTTTGCGATGAGCGCGGCAACACGCCCTCCGGCGGAGAATTGTCGGCGGCCCGCGGCATCCTGGTTGCGGTCACGGGCCGCGCCGGTGTGACGCGGAACCTGGATGAAATCCAGGATCTCCTCGACGCGATCGGAGTCGACGTCGGCGGTTGCGAGGCCAACTGAGTCATGCGCAGCCACATGAACCGATTCCACGTCTTGCGTCGCCCCGGCCAGAAGGGCTTTACCATGGTCGAGGCGTTGGTGGCGCTCGTCGTGCTTTCCATTGGCCTGCTCGGCATCGCGGCCCTGCTCCTCAAGAGCCTGCAGTCCGGGCGTACTGCGACCTATCGCACCCAGGCCGTGAATCTTACGGCGGACCTTGCCGATCGAATCCGCATGAATCGGACGGCCACCGTCGCCTACGGGACGCTCTTTGCGGATGCCGAAGTCGCGGTTCCGGCGTGCGACACCACGGGCGGTTGCACGGACGCCGATCTGGCGGCGACCGATCTGTCCCGCTGGAAGGCGACGATCGCCCTGTTGCTGCCGAACGGCGAGGGTCAGGTCGTCGTGACGCCGCCCCTGGGCGCAGGCGAGCCGGACAACTATGTCATCACGGTGCGCTGGGCTGAAGTCGGCGAAGTGGCCCCGGTCACCTTCCAGATCGGTTTCCAGACATGAACACACAGGGCACTGCAGGCCGAATGCAGCGAGGACTCAGTCTCGTAGAGCTGATGGTTGCGCTTTCCATCGGCGTCTTCCTGCTGGCCGGCGCAGTCGCGGTCTTCGGCAAGACCCGCGACCTGTACCGGACCAATGACGCCACGGCTCGCCTTCAGGAGACGGCCCGCTACGCGATGGGCACGATCGAGGCGGACCTGCGCATGGCCAATTACTGGGGTCTCATGAGCAACCCCGATGCGGTCGACAACGGCCCCAAGCTTGATCCCTTGAACCCGCCGGCGTTGCAGCCCTATACGCTGCCGGCTGAACTGAATCCTTATTCCGGCGCCATCAGTCAGTGCGGCGCCATGTGGGCGGTGAAACTGCCCCTGTACGTCGAGGCCAACAACGACGCCTATGGCTACGCCTGCGCCGCGTTCGGCACGGCCGTTCCAGGGTCCGATCAGTTGACGATTCGCCGCGCTTCGACGCAGGAAATCGACCCGGTCGCCGGTCTGCCCGCGAGCGCCGGGCAGATCAAGCTGCAGACGAGCCGCGTGAGGGGAACGCTGTTTGCGGGCGGCGCGACACCGCCCGATTTCTCGCCCCCGACATCGGAATCGCGGGCGCTGATCGCGAACGGCTATTACGTCGATCAGGATTCCGACGAGCGCAATGGCACGCCGTCGCTGCGCCGCAAGCAGCTCGACGTGCAGGCTGGCGCCACGGTCATGGGCGACCTGCAGATCGTTCCGGGCGTCGAGGATCTCCAGGTCGAGTTCGGCGCGGATTTCAACGACGACCAGAACGCCGACTATTTCGTGCAGCCGAACGCCGCGATTCCCGCCGGTGACCGGATCGTCGCGGTTCGCGTTTGGCTCCTCGTGCGCGCCGAACAGCAGGAAACCGGTTTCATCGACGGCAACAGCTACACCTATGCGAGCCGCATCGCCTACGCGCCCGCCGATTCGTTCCGGCGGGTTCTCGTCAGCAAGACGGTCGCGCTCAGGAATACACGTCGATGAAACACATGACACGCAACCGGCAACAGGGCGCGGCGCTCGTCGTCGGGCTCGTGCTGCTCCTCGTGCTGACGATCCTCGCCGTATCCGGCGTATTCACTTCGACCATGGAATTGCGGATGGTCCGCAACACGCAAAGCCAGGAGCGTGCGTTCCAGGCGGCGGAGGTTGCGATCGAGAATGCGCTGGCCAATCCGTTGCTCAATACCAGCGTGCCGGAAATCCAGGCGCCGGTGGCCAACCCCAATTCAGTCAACGATCAGTACTCGTACACGCTGGCGCATACCTGCACGTCACTCGTGCCCATAGATGGTTGGGGAGTCGTCGCAAATTCGGCCTACCACTTTCAGGTCAACGCCTCCGGAACCGGTCCCGATAACGCCGTTGCCCAGCATGTACAAGGATTCTTCGTCATCGGGCCGTTCCAAGACGACCCTGTTTGCGATCCTCCTTAAGGAGACAGTCGAATGAGCCACTCAGACACGATCCCCATGACGCCTGGCGGCCGCCCGTTTCGCCGCGCTTCCTGGCTTGCCGCCGCAATCGGCGTGCTCGTGACGACTGCGGCGGGCGCCGCGCTGCCGCTCAAGACGATCGAGGACTGCCTCGAATCGGGCACCAGCCTCGTCAGGCTTCCCGGAACTGCCGGCGGCACCCTGTCCGCGAGCCAATGCAGCGGCTGTCCGGCCGTGCGCCTCTCCTTCAATTCGCGCACGCGGTATTTCATCGGCAAGGATCTGGTGACCTACGCGAAGCTGCGCGAAGCGGCAGCCAAGGGCGACCTGCGGCTCGACCTGTTTTACGACCCCAAAACCCGGAATCTGACCCGTCTGCGCCTGGCCGCGGCCGGCAACGACAAGTGAGTGCACTGACATGAATCAGACAATCAGCCGTCTCTTTCACTTCGCCGGCGCGGTCGCGCTGACGGCGCTCAACTGCGTCGCGGCGGCCGATGAAACCGAAATCTTCGTCGGTACCGGCAATGCGGTGTCGAGCCAGCGGCCGAACATCCTGTTCGTCATCGACACCTCGGGCAGCATGTCGACCGACGTCGTGACACAGGTCCCGTTCAATCCCGCAACCGTCTATCCCGGCAGCTGTGCCGCGAACCGCGTTTATTTGCAGCAGGGCAACAATTCCAGCAATCCGCCGGCCTGCACCAACGCCAACTCGGTGCCGCTGGTCGCGTTCAAGTGCAACGCGGCGGTTCAGGCGTTTACGACTGCCGGCTTTTACATCGCCGACCGGGCCGCGCAGTGGCGCGGGGCAGGGCCGCGCTGGCGCAACGTCCAGGGCAACACCGGCAATAACGTCTGGGTCGAATGCCGGGCCGATGCCGGTCTGCACGGCGACGGCGTCAATGTCACCCGGCTTTGGGCGGCAGACGCGGCCAATGGCCCGTGGACCGCGAACTCGGGCCAGCAGATCGGCTGGAACCAGAACGGCGCCGACCGCAGTTACGTATTCTATTCGGGCAACTATATCAACTGGTTGCGGAACGCCAGCACGATCACGCAGACGCGCCTCCAGATCGTGCAGGACGTCGCCACCAGCACCATCGGCCAGCTCGCGGCCTCAGCCACCGTCAATGTCGGCCTGATGCAGTTCAGCAACAACACCAACAATGGTTGCAGTAACACCGGCACATCCGAAGGCGGCATGGTGCTGCGCGAGATGGGTCCAGTCGAGACGCAAGCGCCGCTGATGATCGCGGACATTGCCGCTCTGAACGCCGACGGCTGCACGCCGTTGTCTGAGTCGATGTACGAGGCCTACCTGTACCTGAGCGGCAGCCGCGTCGACTACGGCATCAATTCGCGCAAGAGCCCGACCGTTGCGTACCCGAGCATCCTGAGTTCGCGCCAGGCTGCTCCGAATACGAGCATCTACAATAGCCCGCTGACGATCTCCTGCCAGAAGAACTTCATCGTGCTCCTGACGGACGGTATCCCGACCGCGGACAACAGCGCGAATACCGAAATCGAGGCGCTGATCGGCGGTGCCTGCGCGGGCGCCGGCGACGGCCGCTGCCTCGAGGAGATCGCGAAGTATATGTACGACAACGACGTCCGTCCGACGCTGGCGGGCGTGCAGAACGTGACGACCTACACGATCGGCTTCGGGCCGGAGGTCTCCGGCTCGGCGGCGCTGCAGAACACCGCAGCCGGCGCCGGCGGCGTGTTCTACGAGGCGAGCGATACGGCGACGCTGACAACCGTGCTGACCAATATCGTGCGAACCATCCTCGACTTCAATACGTCGTTCACCGCGCCAGCGGTGTCGATCAATGCTTTCAACCGCACCCAGAACCTGAATGAACTCTTTGTCACCGTGTTCCGGCCCAGCGAGACTTACGCGTGGAGCGGCAACATCAAGAAGTACAAGCTTGCGAGCAACGGTGAGATCGTGGACGCCAACAATGCGCCCGCCGTCGAAGTCTCGACCGGGTTCTTCCGCACGACGGCCCAGAGCTTCTGGACCACCGGCGTTGACGGCGACAGCGTGAGCCTCGGCGGCGCCGCCAACGAGCTGCCGAATCCCGTTTCCCGGAAGGTCTACAGCGATATCAATCCGGCATCCGCACTCACCGCGGCCACGAACTCGGTCGTGAGCACCAACGCGGGAATTACGACCGCGATGCTGGGACTCGGTGCCGCCGAGGCCCCGGGCCGCGTCGCACTGATCAACTGGATGCGCGGCACCGACGTGGACGACGCCAACGGCGACGGCTCGACCACGGACGCGCGCCTCGCCATGGGCGATCCGATGCACGGCCGGCCCGCGACCGTCATTTACGGCGGCTCGGTCGCGAATCCCGACCCGTTGGACGGTGTCGTGTTCGCAGTGACCAACGAAGGCTTTCTCCATGCGATCAGCGCCGTCGACGGCAGCGAATTGTGGGCATTCATGCCGCAACAGATGCTGCTGCGCGCACGGGATCTCTACTACGACGAAGCCGTCGCGGATCGCGTGTGGGGCCTCGACGGCAACATCCGCGTGATCCGGAATGAAGTCAACACCAATGGCGTGATCGAGCCGGCACTCGGCGAAACCGTCCGGATCTACTTCGGAATGCGTCGCGGCGGCAGCGAGTACTACGCCCTCGACGTGACCAACCGTACTGCGCCGACGCTGCTGTTCAAGATCGGGCCGAACGAGGCCGGCAGCAAGCGCCTGACCAATGGCGGCCAGAGCTGGTCAATGCCGGCGGTCGGGCGGGTGAACATCAGCGGCGCGGCGCAGAACACGCGCAAGCAGGTGCTCGTGTTCGGCGGCGGTTACGACACGGTCCAGGACAATGGCGTCTACGCGACCGACTCGAACGGTAACCAGATCTTCATGGTGGACGCCGAGAGCGGAAATGTTCTCTGGTATGCCGGCCCGGCGACGGATACGGGCGCCGACCTGCGGCACGCGTCGATGACGCACAGCATCCCGGCCGACGTCCGGCTCTTCGACCTCACGGGCGACGGCTTCGGGGACCGCATGTATGCGGCCGACATGGGCGGACGCGTGTGGCGCTTCGACGTCCACAACGGCCAGACGCGCCCGAATCTCGTGACGGGTGGCGTCTTCGCGTCGCTCGGCAACGCGCACCTGGGCGCGCACCCGAATGCCACGACGCGGCGCTTCTACAGCGCGCCGGACGCGGCGTTCCTGAGCGCGGGCGGGATCACCTGGCTCAACCTCGCGCTGGGCTCGGGGTATCGCGGGCATCCGCTCAATGTCGACACCGAGGACCGCTTCTACAGCCTGCGCGATCACCAGCCGTTCGCCCGCCTGACGCAGGCGCAGTACGACTCGGCGACCGTGATCACCGAAGCGGACGTCAACCTGATCGACATCACGGACGACATCACGCCGACGATCCCGGCGGGTGCCTCCGGCTGGCGCCTGGATCTGCGCCGCCCGGGTGCCGGCTTCACGGGCGAGAAGTCGCTTGCCGAAGCGCGCACGGTCGCCAGCAATATTCTGTTCCCGACCTATGAGCCGAACAGCGCATCGACGTCCCAAAGCACGTCCTGTGCGCCGGGTGTCGGCACGAACCGGCTGTACACGGTCAGCGCCTATACCGGCGCGCCGGTCTACGATCGTGAGAGCGCGTCCGACCCGCCGGATTCTGCCGACGATCGCGACACCGAGGTGGCCCAGGGCGGTATTGCGCCGGAGGTGGTCATCATATTCACCGACAACGATACGGATGGTGACGGTATCGCGGACAACGTCGACAATGATGACGATGGCGACGGCATCCCGGATGATGTCGACGACGATGATGATGGTGACGGCATCCTGGACGTTGACGATGAGGGTACCGGTACGGTCGGCCATTGCCTCTTGGGCGTCGAAGGATGCCCGCCGACGGAAGGCCTGTCGCCGGTTCGCACCTTCTGGCGGCAGACAGGGGTCAACTGATGGCATCGGCCCGGCCGCGCATGCGGCCGGGCGCTGGCCGGAGCAACGAAATGAAATCGATTCATGAGCAGCGCGGCGTGACCCTGATCGAGCTGGTCGTCGTGATCATGGTCGTCGGCATCCTGGCGGCGGTTGCGATTCCCTCTTACCGCAACTACGTGATCCGCAGCCAGCGCGCGGACGCGAAGGACGCGCTGCTGGCGCTCGCGACGGCGCAGGAGAAGCACTACCTGCAGTGCAACAACTACGCGGCGGACATCGCCGCCGCGCCGGATTGCGCGGCCGGAGAGCTGCAGGGCGCCGCCACGAGCGAGAACGGCTGGTATGACCTTGACATCCCCACGCCTGTCAACACGATAGGCTTCACGGTGACCGCGACCGCGGCCGCGGGCGGCAACCAGGCCCAGGATACGGAGTGCGAAGTTTTCCAGGTCACCAGCCTCGGCCTGCGCACGGCGCTTGACTCAGGCGGCACCGACAACACTGCCGAATGCTGGCGCTGACGCGCTAGAACTAGAAGAGGCGCGGCCTTCCGGTCCAGACGGGTTTCAGGGCGGGTGGACCTTCCGGCACTGCGAATTCCGCATCGATCCACAAGTCGCCAACGGCTGCGAGACGGTCGCTGACGAAAACGAGCGGCAGCCGATCCCGCATCCATGGCACCACGCCGGACTCCTGGCAAAGGTCCTTGAGCCGCTTGCGCGGCCGGCCGGGGTGCGGCCGGAGGCTCTCCCCGCCCGTCCGAAACCGGCATTCGGCCGACGCGGCGAGCCGCGCACAGAGTCCGCCCTGCTGCCCTGACACGAGACCGAAGCGGCCGAGTCCCGTTCCCAGCTCGAACGCAGCTCCGCTTCCCGTAATCGCCGCCGACGGCGCATGAGGCAGCGGAGCCATCGCGTAAAGCCGTCCGCGGTAGCGCCGGACCTCGCCATCGTCCCAGCGCAGGCAAGGCGCGGCGTCTCGCCGCGCCTCGAAGAACGCGGGCATCGCCGCGGCGAGCCTTGACGCAGGCGGCGGCCGCAATCCCTGCCGCCGCAGCCACCAGCGCAGCAGGTTCACGCGGCGCTCGCGGGAAAGGCGCCCGAGTCCTTCGAGGGACAGCCGTTCATCGTCGATTACCCCCGCCGCATCGGCCGCCGCCAGCTCCGCGAGCAAACGTGACGCTTCCGCGAAATGACGCGCACTGCGCGCGACGGTCGTCGCCGCAGCGGGCCAGCGCTCGCGGACGGCAGGCAGCACGCGGGCGCGGAGCCAAGCCCGGTCGAATCGCGTCGCGTCGTTCATCGGGTCCTGCTGCCATTCGAGTCCTTCGCGCCCGGCGTATCCGGCGAGCTCCGCGCGATCGACGTCGAGCAGCGGACGCACATGCCAGCCCGGTCCCAGCCGCGCGCGCGCGGGCATTGCCGCAAGCCCCGCCACGCCTGCGCCCCGCAGCAACTGGATGAGTACGGTTTCGAGCTGGTCGTCGCGATGATGGGCGGTCAGCAACCATTCCCCCGGCGCAAGCTGGCGCGCAAGCGCGGCGTAGCGCGCCTCGCGCGCGGCGGCCTCGATGCTCTCTCCGCCAGTGTTCGCGAGGCCGAGCGCAATGACATCCAGCTGGATTCCGGCGAGCAAGCAGCTCTGCCGGCAGCGCTCCGCCGAGTCGGCCGAGCCTGGCTGCAGCCCGTGGTCCACGTGCACGGCGCGAATCGCAGCGCCGCCCGGCGCCACGAGCGCCGCCATGGCGTGCAGCAGGACGGTCGAATCGAGGCCCCCGGAAAATGCGACGCAGAATTTCGCATCGCGCCACGCGGGATCGATGGCCGCGAGCATCGTCGCCAGGCGCTCCGCGCCGAATGTCATGTCAGGCCCCGCCGTAGACCCCGAATCCGCGAAGCCGGCGCTGGCGCTCCTCGAGCAGCCGGTTGACCGGCATGTCCGAAAGGTCGGCGAGATGGCGCGAAAGCGCATCACGCAGCCGCTCCGCCGTCGTCTGCTGCTCGCGGTGCGCGCCGCCCAGCGGTTCGGGAATCACCTCATCGATCAGGTTGAGTTGCTGCAGGCGCGTGGCCGTGATGCCCATGGCTTCCGCCGCGAGCTCGCGGCGGTCCGCGCTCTTCCACAGGATGGATGCGCAGCCCTCGGGCGAGATCACCGAGTAAACGCTGTATTGCAGCATCAGCAGGCGGTCGCAGACGCCGATGGCGAGCGCGCCGCCCGAGCCGCCCTCGCCGATCACGCAGCTGACGATCGGAACCGCGAGACGCGCCATGTCAAAGAGGTTGCGCGCGATCGCTTCGCTCTGGTTTCGCTCCTCGGAGCCGACTCCGGGATAGGCGCCCGGCGTGTCGATCAGCGTGATGAGCGGCAGGCCGAACCGCTCCGCGGTCAGCATCAGGCGCCTCGCCTTCCGGTAACCCTCCGGCTTCGGCATCCCGTAGTTGCGGCGCACGCGCTCCTTCGTGTCGCGGCCTTTCTGCTGGCCGATCAGCATGACGGGCGTTCCGGAAAGCCGGGCCACGCCGCCGACGATCGACTGGTCGTCCGCATACATGCGGTCGCCGTGCAACTCGAGGAACTCCGTGAACACGAGCGGGATGTAGTCGAGCGTATAGGGACGCTGCGGATGGCGCGCGAGCTGCGTGATCTGCCAGGGTGTCAGGTTCGCAAAGATACTGTTCGTGAGCGCGCGGGCCTTTGCGCGCAGCTTCTCAATCTCGTCGGCAGTATTGAGCTCCGAATCCTCGCCGAGGAATCGCAATTCCTCGATCTTCGCCTCGAGCTCGGCGATCGGCTGTTCGAAGTCCAGGAACTGGAGCGGCATGCCGTCAGTATAGAAGGATCAGTCGAGCCTCGGCCCGTAGCCCAGGCGGATGCCGTCGCGGCCGACGAGCCGGGCAAGCTCCTCGAGAAGCGCCTTCGTCGGCGTGACCGACCACTCCTCGCCGAAAGCCAGCGTCCCGCGTGCTTCGCTGCCGATGTAGTGCGCGGCAACGGCACAGCGACCGCCGCGACCGCCGCGCAGGATCTCCTCGAGCCTTTCGAGCAACCGGGCGTCGCCGCCGCCCGCGGGCAGCCGGATCACGAGCCGGCGGGCCTCGCGCTCGCGCAGCTCGTCGATCGGAGTGAGCTTCTTCGCGTTGATGCGCCAGTCATCGATGAACTCGTCGTAGCGAAGCTGGCCCTCGACCACCAGGATCGCGTCGCGCGCGATGACGGAGCGATGCGCCTGCCAGACGTCGTCGAACAGGCTCACTTCGATCCGCGCGCTGCGGTCGTCGAGCACGAGCGTCATGCGCGAGCCGCGCCGGCGCATCTCGAGCACGAGGCCGGCGACAGTCACGCTCTTGCCGCCGCCGAACCCGCGCACGTCCGCTGCAGGCCGCGGGCCGCCGAGATCCACGATTCGCGCCGGCGCGACCTGCCGCAATTCCTGCTCGAATTCCGCGATCGGATGGCCCGACAGGAAGAGTCCCAGCGTCTCGCGCTCGCCCGCGAGGCGCTCGGCCTCGCTCCATTCCGCGACTTGCGGAAACTCCAGGACCGGGTGCGCGTTCCCCGGCGCCGGTTCCGCAAGCCCGCCGAAAAGGTCGTCCTGGCCCGCGGTGATCGCGCGCGTGCGCTGCTCGCCGAGCTGGATGGCCGCAGGCAGAGCCGCCGCGAGCGAGGCGCGCGTCCGGCCGAACGCGTCGAAGCAGCCTGCCTTCAGCATCGCCTCGAGCGTGCGCTTGCCCGCCTGCCTGAGGTCCACGCGGCGGCAAAGGTCCACGAGGTCGCTGAACGGCCCGCCACGCTCACGCTCCCCGACGATCGCATCCACTGCGCCCTCGCCCACGCCCTTGATGGCGCCGAGACCGTAGCGGATGGTGCCCGGCCCGGCGACGGTAAACGCGTAGCTCGATTCGTTGACGTCGGGCGGCTGCACCTCGAGCCCGAGCCCGCCGCATTCGTCGATGAAGGACACGACCTTGTCCGTGTGCTCCATGTCGCAGGACAGCACCGCCGCCATGAAAGCCTCGGGATAGTGCGCCTTGAGCCAGGCCGTCTGGTACGCAAGCAACGCGTAGGCGACCGAGTGCGACTTGTTGAAGCCGTAGCCTGCGAACTTCTCGATCAGGTCGAAGATGTAGCCCGCCCGCGCCGCGGGCACGCCCCGCGCGACCGCGCCATCGACGAACACCGAGCGCTGGGTCGCCATCTCCTCCGGCTTCTTCTTTCCCATGGCGCGGCGCAGGAGGTCGGCGCCGCCGAGCGTGTAGCCCGAGAGCGTCTGCGCGATCTGCATGACCTGTTCCTGGTACAGGATCACGCCGTAAGTCGGCTTCAGGATCTCGGCGAGGCTCGGGTGCAAGTAGTCGATGGTCGCTGCGCCGCGGCCGTGCTTGCGCGCGATGAAGTCGTCCACCATGCCGGACTGCAACGGACCCGGCCGGAACAGCGCGACGAGTGCGACGATGTCGTCGAAGCGGTCCGGCTGGAGCTTGCGCACGAGGTCCGTGATTCCGCGCGACTCGAGCTGGAAGATCGCCGTCGTGCGGCCCGACCGCAGGAGCTTGAATGTCTCGGCATCGTCGAGCGGCAGGCGCGCGAGGTCGAGCGGTGCTTCGCCAGCCGCCAGCCGCTTCGCGTTGATGAGGCGGACGGACCAGTCGATGATCGTCAGCGTACGCAGCCCCAGGAAGTCGAACTTGACGAGCCCCACCTGCTCGACGTCGTCCTTGTCGAACTGGGTCACGACGTTTCCGCCCCCGGCCTCGCAGTAAAGGGCCGTGAAGTCCGTGAGCGGAGACGGAGCGATGACGACGCCGCCCGCGTGGGTGCCCGCGTTCCGGGCCAGCCCCTCGAGCCGCTTCGCGAGGTCGACCAGGTCGCGCACCTCGTCCTCGGCGGCGTAGCGACGCGCAAGCTCGGGCTCCTTCTCGAGGGCGTCCTCGAGCGTGATGCCGAGCTCGAAGGGAATCAGCTTGGCGACGCCGTCGACGAAGCCGTACGGCAGTCCCTGCACGCGCCCGACGTCGCGCACGACCGCGCGCGCCGCGAGCGAGCCGAACGTGATGATCTGTGAGACGCGGTCGCGCCCGTAGCGGTCCGCGACGTACTCGATGACACGGTCGCGCCGCGACATGCAGAAGTCGATGTCGAAATCCGGCAACGACACGCGCTCGGGGTTGAGGAAGCGCTCGAACAGGAGGTCGTGCCGGATCGGGTCGAGGTCCGTGATGCCGAGCGACCAGGCGACGAGCGAGCCGGCGCCCGATCCGCGGCCGGGCCCGACCGGGATTTCCTGCTCGCGGGCCCAGCGGATGAAGTCGGCGACGACCAGGAAGTAGCCCTCGAAGCCCATGTCGCAAATGACGTGGAGCTCCTGGTCGAGCCGCGCGACATATCGCTCCGCCTCGCCGGTCGCGGCGCCGATCCGGCGCGCCAGCCCTTCCGTCGCCAGTCGGCGGAGGTAATCCGGCGGGCTCGTGCCGTCAGGCACGTCGAACGCGGGCATGAATATGCCGCCCTGTGCGAGCGGCAGCGAGCAGCGCCGCGCGATCTCCACGCTGTTCTCGAGCGCTTCCGGCAGGTCCTTGAAGATCTCGGCCATTTTGGCGGGCGACTTCAGGTATTGCTCGGAAGTGTAAGGCCGCGGCCGCCCTGCGTCGTCGAGGCGATGGCCGCCGTGAATGCAGACTCGTGCCTCGTGTGCCGCGAACTCGTCCCGCGTCAGGAAGCGCACATCGTTCGTCGCGACGACCGGTGCGGCGCGCGCCGCGACGAGGGCCAGCACGCCGGCAATGTGCTCCTCCTCGCCCGGCCGGCCGGTGCGCTGGATCTCGAGGTAGAACCGGTCGCCGAACTGTGCCTGCCAGCGTGCGAGGACGGCGTCGGCCTCCGCAAAGCGGCCCGCGAGCAGCGCACGGCCCACATCGCCTTGCGTTCCCCCGGACAGCGCGATCAGCCCGCCGGTCGCGGCGGCGTCCAGCCACTCGCGGGCAAGCATGGGCCGGCCGCGGTCCTGACCCTCCAGGTAGCTCCGCGACACGAGCCGCGTCAGGTTGCGGAATCCCGCCGCGTCCTGCGCAAGCAGCGTGATGAGCGCGGGTTCGGCGCGCTCGACACCGTCGGCGATCCAGAGATCGGCGCCGACGATCGGCTTCACACCGCGCTTCTCCGCCTCGCGGTGGAACTTGACCATCGCGAACAGGTTGCCGTGGTCAGTCAGGGCCACGGCCGGCATGCCGGCGTCGGCGACTGCCCGCATGAGATCGGGCACGCGGACGATCCCGTCCACGAGCGAATACTCCGTGTGCAGCCGCAGGTGAACGAATGTGAGGCCGCCCCGGCAGGGCTCGGTCGATGGCATCCGGCGATCTTACCGTCTCGGGGAACCTGTGATTGACCCTTGCATGAAACGCGTTACGCGCGCGCCTTGGCGGGACAAGGCGTGAGTCGAAGCCCCATAGCACTGGCTATGGGCGAGGCGAACAACGCAGTCCCGCCAAGGCCCGCGCGTAACCCGCAGGGACCGGGCGAATTTCGTCCCTGGCGGCCGCTCGTCGCTCATGTATCGCTGGATACACATCGCTCCTCGCGCCTTGCCAGGGACGAAATTCGCCGCGGTCGCGCTCATGCAAGGGTCAATCACAGGTTCCTCATCGGCGCGAAGCTCTGTCGGTGGAGCCGGCAGGGCCCGACACGCGTCAGCTGCTCCAGGTGATCCGCAGTGGCGTAGCCCTTATGGCGTTCGAAGCCGTAGGCCGGAAACACGCCCGCCACGCGGGTCATCCAGGCGTCACGGCTCGTTTTCGCGAGGATCGAAGCTGCGCCGATCTCACGGATACGCGCGTCGCCGCGCACGATTGCCTCCATGCGGCAGGGCAGGCCCAGCATGGCACTGTCCGGGCAACGGTCGCCGTCGACGCAGACCCGCTCGGGCGCGATGGCGAGCCCGAGCAGCGCACGCCGCATGGCGAGCAGGCTCGCCTCCAGGATGTTCAGCACGTCGATCTCGCAGGCGTCGACCCAACCGATAGCCCAGGCGAGCGAACGTGCGCGGATCTGCCGCGCGAGGCTTTCACGCGCTGCCGCGCTGAGCGCCTTGGAATCGCGCAGGCCGGCGATCGGCCGGCGCGGGTCGAGGATGACCGCTGCGGCCACGACCGGTCCGGCGAGGGGGCCTCGACCCGCCTCGTCCACGCCCGCGGCGAGGCCACCGGCGAATCGCGGCCGCGGCCTGCCCTGGCCGCTCAAGGAGCCGTCCCGCGGGCGAGTTCCAGGATGGCGCTGGCGGCCCGGTCACTCGCGCCCTGGCGCAGCTGCCTGTGAATCGCCGTAAAGAGGGTCTGCAGCTCTGCGACCGCCTCCGGCTCCTGCAGCCACCATTCGATTTCCCGGCCGAGTCGCTCGGGCGTCACCTCGAGCTGCGCGAGCTCAGGCACGACGCGCCTGCCGGCAAGGAGGTTCGGCTGGGCGAAAAACTCCGCCTTCATGAGGCCGAGGTGCTTGAGCGCGAAAGCGGTCAGGCTGCCCAGCCGGTAAGCGACGACCATCGGGCGCTTGCAAAGCAGGGTCTCGAGCGTCGCCGTGCCCGAAGCAACCAGCACGACGTCGGCCGCAGTGAGCGCGGACTGCGTGCGACCCTCGAGGATCGTCACCGGTATGCTTGACGCATGACGCGCGAGTGCATCTTCAAAGACTCGGCGCGTGCTGGCACCCGCGAGTGCGGCGACGAACTTCAGTCCCGGCCGGCGAGCCGCGAGCCAGGCGATCGTGCCGGCGAAGGCGGCCGCGAGCCGCGAGACCTCGCCGGTGCGGCTCCCGGGCAGGACGGCGACGATTCGAGCGTCATGTGCGAGTCCAAGGTCCCGCCTCGCGGCCTGGACGTCGGGCACGAGCGGCAGCTGGTCGGCCAGCGGATGGCCGACGAAAATCGAGCGCAGGCCCGCTTCGTCGTAGACATCCCGCTCGAATGGAAGCAGGCAAAGCACGAGATCGAGATAGCGGGCCATTCGCGCCGCGCGTCCTCGCCGCCAGGCCCAGACCTGCGGGCTCACGTACTGGACCGTGCGCAGCCCGGCGGCGTGCAGCGCCGGCGCAAGGCCGAGGTTGAATTCGGGGGCATCGATGCCGACGAACACGTCGGGCTTCAAGGCGAGCATGGCGCTCCTGATTCGGGCGCGCAGCCGGACCAGGCGCGGAAGGTGATGCAGCACTTCGAAGAGTCCCATGACGGCGAGCTCGTCCGAGTCGGCAAGGCTTTCGCAGCCCGCAGCCTTCATGCGCGGCCCGGCGACGCCGACGAATCGCGTCCCCGGCGCGCGGGCACGGATGGAGTCGATCAGCGCAGCTCCCAGGTTGTCTCCGGAAGACTCACCGGCGACGAGGCCGATCGTAAGCCTCTGGCCCTCCGTCATCAGCGGATGATGCTGCGTTCGCTGGCGGACAGGAAGTCGACGAAGGGCTTCAGTTCCGGCTGCGTGGGCGCGAGCGCGCGAAGCTGCTCGGTGGCCTCGGCGAGCTTGAGGCCGGACCGGTAGAACAACCGGTATGCGGCCTTGATATTCGAGATCTGCGCCGCGTCGAATCCACGACGCTTCAGCCCCTCGCTGTTCACGCCCTTCGGCTCGGCGGGAGAGCCGGCGACCAGCAGGTAAGGCGGCACGTCGCGCGTCACGGCGGCATTGTTGGCAAGGAAGACGTGCGCGCCGACCTTGCTGAACTGGTGAATGCCGGAGTAGCCCGACAGGATTACCCAGTCACCGAGCTCCACGTGCCCGGCCAGCGAAGTGCAGTTCGACATGATGCAGTGGCTGCCGACGATGCAGTCGTGCGCGACGTGGGAATACGCCATGAACAGGCAGTCGTCCGCGATGGTCGTGACGCCGCGGCCGCCGGCCGTGCCCCGGTTGATCGTGCAGAATTCGCGGAAGACGTTGCGGTCGCCGACGACGAGCTTCGTCGGTTCGCCCGCGTACTTGAGGTCCTGAGGCGCGTCGCCGATGGAGGCGAACTGGAAGACCCTGGTGTCGCGGCCGAGCGTCGTCGGTCCCTTGATGACGGCGTGCGAGCCGATCGTGCTCCCCGCGCCGATGGTGACGTCGGCGCCGATGACCGCGAACGGCCCGATCTCGACGCCCTCGGCAACGCTCGCGCCGGGGTCGACGATCGCGCGCGGATCGATCAAGGCTTGACCTCCGGCGCAACCATCATCGTCGCCGAGGCGACCTCCACCCCGTCCACCTCGGCGACGGTCGTGAACTTCCAGATGCCGCGCATGGCGCGGTCGAACGTCGCCTTCAACGCCAGCTGGTCGCCGGGCACGACGGGGCGGCGAAAGCGCGCGCCGTCGATGCCGACGAAGTAGAAGCGCGACTTCTCGTCCGGCACGACGCCGGCGGTCTTGAAAGCGAGGATGCCGGCAGCCTGGGCGAGCGCCTCGAGGATCATCACGCCCGGCATCGTGGGCCGGCCCGGGAAGTGTCCCGGGAAAAACGGTTCGTTGACCGTCACGTTCTTGAGTGCGTGGATGCGCTTGCCGGGCACGCATTCGATGACGCGGTCGACGAGCAGGAATGGATAGCGATGCGGCAGCTGCGCGAGCACCGCCTGGATGTCCATCGGGAAGCCTTCGCTCATGGATCGTCCCCCTGCCCGCCCGCCCCGGGCGACCCGCGCCCGCGCCGGCCCGCATCGAGCCGGTGCAGCCTCGCGACCGCGCGCCGCCACTTCGCGGCTTCGATCGCGGGCATTCCCGACGAATAGATTCCCGGTCCCGCGAGCGAGTGCGTGACCAGCGAATAGCCCGTCACCACCACTTCGTCGCCGATCTCGAGGTGTCCCGCGATGCCCACGGCGCCGCCGATCATGCAGCGGCTGCCGATGATGGTGCTGCCCGAAATGCCGACGCAGCCCGCGACCACCGTGTGCGCCCCGATGCGGCAGTTATGTCCGACCTGCACCTGGTTGTCCAGCTTGACGCCGTCGCCGATGACGGTGTCCTCGATCGTGCCGCGGTCGATCGTCGTGTTGGCCCCGACTTCCACGTCGTTGCCGAGCCGCACGCTGCCGAGGTGCGGCACCTTCACGTAGCCGTCGGCGTCGGGCGCAAAGCCGAAGCCGTCGCTCCCGACGACCGCGCCTGCCTTGAACATGCAGCGACTGCCTGCCGTGACGTCGCGGCAGACCGTGACGCCGGCCTGCAGGCGGCAATCGTCCCCGAGGCGCGCGCCGTCCTCGATCACGCAGTTCGGGCCGATGGAACAGCGCTCGCCGATCACGGCGCCGGCGCCTACGACGGCATTCGGGCCGATCCAGGCGGATGCCGCGACCGAAGCCGTCGGCGCGACTTCCGCGCCGCGCGCACGCCCTGCGGCGACCGCCGCGAGCGGGTGCAGGCCGGACGCGATCCGCGCATAGCTTGCATACGGCCTCTGGCTGATGAGCGCCGCGACCGGGCAATCCGCCGCGAGCGCGCGCGGCAGGACCACCGCCGTGGCCCGCGTTGCCGCGAGCTGCTTGCGGTACTTCGCTCCGGTGCAGAAGCTGAGCTTGCCCGGCGTCGCCGTCGCGAGCGCCGCCACGCCGTCGATCGACTGGCCGGGGTCGCCGGCGAGCTCGAGTCCATAGCGGACCGCGATCTCGCCGAGCGTAATCGCCATCGCGGCGCTCCCCTCGCGGCCGCCCGAGCTCAGGGCTTGGGCGGTATCGCGGCTGCGGGCGCCTTGGCCTTGATCGCGGCCACGACCTGCGGCGTGATGTCGACGCCTTCCGCAGCGAACAGCACGCCCTCGCTGACGATCAGCTGGAATCCATTCGCGCGGGCATAGGCCTGCACTTCCTGCAGCAGGGCGCGCTGCATCTTCCCCACTTCCTCGTTGCGGCGGAGGTTCAGGTCCTCCTGCAGCTCGTTGTAGCGGCGCTGGACGTTCAGCTCGAGGTCGCGCACCTCGCGCTCGGTGCGCACGCGATCCGCCTCCGACATCACGGCGGCTTCCTTGGTGAGCTTCTCGCGCTTCTCCTGCAGCGACTTCTGCTGCGCGGCGACGTCGCGCTGGCGCGGCAGGAACTCGCCCTCGAGCGCCTGCTGGGCCGACTTGGCCTGCGGCGATTCCTCGAGGAGGCGGCCGAAATTGACGAAACCGATCTTGAGGGCCTGAGCCTCGGCGGCGGGCGCTGCCATGAGCGCCGCGCCGACGATCAAGGCGCAGGAAACGATGTGCCTGGTCATGTGTGTCATCTTGCCTCGACTATCAGAATGCGGATCCGATCGTGAACTGGAAGCGCTCGACCTCGTCCGCATAACGGATGCCGTCGCCCTTGAACTCGTTCAGCGGAATGCCGTAGCTGAACCTGAATATGCCCAGCGGCGCGAACCATTGGATGGCAAGGCCGGCGGACTGCTTCAACTCATTGTAATCGAACTCGTAATCGACCGGCGTCCGCCCGTCCTCGCCGACGAAGTTGATGCCGGCGCCTTGCGAGAACACGTTGCCGATGTCGAAGAACGCGCTGATGCGCGTGCTGGCGCGCCACTTGTCCGGCACCGGGAACAGGAGCTCGGCCCTTCCGATCACCTTCAGGTTGCCTCCATAAGGATTGCCGAATCCGTCCTTGGGGCCGAGGCGGCTTTCCGTAAAGCCGCGCACCGAATCCGGTCCGCCCGCGAAGAACTGCCGGTACGGCGGCAGCGAGGTCGTGTCCTTTCCGAGAGAGTCGCCGTAGGCGAGCTGCGAGGACAGCGCGACGGTCCACTGCCTGGCGATCGGGAGCAACTGCAGGTAGTCGTAACGGAAGGTGTAGTAGTCAACTTCGCTGCCCGGCGCGGTGACGGCGAGGCTCAGCGAATGCTGCAGGCCCCGGTCCGCGAAGATCGCGCGATTGCGCGTGTCGAAGAACCAGCTGCCCACCAGCTCGTAGGTATTGAACTTCGTCCCGAAGAGGATCGTTTCGACAATCGTCGGGGGATCGTCGGGATCGACGCCCGGGACCTCCCGCTCGATCACCTGAGTGTAGGGATTGCCATTGGCTCGCACCCAGTCAACCGCTTCCGGTGCGCTGTTGACGGGATTGACGATCAGGTCCGAGACCTGCGCGATCAGCCCGAAGCGCAGGCCCTGGTACTCCGTGATCGGGTAGCCGTACTCGAGGGTTGCCGACATGGTGGTCGTCGAAAAATCCGACGCCGCCGACACGTATTGGGTGACGTCGCGGTACTGCAAGCCGACGGTCCGCGACACGCCGTCGATGTTGGTGTACGGATCGGTGTGCGAGAGGCTGTATTGCTGCGAGTAGCGTCCCGTGACCAGCTCGAGCCCGACGCGCTCGCCGGAGCCCATGAAGTTCGAATGCACGAAGCTGCCATTGAGCATGAACGACTGCGACTCGGAATAACCGATGCCGCCGCTGAACTGCCCGGGCAGGCCTTCCTTCACGTCGAAGTCGACGTCGACGAGATCCGGGGTGCCCGACACCGGCGTCGTCTCGAACGCGACCTCCTCGATGTACGGCAGCCGCTGCAGGCGCTCCTTCGAGCGCTCGAGCAGCGAGTTCGAGAGGTAGGAGCCCTCCATCTGGCGCATCTCGCGCCGCAGCACCTCGTCATCGATCGCGCTCGTGTTGATGAAGTTGATGCGCCGCACGTAGGCGCGGTTGCCCGCATCGACGAAGAACGTCAAATCGATCGTCTTGGTGTCGTCGTGACCGGTCGGCACGGGGTCGATCTTCGCGAAGGCGTAGCCCTCGACGCCGAGCCGGAAAGCGATCAGTTCCTGCGACTGCGTGATGAGCTTGCGCGAATAGGTCTGGCCCGTCCTCACCATCAGGAGACGCTGGAGCTCGGCCTCCGGGACCTTCATCGTGCCCGCGAGCTTCACCTCGCCCACCTTGTAGACGTCGCCTTCGTTCAGGTTCATCGTGATAAAGACGTCGTCCATCTCCGGCGCGATCGCGACCTGCGTGGATTCCACGGCGAAGTTGGCGTAGCCCCGGTCCTGGTACCAGGACTGGAGCTTCTCGATGTCGCCCTGCAGGGACTCGCGCGAATAGCGGTCGTCCTGCTTGTACCAGGAGAGCCAGTTCGGAGTCCTGAGCTCGAACGCGTCGAGCAGCTCCTCGTCGTCGTACGCCGTATTCCCGACCAGGTTGATCTGTCGGATCCGTGCGCGCTTTCCCTCGACGACGTCGATCTTGATGCGGACCTTGTTGCCCGGCACGTCCTCGACCTTCGGGTCGATGCGCACGGCGTACTTGCCGCGACTGAAGTACTGGTCAGTGAGGAAGCCCCGCACTTCCTCGAGGACGGAGCGGTCGAAGGTCTTGCCGGTGGCGAGGCCGACGCTGCGCAGGGACTTCTGCAGGTCCTCGGTCTTGATGTCCTTGTTGCCGGCGATTTCGAAGCTCTCGATCGAGGGGCGCTCCTGGACGACGACGACGAGCGTCTCGCCGTCACGCCGCATCTCGATGTCGCTGAAGAAACCGGTCCCGAAAAGGGCCCGGATCGCCTCCTGGATGCGGCGCTGGTCGAGGCGATCGCCGATATTGACCGGCAGGTAGTTGTAGACCGTGCCCTCGGAGATGCGCTGCAGTCCCTCGACGCGGATGTCGCCGACAGTGAATGCGCCAGTGCTTTGCGCCGCCGCCGCGCCGGCATGGGCCATGAGGATCGCCATGACGAGCCGCCGCATCATGCGTCCGTATCGCCCCCGCGCCGTCATCCGAAGAGCCGCGTGATGTCGTTGTAGAACGCGAAGCCCATCAGCACGATGAGCATCGCGACGCCGACCTTCTGCCCGAACACCTGCGCCTTCATCGAAAGCGGGGCGCCCTTCACGATCTCGACGACCTGGAACGCGATCTGGCCGCCGTCCAGTACGGGGACCGGCAGCAGGTTCAGCACCGCGAGCGAAATCGAGACGAGGGCCAGGAAGCCGAGATAGTAGGTGAAGCCTTCCGTCGCCGTCAGCCCGGCGTACTGGGCGATGTTGATCGGGCCGGAGATGTTCTTGGTCGACACGTCTCCCATCACCATGCGCCAGAGGAAGCGAACGGTCAGCGCGCTCTTCTGCCAGGTTTCGCGCACGGCGGGCCCCACCGCCGCAAGCGGGCCATAGCGCTCGACGGTCCTCATGGATTCCGGGAATCCGCCACCGTCGCCAAGCGCCGCGCCGAGGCCGATCTTGCCGACGGCGCGGCCGTCTTCGATCACCTCGACCGGAACGAGGTCAATCTCGATCCGGGCGTCGCCGCGCTCCACGGTGAGGCGCGTAAGCTTCCCAGGCCGCTCGCGGATCATCTCGACGAACTTCGCGTAGTCGTCGATCGCCATGCCGTCGACTTCGTCGACACGGTCGCCGACGGTCAGTCCCGCGGCCGCTGCCGGCATGTCCGGCGTCAGCTCCCCGACGACCACGGGTTGCGGCGGATACCAGAAGGAGAATCCGAGCCCGCGCAGCAGGATGCCCGGCTCGGTCAGAGCGCGCCGCTCGCCGTCCGGTACGCGGATCGTCAGCTTGCGCGCGGAGCCGCCCTCGCGCCGCACCTCGACCGGCACCGCTCCTTCGTCCACGACGCCCTCGAGGATCGCGAGCACGGCGGCCTGACGGGTCGGAGTCGGCTCGCCCGCGACCGCCGTGATCTCGTCGAGCGGGCGCAGGTACGCGCGCGCGGCAAAAGAATCCGGCGCGACATCGCCGACCACGGGCTTCAGCCCCGGAATGCCCTGCATGAGGAGCACCCAGTACGCCAGGATCGCGAACAGGAAGTTCGCCCCGGGGCCCGCCAGCAGCACCGCGATGCGCGCGAGCGGTGGCCGGCGGTTGAATGCGCGGTGTTCCTCGCCCGGTGGCACCGGGCCATCGCGCTCGTCGAGCAGGCGCACGTAGCCGCCGAGCGGAATCGCAGCGAGGACGTACTCCACCTGGTCTGCGTCGCGGCTGACGCGCTTGAGCAGCGGCTTGCCAAAGCCGAGCGAGAATCGCAGCACCTTGAATCCGAGTTTTCGCGCGACCCAGAAATGGCCGAACTCGTGCACGGTCACGAGCACGCCGATCGCGATGATGAACGCGACGACCGAGGTGAGGATCCCGTTGCTCATGCGCCCGCCGCCTGCCGCGACGTCAAGGCGGCATGCGCACGATCGCGCGCCCAGGCGTCCGCCGCGAGCGCATCATCCAGGCTTCGCACCGGCCCCGCCTCGTGCTGTTGCAACACGCTCTCAATGACTGCGGCAATGCTCGCAAAGTTCAGCCGCCGGCCAAGAAACGCGGCGACGGCGACCTCGTTCGCCGCGTTCAACACGGCCGGCGCCGTGCCGCCGGCGCTCGCCGCGGCTTGGGCAATCCTGAGGCATGGAAAGCTTTCAAAATCAGGGGCTTCGAACGACAATCTCGCAATTTGCACGAGGTCGAGTCTGGCGGCTCCCGACGCGATGCGCCCGGGCCAGCCCAGTGCGTGGGCGATGGGCACGCGCATGTCCGGCTGGCTCATCTGCGCGAGCACCGAGCCGTCGTCGAACTCGACCAGCGAGTGGACGATGCTCTGCGGATGGATCACCACGCCGACGGCCGCGGGCGGGACGGCGAACAGATGACAGGCCTCGATGAGCTCGAGGCCCTTGTTCATGAGCGTCGCGGAGTCCACGGAGATCTTCGGACCCATCCGCCAGTTCGGATGCGCGACAGCCTGCTCCGGCGTCACCGTCGAGAGGTCCTCGCGACGCGTTCGCAGGAAGGGTCCGCCCGAGGCCGTCAACACGATGCGTGCGACGCCGGCAGGCCGGCTGCCTGGCATTCCGCCCGGCGGCAGGCACTGGAAAATCGCGTTGTGCTCGCTGTCGATCGGCAGGACGATCGCCCCCGAACGGCGAGCGGCGTCGAGCAGGAGCGGGCCTGCGAGCACCAGCGCTTCCTTGTTTGCCAGCAGGAGCTGCTTGCCTGCCGCAGCGGCCGCGAGCGTCGGCGCAAGGCCCGCGGCCCCGACGATCGCAGCCATGACGGCGTCGGCTTCGGGCAGCGTCGCGACGGTCGACAGCGATTCCGGACCTGCGAGGACTCGCGTCGACAGGCCCGCGGAGGCGATTCGCTGCGCGAGCTTCGCCGCGGCGGCGCGATCGGCGAGCGCCGCGCAGTCGGGCCGGAAGCGTTCGCACTGCGCGAAGAGCGACTCGTGATTCGAAAATGCCGCGAGCGCGACCACGCGAAATCGATCGGGATGGCGGCTGGCGACGTCGAGTGTCGCCTCGCCGATGGTCCCGGTCGAGCCGAGTACGGCGATTCCCTTCATGCGACGAGCCCCAGCCAGCCGAGTCCGAGCGCGAGCAGCGGCACGGACGAAGTCAGGCTGTCGATGCGATCGAGCATTCCGCCATGGCCCGGCAGCAGGCTCCCGCTGTCCTTCAGCCCCTGCTGGCGCTTGAACATGCTTTCGAGCAGGTCCCCGACCACGGAGACGAGAACCGCGGCCAGGCAGAGCGACAGGAAGGCGAGCGTCGGCAGGCCGAACCAGGCGCGGCCCGCGAGCGCGACCAGGAGCCCCGCGACCAGCCCGCCGAGGACCCCTTCCCAGGTCTTGTTGGGACTCACGACCGGCGCCAGCTGAACGCGACCGAAGCGCCGCCCGGCGAAATAGGCGCCGATATCGGCGGCCCAGGCGAGAAGCAGCACGAAGACCACGAGTTCGCGGCCGTTGTCGGCCTGCAGATAGAGCCGTGACAGCGCGAGCCAGGTCGGCGCAAGGGCCCAGAGGCCGGCAATCGCGGCGAGCCCGCCCGCGCGGTAGGACGGCGCGAGCACAATCCAGCCAAAGAGCGGAATCCACCCGAGCATGGTGAGGATCATGACTCGCGCAAAATCCGCGGGCAGGACCGTCGTGTACCAGAGACCCGCCATCGCGGCGCCGCAGGCCGCGACGTAGGCCGCGCGCGAAGCCAGCCCCGAAAGACCCGCGAGCTGCGACCATTCCCAGGCGCCGATCAATATGAGCGCTCCGAGCGCGATGACCGCGATATCGCGCGGCAGCACGATGAGCACGAGCGCGAGCACCGCGACGAGCCCCACGGCCGTCAGGATCCGCTGGCCGAGCATCAGCGGGCTCCCGCCTGGCTCGCGACGCGGCCATAGCGCCGCTCCCGGCCCCGAAAATAATCGAGGGCCGTGGCATAGCAGGCCGCGTCGAAGTCGGGCCACAGCGTGTCGGTGAACCAGAGCTCGGTGTAAGCGAGGTCCCAGAGCAGGAAATTGCTGATGCGACGCTCGCCCCCCGTACGAATGAAAAGATCCGGCTCCGGGCGGCCCGCGTTCGCGAGGCAGGCGGCGAGCGTGTCCTCGTCGATGGTCGAGGCCTCCCGCCTGCCTTCGGTCACTTCGGTGGCGAGCCTGCGCGCGGCCTGGGCGATGTCCCAACGCCCGCCGTAGGCGACCGCGACGACGAGGTCGAGGCGATCGCGTCCCGCGGTCTTTTCCTCGGCCGCCGCCATGCGGTCCGTCAGCGGCAGGGCGAGACTCGAGCGATCGCCGATGAAGCGGATCCGTACGCCGTTGGCGTCGAGCTCCGCGACTTCGCGGTCGAGCGACTCGAGGAAAAGCTGCATGAGCACGCCGACTTCGCCCGCCGGGCGCTGCCAGTTCTCGCTCGAGAAGGCAAAAAGCGTGAGCGATGCGACGCCATGGCGCACGGATTCCTCGATCGTCGAACGCACGGCACGCACGCCCGCCCGGTGCCCGGCGGCCCGCGGCAGCGAGCGCTGCTCGGCCCACCGTCCGTTGCCGTCCATGATCACGGCGACATGGCGAGGCACGGGACCCGTGCCTTCCGCTTGCGAGGCTGCTACCGGCATCTCAGACCTGCAACAACTCTTTCTCTTTCTCGGCCAGCACCTGGTCGATTTCGTGCACGTGCCGGTCGGTGAGCTTCTGGATATCCTCCTGGGCTCGCCGGTCGTCGTCCTCGGAAATCAGCTTTTCCTTCAGCATTTCCTTCAATTCATTCATCAGGTCGCGGCGGACTCCGCGCACCGCGACCCGCGCGTTTTCGGCCTCGTGCCGGGCGACCTTGGTCAGCTCCTTGCGCCGCTCCTCGGTCATCGGCGGAAGCGGAAGCCGGATGACCTGCCCCGCCGTATTGGGCGTGAGGCCGAGGTCGGACTTCAGGATCGCCTTCTCGACGGCCGCGACCGCCGACTTGTCCCAGGGCGAGACGACCAGCGTGCGCGCATCCTCGACATTGACGCTCGCGACCTGGTTGATCGGCACCTCGCTGCCGTAGTAGTCGACCTTGATCCCCTCGAGCAGCCCGGTGTTCGCGCGGCCGGTCCGCATCTTGCGGTAGTGGTCCTTGAGGAGCGCGACGCATTTCGACATGCGCTGCGTCGCATCGCGGCTCATTTCATCCTGCATGTTGGAATCCCCCGCCCCGCCTGGAGCCCGTTAGCGACCAGTGTGCCGACGTCCTCGCCGTCGACGATGCGCAGCAGGTCGCCCTCGTTCATCAGGTTGAAGACCCGCAGCGGCAGGCCGTTGTCGCGGCACATGACGATGGCGGTCGCGTCCATGACGCCGAGCCTGTCGTCCAGCACCTTGTCGAATGACAGTGTCTTGTACCGGACCGCTTTCGGGTTGCGGACCGGGTCCTCGTCGTAGATGCCGTTGACCTTTGTCGCCTTGAGCAGGAGGTCGGCGCTGATCTCGATGGCTCGCAGCGAAGCGGCCGTGTCGGTCGTGAAGAACGGGTTGCCCGTGCCGGCGGCGAATATGACGCAACGGCCCTTCTCGAGGTGGCGCACGGCGCGGCGGCGGATGTAGTCCTCGCAGACTTCCTGGACGCGCACTGCGGACATCACGCGCGCGTAACTGCCGACGGATTCGAGCGCGTCCTGGAGCGCGAGGCCGTTCATGACCGTCGCGAGCATTCCCATGTGGTCGGCCGTGACGCGGTCCATGCCGGCGCGGGCAAGGCCGGCTCCGCGGAAGATGTTGCCGCCTCCGATGACGACGGCCACCTGGATTTCGCGGGCCATGACGTCCCTGATCTCACCCGCGATGCGCTTCAGGATCGCGGGGTCGATGCCGTAGTCGGCGGCGCCGAGGAGCGCCTCGCCGCTGATCTTGAGCAGGATCCTCTTGAGCGGCTGCCGGGCCTGCGTATCAGCCATGCTGCCCCCTGGTGCCGGGTCGTACTTTCGTCATCTGGCCTGACTTCATGATGCTGAGTCGTCCTTACCGAGTCTCCCAGATGACGAAAGTACGACCCGGCACCATCAGGACCGCTTGTCGGGCGGACCTTTGTCCTTGGCTGCCTCGACTTGCGCCATGACCTCGGCTGCAAAGTTCTCTTGCTTCTTCTCGATGCCTTCGCCGACTTCATAGCGCATGAATCCGCTGACAGAGGCATTGGCCTTGTCGAGCAGCTGGCCGACGGTCGTGTCGGGATCCTTCACGAAGGGCTGCCCGGTCAGGCAGATCTCCGCCAGGTATTTGCGGAGTCGCCCGTCCACCATCTTGTCGACGATGGCCTGCGGCTTGCCCTCCGTCATGGCCTGTGCCGCGAGGATTTCCCGCTCCTTCGCGATGACGTCGGCCGGCACATCGGCCGCGGCCACGTACTGCGGATTGGCGGCCGCGACTTGCATCGCGAGGTCGCGCGCGAGCGCCTCGTCCCCGCCCTTGAGGCCGACGAGGCTTCCGATCCGCCTGCCATGCACGTAGCTGCCGATGCGATCCGGGGCACGGAGCACGGTGGCGCGGCGCACGTCGATCTTCTCGCCGATCTTCGCGACGAGGCTGCGCCGGGTCTCGTCGACCGTCGCACCGCCTGCGAGCTTGAGCGCGGCGAGCGCCTCGGGCTTCGTCGCACCCGCGCCCAGGGCCGCCTTGGCGACTTCCGCTGCGAATGCCTGGAACTCGGGCTGGAGCGCGACGAAATCCGTCTCGCAGTTGACCTCGACGAGCACGGCCGAGCGTCCGTCGCCGCCCATCGCGGCGACGATCGTGCCTTCAGCCGCAATGCGGCCGGACTTCTTGTCCGCCTTGGCGAGTCCCGCCTTGCGCATGACCTCGGCCGCGGCATCCAGGTCGCCGCCGGTTTCGATGAGCGCCTTCTTGCACTCCATCATGCCGGCGCCGGTGCGCTCGCGAAGGGTCTTGACCGTCTCAGCGCTGATGCCCATCGTCAGTTGCCGTTCTTGTCGGACTTCCGCGGCGCGGGACGACGGCGCACCGGCGCCTTGGCGCGGGCCATCTCCGGCGCCTCGGCCACCTCGTCCGCCAGCGAATCGTCTTCTGCTGCTGCCGCGGGCACGGGTGCGGGCGAGGGTTCGGGCTCGGGCGCACCGACAGGCGGCATGGTCGCCGCCGATGCGGTCTCGGCCGACGGCCGGGCGCGGGCCGGTGCCTTGCGACGCACGTTCGCGGCCTTGCGCGGTGCGCGCGCGGCCGACTTGCGGCGCGGCTGTCCTTCTTCGTCAAGCTCGACGAACTCGTCCTCGCCGGCGGGTACGGCTGGAACGGCCGCCTTCCCGTCGATCACTGCATCGGCGATGCCGGCCGCGTAAAGCAGGATCGCCTTCATGGCGTCGTCGTTGCCGGGTACCACGTACTCGATGCCTTCCGGGCTGCAGTTGCTGTCGACGATCGCGACGACCGGGATGCCGAGCTTGCGTGCCTCGTGCACCGCAATCTCTTCGTGACCGACGTCGACGACGAACAGCGCGTCCGGAAGCGAATTCATTTCCTTGATGCCGCCGAGGCTGCGCATGAGCTTGTCCATCTCACGGCGGAGCGTCTGCGCCTCTTTCTTGTTGCGCCGATCCAGGGCGCCGGATTCCCGTAACTCCTCGAGCTCCTGAAGTCGCTTGATCGACTGCCGGATGGTCTTGAAATTGGTGAGCATGCCGCCCAGCCACCGCTGGTTGACGTAGGGCATGCCGCAGCGTGTCGCCTCCGACTGGATCGCATCGCGGGCACTGCGCTTGGTGCCGACGAAGAGGATCTTGCCTCCATCGGCAACGACGCCTTTCACGAAGCCGGCGGCGTCGTTGTAGAGCGGCAGCGTGCGCTCGAGATTGATGATGTGAATCTTGTTGCGTTCGCCGAAGATGAACGGCGCCATCTTCGGGTTCCAGAAGCGGGTCTGATGACCGAAATGAACCCCCGCCTCAAGCATCTGCCTCATGGACAGGCTGGCCATGATCACTCCTTTCGGGTTAGACCTCCGCGGACCCGCATGCGGCAACCGGTCAAGAGACCCGGCACCCCGCCGCACGTGACGATTCGCGTGTGGATTTGGTTGAGAAAAAACGCCGCGCTTTATACCATCTTTGTCCCGTCGAAACAACGTGATAGGCGACTTCCACCCTTCCATTGCGGGGCCAGGCCATGTTGATGCAGAGCCACAATCGCGTAACCCTCAAATCGCCCCCGGAACAGCAGGCGATGCGGGTTGCCGGGCGGCTCGCGGCCGACGTCCTCGACATGATCGGGCCGCGGATCGCCCCGGGCATGACGACCGGGGAGATCGACCGGATCTGCCACGACTATATCGTGGACGTCCAGGGGGCCATCCCTGCACCCTTGAATTACAAGGGGTTTCCGAAGTCGATCTGCACTTCGGTCAATCACGTCGTGTGCCACGGCATCCCCGGCGACCGCGTCCTGAAGGCGGGCGACATCCTCAATGTCGACGTCACGGTCATCAAGGACGGCTTCCACGGCGACACGAGCCGCATGTACCCGATCGGCGAGGCGTCGATCCAGGCGAAGCGGCTTTGCGAAGTGGGTTTCGAGGCGATGTGGCGCGGCATCCGCACCGTGGCGCCGGGGAATCGCCTCGGCGACCTCGGTCACACCATCCAGAGCTTCGTCGAAGGCCAGGGCTACTCGGTGGTGCGCGAGTATTGCGGCCACGGCATCGGCCGCGTATTCCACGAGGATCCGCAGGTGCTGCACTACGGAGAGCCCGGCTCCGGCCTCGCACTCGAACCGGGCATGACGTTCACGGTCGAGCCCATGGTCAATGCCGGACGGCGGCACGTGAAGCTGCTCGGCGACGGCTGGACCGTCGTCACCAAGGATCATTCGCTATCGGCGCAGTGGGAGCACACCGTCCTTGTGACGGCAAGCGGATTCGAAGTGCTGACGCTCGGCGCGTCCGACCGCGCCGCGGCCTGAACGGTGCCGGCCGGCACTGGCAAGGCGGAAAGCCGGCCTGCGGCGCGCGGGGCCGGGTCCGGGTCCGGCGCGAGCTGGGATTACCTCGAATCGCTCCCGGTCCGGCTCGACGACTGCGCCAATCCGGTTTCCGACTTCCGTTCCGCGCTCGCCGAGGGTGATCGCGAGCTGGCGCGCCGATTCCGCGCCGACGAGGCGGTGGAGACGCTGGTGCGCGACCGCGCGGCGCTCGTCGATGCGCTCGTCACGCGCGCCTGGCGACTGCATGCGGGCAAGGCCGCGGATCCGCTCGCGCTGGTCGCGGTCGGCGGCTACGGCCGCGGCGAGCTGCTGCCCTGCTCCGACGTCGACGTCATGATCCTCCTTCCGCAGGGCGAGGATCCGGGCTGGACCGCGCCGCTCGAGCGCTTCCTCACCTTCCTCTGGGACATCGGCCTGGAAACCGGCCACAGCGTGCGGACGATCGACGACTGCAGGCAGGAGGCCCTCGCGGATCTCGGCGTCGCAACGACGCTCTTCGAGGGCCGGCTCCTCGCCGGGTCGACGGAGCTGTTCGCCGCCATGCGCCGCGCGCTCGCGCCGGACCGGATGTGGTCTTCGCGCGATTTCTTCGACGCGAAACTACGCGAGCAGGCCGAGCGCCACCATCGCTTCCACGACACGGCCTACAACCTCGAGCCGAACGTCAAGCAGGGACCCGGCGGCCTCCGGGACCTGCATACGATCGCCTGGGTCGCAAAGCGCCATTTCGGGGCCGAGACGCTCGAAGGACTCGCGGCGCACGGCTTCATCGAATCGCGCGAAGTGGCCCAGCTCGAGTCCGCGCAATCCTGGCTCTGGCGCGTGCGGTTCGCGCTGCACCTCGTGAGCGGTCGCCGCGAAGACCGCCTGCTGTTCGACCACCAGATCCGGCTCGCGCGGCTTTTCGGCTACGAGGATGCGACCTATACGCTCGCGGTCGAGCAGTTCATGCAGCGCTACTACCGGACCGCGATGCTCGTGAGCTGGCTCAACGAGCTGCTCCTGCAGCAGTTCCGCGAGGAGATACTCGCCGACCGGGACGCTCCCGTCCTGCCGTTGTCCGGCGATTTCCAGGAGCGCGACGAATGCCTGGAAGCGGTTTCCGACGACGTATTCGCGCGCCATCCCTCGGCGCTTCTCGAGCTCTTCGTCGTGCTGCAGCAGAATCCGCGGCTGCGCGGCGTGCGTGCAAGGACGATCCGGCTCGTCGCGCAAAACCTCTGGCTGATCGACGAGGAATTCCGCCAGAACCCGCGCAATCACCGCGTGTTCCTCGAAATCCTCCGGGCCAGCGCCGGAGTCTCGCACGAGCTCAGGCGCATGAACCTTTACGGCGTGCTCGGCCGCTACATCCCCGCCTTCGGCCGCATCGTCGGCAGGATGCAGTACGACCTGTTCCACGCCTACACGGTCGACGCGCACACGCTCTTCGTCGTAAGCAACCTGCGGCGCTTCGCCCTCGAGCGCTACGACGACGAGTTCCCGAAACTCGCGCAGATCTTCCGTTCACTGCCGAAGCCGGAACTGGCCTACCTGGCCGCGATCTTTCACGACATCGCCAAGGGGCGCGGCGGCGACCATTCCGAGCTCGGGGCGGTGGACGCGGAAGCCTTTTGCCTGGAACAGGGCCTGTCGCGCTACGACGCGCGGCTCGTCGCCTGGCTCGTCAGGCACCACCTGAGGCTGTCGGTCACGTCGCAGAAGCAGGATATCTCGGATCCGCAGGTCGTGAATGCATTCGCGCGCGAGGTGGGCGACCAGGCACGCCTCGACTATCTGTACGTGCTCACGGTCGCCGACGTGCGCGGCACCAATCCGAAACTCTGGAACTCCTGGAAGGCGACGCTGTTCGACGAGCTGTACGAACGCGTCAAGCAGGCGTTGCGCCGCGGCCTTGAGTCGCCGCTCGACCGGGAACAGCTGGTCGCGGAAACACAGTCACTCGCCCGTGAGCGCCTTGCGGCTGCGGGCGTCGACGCCGATGCCATCGAGCGCGTCTGGTCGACGCTCACCGATGCGTATTTCCTGCGGCACGCCGCCGCCGAGATCGCATGGCACACGACTACACTCGCTGCGCGCAAGCCCGGCGATACGGGCCCGCTCATCGCCGTCGCCGAGCATCCGGGACGCGGCGGCGCAACGGTTGTCCTCGTCTACACGCACGGGCGTCACCACAGCTTCGCCCGCGCGACGGCCGCCCTCGACCAGCTCGGCGTCAGCATCCAGGACGCGCGCATCACGCCGACGGCGGATGGCGCCAGCCTCGACAACTACCTCGTACTCGAGGACACGGGCCTTCCCATCACCGATCGCGAGCGCATGGCCGGCATCGAACGGCGGCTTCGCGAAGCGCTCTCGGAGAAGCGCGCGACCGCGCCACAGGTGACGCGTCGGGTGCCGAGGCAGGTACGCATGTTCACGACGCCGACCCAGGTCAGCTGCAGCGCGGATCCGGAGAATGGCCGGACGCTCGTGGAGGTGGTGGCCGGCGACCGGCCGGGACTCCTGTCGGAGATCGGCCAGGTCTTCTGGGACCAGAAAGTGGAATTGCACGGCGCCAAGATCATGACCGTGGGCGAACGCGCCGAGGACGTCTTCACGGTCGCAGACGAAACCGGACGCCCGCTCGAAGCAACGCGCTGCCAAGCGCTCGCCGACGCGCTGACGCTCGCACTCGACGCACGCGTCGCCGCTGCCTGAGGCTCCCATAATGGAAACTCGCGAACGGATCGAGCAGGCATTCGAAAACCGGGCGGCTCTCGCGCCGGGAACGGCCCCGCGCGATCTCCTGGCCGCGATCGATGAATGTCTCGAGTTGCTGGGCAGCGGGCGCGCTCGCGTCGCGGAGCCGGTTGGCGGCGGGTGGCGCGTGAACGAATGGCTCAAGAAGGCCGTGCTGCTTCACTTCCGCACGCACGACAACGTCGTAAGCGAGGCCGGAGAGTTCCGCTTCTTCGACAAGGTTTCGCTGAAGCACTCCAGGTACGACGAGGCGCGATTCCAGGCCGATGGCGCGCGGATCGTTCCCGGCGCGATCGTGCGTGCCGGTGCGTACGTCGCCCGCGACGCGGTGCTCATGCCGTGTTTCGTGAATGTCGGCGCCTACGTCGGCGAGGGCAGCATGGTGGACACCTGGGCGACCGTCGGATCCTGCGCGCAGGTCGGGCGCAACGTGCACCTTTCGGGCGGCGTCGGCATCGGCGGGGTCCTGGAGCCATTGCAGGCCCGCCCGACGATCATCGAGGACGACTGCTTCATCGGCGCACGATCCGAGGTCGTCGAGGGCGTCATCGTCGAGCGCGGCGCGGTGCTATCGATGGGCGTGTTCATCGGCGCAAGCACTCGCATCTACGATCGCGAATCGGGCGAGATCACCTATGGTCGCGTGCCCTCCTGTTCCGTCGTCGTCCCCGGCAGTCTCCCGGCAGCCGACGGTTCCCACTCGCTGTACTGCGCCGTGATCGTCAAGAAGGTCGACGCACAGACGCGAGCAAAGACTTCCATCAACGAACTCCTGCGGATGTGACGTCGGTGGCTGCGCGGCCTGTGCCGGCCGGGACTCCCCTCGCTCGCTCAGCCGATCTTTATTCGCTCGCTCGGGGGTCCCGTCCGGCTGGCCGCGCAGCTTTCGACGCCCCAGCCGGCGCGCACGAGGTGGCGGGGTTCTCGCCAGCGAACCCTTAAAGTTCCGGCAGGGTTCGCGAGCGAGAAACCCCGCCGGATCCCGTGCGCGCCGGCGGTGAAGCCGGTATAACTGCGCCCGCATGTCGACGTATTCCCCGGCGGTCGAATTGACGCGCGAACTGGTCGCGCGACCGTCGGTGACACCGGACGATGCCGGGTGCCAGGAACTGCTGATTCAACGACTGCAGCCCGCCGGATTCGCGATCGAGCGGATGCGGTTCGGCAGTGTCGACAATCTCTGGGCGATGCATCGCGGTGGTGCGGGACCCGTCGTCTGTTTCGCCGGCCATACCGACGTCGTTCCCCCGGGCCCGCGCGAGAAGTGGAGCTCCGATCCGTTCGCCCCTGCGATCCGCGATGGACTGCTTTACGGCCGCGGCTCAGCGGACATGAAGAGCGGCGTGGCCGCGATGACGACGGCAGCCCTGGAGTTCGTCGGCGCCCGGCCCGATTACCCGGGCGCGATCGGATTCGTGATTACGAGCGACGAGGAAGGCCCATCGGTCGACGGCACGCGCCGCGTCGTCGACGCCTTGCGCGAGCGCGGGCAGCGCGTGGACTATTGCGTCGTCGGCGAGCCCTCGAGCCAGCAGGATTTCGGCGACACGGCCCGCATCGGCCGTCGCGGCTCGCTATCCGGGCGGCTCAATGTCCAGGGTATCCAGGGCCACGTCGCCTATCCGGACCGTGCCCTCAATCCGATCCATGCGGTGATCCCCGCTCTTTCCGAGCTCGCCGCGCGGCGCTGGGACGAGGGCAATGGGCATTTCCCGCCGACGAGCTTCCAGGTCAGCAATATTCAATCCGGGACGGGGGCACCGAACGTGATACCGGGCGAACTGAATGCGCAATTCAACCTGCGCTGGTCGCCGGTCCAGACGCTCGAAGGCCTCAAGCAGTCGGTCGGCGCGATTTTCGATCGCCATGGTCTCCGCCACTCGGTCGACTGGCTGGAGGCGTCTCTGCCCTACTACACCGCGCCCGGCGCCCTGACGGCCCTGGTCGCCGCGGCAGTGCATGAAGTCGCGGGGCGCAAGCCGGAACTGTCGACGGGCGGCGGAACCTCCGATGGCCGGTTCTTCGGCGGGCTGGGCGCCGAGGTCGTCGAGTTCGGGCTGCTCAACCGGACGATTCACCAGGTGGACGAATGCTGCGCGGTGGAGGACATCGACCGGTTGCATCGCGTATACGTCGAAACGCTCAGGCGGATTTTTTCAGGTTCAGCCGGAGGCCAGCCGCGGTCAGCACGACCGCCATGACCAGCACCCAGGCCGGCATCGAGAGACCCAGGAAAGACCAGTCGACCTTCGCGCATTCGCCGCCCGCCTTGAAGACCTTCAGGATCACGTCGGTCAGCGGGAAGAGGTCCAGCATGAATGCGAGGTCGGCGCCGCAGGCCGGCACCGAGCCCTCGGGCTGCATCTGGATCCACACGTGGCGGCCCGCCGTCGCGACCGTCGCGAGCCCGGCGATGCCGATCAGGATCGCGGACAGGATCCCGCGGCCGCCCGGTCGCGAGACGAGCGCCGCCAGCAGGAAAGCGACGCCGAGTGCGGCGATCGTGACGCGCTGGAAGATGCACAGGTGGCAGGGCACGAGATCCATGCCGTACTGCGCGTAGAAGGCGAAAGCGAGGGCAGCGGCGGCGACTCCGGCTCCGAGCCAGTTTCCCAGGCGCCGCGACGGCATCAGGCCCCTTTCCGCTCGCGGGCGAACTCGCGGATCTGGCGTTCCGCGTCTTCGAGCGAAAGATGGCGGATGTCCTTGCCGTGCACCATGTACACCGTGTACTCGCAGATATTCTTGGCGTGATCGCCGATGCGCTCGAGCGCGCGCACGACCCACATGATCTCGAGCGCGCGCCGGATCGAGCGCGGGTCTTCCATCATGAAGGTGATGTTCTGGCGCTGGATCGCCTCGTATTCCTCGTCGACTTTGCGGTCGCGGCGGGCGACCCCGAAAGCCTCGTCTGCGTCGAGCCGCGCGAAAGCGTGCAGGGCGTCATGCACCATCTCCGTCACGAGCTTTCCGAGATGACGGATTTCCCGGTAATTGTCGGACGGTTTCTCCATCGTCGCGAGGCGAGCGGCGATGTTGCCCACCTTCTCGACCTCGTCGCCGATGCGCTCGAGGTCCGTGATCGTCTTGATGATGGCGACCATCACCCGCAGGTCCGACGCAGTCGGCTGCCGGGTCGCGATGATGCGTCCGCATTCCTCGTCGATCTCGACTTCCATCCGGTTGACGCGATAGTCGTCACGAGCGACTTCCTCGCCGAGCGCGCTGTTGCCTTCGATGAGGGCCGTCACCGCGCGCTGCAACTGCTGCTCGACGAATCCGCCCATCTGCATGACGCGCGTGGTCACGCGCTCCATGTCCTCGTTGAAGCGGCGCGAGGTGTGCTGGCTGAGATCGGCGGTTTCCATCGACCCACTCCTGCCGGCGGCCGAAGGCCCCGGCCCTTCCATCATATCAATGCTGGGATTCCCTCGCGGGCGCGTCACGCCCGGCGCCGGAATGGCGCACGTCGGCCCCGCTCACGAGGAACACCACGTGCTCGGCCACGTTCTTCGCATGGTCGCCGATCCGCTCAAGGCTCTTGAGCGCGAACACCGTATCGAAGATCGGCCGCAGCAGCCGCGTTTTCTCCATCGCGACCGTCACGAGCTGGCGAAGCGCGGCCTCGAACTCCTGGTCGATCTCCCGATCGAGCCGTGCGACGTCGTGCGCGACTTGCGCGTCGCCCCGATCGAGGGCGGCGATCGCCACCCGCATCGACTCGCACGCGAGCTCCGCCATGTGCCGAAGCGGCTTGCGCACCACACGCGAAGGACCGCCCGACGCGCGGCTCGCGCTCGCAAGCGCAAATCGCGCAATCTTCTTGGCCTCGTCGCCGGCGCGCTCGAGATCGGTGACGGCACGCGATATCGCGAGCACCATGCGCAGGTCGCTCGCGACCGGGGCGCGTTGGGCCAGCAGCCGGAAGCTTTCGGCTTCGATCTCGGTCTGGTATGCATTGACCCGATGCTCGCGGGTGAGCACGCTCTCGGCGGCCTCGCCGTCTGCATTGAGCAGCGCGCGCACCGCGGTCTCGACCTGCTGCGCCACAAGGGTGCCCATTTGTTGCGCCCGCACGCGGAGGTCCGACAAGGCGCCGTCGTAGGCCTTGAACGTGTGCCCTTCGCTTCCTTCCTTCACCCTGGCTCCACGCCCCGGCTCAGCCGTACCGGCCGGTGATGTAATCCTCGGTCGCCTTCTGCGAGGGATTCGTAAAGAGCTTGCTCGTGTTGTCGAACTCGATCAGCTCCCCGAGGTACATGAAGGCCGTGTAGTCGGATACACGCGCCGCCTGCTGCATGTTGTGCGTGACGATGATGACGGTCACCTGGTCGCGGAGCTCGTCGATCAGTTCCTCGATGCGCGCTGTAGCGATCGGGTCGAGCGCCGAGGTCGGCTCATCGAACAGGAGTATCTCCGGGTTGGTTGCCAGGGCGCGCGCGATGCACAGGCGCTGCTGCTGGCCGCCGGAGAGCGAGAGGCCAGAGTTGTCCAGGCGGTCCTTGACCTCGTCCCAGATCGCGGCCCGGCGGAGCGCCTGCTCGACCTGCTCCTCGATGCGAGCGTTCGACCGGACGCCGCGAACCTTGAGCCCGTAGGCCACGTTCTCGAAGATCGACTTCGGGAACGGATTCGGCTTCTGGAACACCATGCCGATCCGCATGCGCACCTCGATGGCATCGACGCCTCGGCCGACGAGGTCGAGCGAGTCCGGGTAAAGCATTATCCGCCCTTCGTAGCGGGTGCCAGGCGTGAGGTCGTGCATCCGGTTGAAGCAGCGCAGGAAGGTCGTCTTGCCGCAGCCGGAAGGCCCGATCAGCGCCGTGACGCGCTTTTCGCGAATCTCGATGTTGAGGTCCTTCAGCGCCCTCACGTTCCCGTAATAGAAGGAGAGCCCCTCCGCCCGCGACTTGATGACGAGCGACTGTTCATCGCCGGTGGATCGCTTCCCGACCTCGACCGACGGACGCGGCGTCGTCAGCCTGCCCTCGACGGCATGAGTCGGCACGGGCCGGGCGGGGTTTTCTTGGGTGGATGTTCCAGGCTGCATCGTGCTCACCAGTTGATTCTCTTGCGGAAGCGGTAGCGGATATAGATCGCGACGCCATTCATCAGCAGCGTCATGCCGAGCAGGATCGCACCGGCCGCTGCCGCGTTGACCTGGAATGCCGGGTCCGGCCGCGAGACCCAGTTGAACATCTGGATCGGCATCGCCGTAAACGCTTCCTTGAGCCAGGCGAATGAGAAGAAGGGAAACTCGCCCTTGAACGGCGACTCTGGCAGGAACGCGATGAACGACAGCGCGCCGATCGTGATGAGCGGCGCGGTCTCGCCGATCGCGCGCGAGAGGCCGATGATCATGCCTGTCAGGATGCCGCCGGTCGAATACGGCAGTACGTGGTGCGCGGTGACTTCCCAGCGGGTCGCGCCGAGCGCGTAGGCCGCCTCCCGGATTGCGCGCGGCACGGCGCGCAGCGCCTCGCGCGTCGCGACGATCACGATCGGCAGGATCAGGAGCGACAATGTGAGCCCGGCCGCCGCAATGCTCTGTCCGAGATTGAACTGGTACACGAAGAGGCCTAGCGCAAGCAGGCCATAGATGATCGACGGGACGCCCGCGAGGTTCGTGACGTTGATCTCGATGATCGCCGTCATCCAGTTCTTCGGCGCGTATTCCTCGAGATAGATCGCGGCGGCAACGCCGACCGGCATGGAAACCGCTGCGGTCGTGAGCATGATCAGCGACGTGCCCACCCAGGCCGAGAGTATCCCCGCGCGCTCTGCCTTGCGGGACGGGAAGGAATTCAGGAAATCCCAGTTCAGCCGCGGAGCGCCGTCCTGCACGAGGTCGAGGAATAGCACGACCAGCACGAGCAGCGCCGAGAACATGATCAGGAGGCCCACCATCACGAAGATCTTGTCGAAGATCTTCCGCCGGTTGACGTCGGCGCGGATCTGCTGGAGTGCGGCGTCCGCGGTGGCTGCGTGCACGTCAGTAGGTCTCGCGGAACTTGCGCGTGAGCGAGAAGCCCGCGATGTTGAAAACGAGCGTCATCAGCATCAGCACGAGTCCGACCGCGAAGATCGACTGGTAGCCGATGCTGTCGTGCGGCAGGTCGCCGAGGCTCACTTGCACGATGAATGCGGTGATCGTGGCGGCGGGCTCGGTCGGATCCCAGGTCAGGTTTGGTTGGAGGCCCGCCGCGATCGCGACGACCATGGTTTCGCCGACGGCGCGGGAAATGCCGAGAATGTATGCCGCCGCAATGCCCGACAACGCGCCGGGCACGACGACGCGCGTCGCCGTCTGGAAGCGGGTCGCGCCCATCGCATAACTGCCTTCGCGCATGTAGTTGGGCACCGCCCTCATCGCGTCCTCGCTGACGGATGCGACGTAGGGAATGATCATGATGCCGATCACGAGGCCGGCCGACAGCATGTTGAATCCCGGGAGCCCTGGAATGAGCTTCTGCAGGAGCGGCGTCACGATCATCAGCGCGAAATAGCCGTAGACGACAGTCGGCACCGCGCCGAGCAGCTCGAGCGCCGGCTTGATCGTCTCGCGCAGACGATACGGCGCGAATTCGCTCAGGTAGATCGCGATGATCGTGCCCGCCGGGATGGCGACCGCGAGCGCGACCAGCGTCGTCACCAGCGTTCCGGCGACCAGCGGCAGGACGCCGTACCGCGGCTCGGCGAAGAGCGGGATCCACATCGTGTCGGTCAGGAATTCCCGGAGCGGCACGACCTTGAAGAACGGCAGCGATTCGGCGACCAGGACGATGACGATCGCGATCGTCGTGAACACCGCGACCAGCGCCGCCAGCAGGAGGAACGCCTCGACCACGCGATCGCGCCCCTTGCGGAACCCGAGTCCCGCGGGAGTGCCAGTCGAAATGGTGGCAGTTTGCTCTGTCATGGCCTATGCAACGCGCGCTCCCGCCCGATGCGGTCCCCCGATGATCAGGGGCGGGATCCTTCGATCCCGCCCCCTTCTTCTTCAGTTTGGCAGAGGCTAGTCCGCCGGCCCCTGCATTGCAATCAGCTCAGAGCTTGGCTTCGCGAGCCAGCAGTTCCTCGACCTTGAGGCCGACCTCGGGCACGCCGCCGAAGCCGGTGCCGAGTTTTCCGTTGCGGAAGTGATCGGCCGCCAGCTGGTAGGCCTTGGCGGGCAGCGGCACGTACTTGACTTCCTCGATCAGCGGCACGCTCTTGGCAAGGTAGTATTCGACGAACTCCTTCACTTCGGGCTTCTGCGCCGATTTTTCCGCGACATAGATGAAGATCGGGCGCGAGAGCGGCTCGTAGGAGCCATTGACGACGTTGTCGAGCGACGGGCCGACGGCCTTGCCGGACTTGCCGACGATCGGCACGGCCTTCAGCCTGCTGGCGTTCGGCTGGTAATACGCATAGCCGAAGTACCCGAGCGCGTTCTTGTTGCTGGCGACGCCCTGCACGAGCACGTTGTCGTCCTCGCTGCCGGTGTAGTCGCCGCGGCTCGACTTCGCCTTCCCGACCACGGCCTCGGTGAAGTAGTCGAAGGTGCCGGAATCAGATCCCGGCCCGAACAGCGCTAGCGTCTCGTTCGGCCACTTGGAATTGACCTGGTTCCAGCGCGTGATCTTGCCCTGCGACGCGGGCTCCCAGATCTTCTTCAGTTCCGGGATCGTGAGCTGGGTGATCCAGGTGTTCTGAGGATTCACGACCACGGTCAGCGCGTCGTATGCGACGGGTAGCTCGTAGTACTTGATGCCGGCCGCGCGGCAGGCTTCCATTTCGGCCGCGAGGATCGGGCGGGAGGCGTCCTGGATGTCGGTCTCGCCGCGGCAGAACTTCTTGAATCCGCCGCCGGTGCCGGAGATGCCGACCGTCACGCGCACCTTGCCGCGCTTCTGGATCTGGAATTCCTCGGCCACGGCCTCGGTGATCGGGAATACCGTGCTCGAGCCGTCGATCTTGATGACCTGCGCGTCGGCCTGCGGCGCCAGCGCGAGGCCGGCGAACGCGAGTGTCGCGGCGCTCAACAGTGAAATGGCTTTCATATGCGTTTCAACTCCTTGCGGTTCAAGCACAACCTTATTGTCAGTATGTGAATATCTCGTGACAGCCGCCGGGTCAGAACTTCCAGTTAAGGTCGATCTGGTAGCGGTCGTAGCTCCGCTCGATCGCACCCGGGGCGTCAATGAAGCGGTTGTTGATGAAGTACGTTCCGTTCAGGACCCAGTTTTTGGCGGGCGCAAACCCCAACTTCAGGATGCTGCCGTCCACGTCGGTCACGCCGCCGCCGAAGTCCGAGTCGATGAACTGGCCGAACTGCGCGTCCTTTTCGATCACCCCGTAGGCGTAACCGAACTCGAAGCTGCGGGGGTTGCTGGCCTTGCCCCAGTTGAAGCCCGTGAGCCAGCCAGTTTCGAGGTCGTCCGCCTCCTGGTTCTGGATGTACTGCGCGAAGATCTGCAGCGGCTGGTTGCCGATCGTGAACTCCGCCTGCGCGAGCGCCTCGATCATGTTGAAATCGTTGAGCAGAGTCGGGCAGCCCGCGCCGTTCAGCACGGTCGTATTGCCCTGTGGTCCGCCGAAGAACCCGTTGTTGGCCGTGCAGGGTGTCGCATTGGTCGTCGTGACCTGGCCCTGCGCCGCGCCGACGTCGAAGTAGCCGAGGGCACCCGTCAGCTTCGCGCCACCGATGTTGCCAGTGAGGCCGAACTGGCCGCCGAGCAGCGTCATGTCGCTCGCCGTGCTTCTCTCCGACAGGTAGTAGCCGAACGCGTTCGCGAAGAACGGGCCGCCCGCGTACCGGACGCTGATGCCCTCCGGATTGATGTCGTGGTCGAAGAAGTACCCCGTGACCTTGTACCAGGGCTGCGGCATCTTGCCGAAGCTCATGGTGAAGCTGTCGACCGGCTTCCAGTCGACGTAGGCGAGATCGATTGCGACGCCCTTGCGCGTCCAGCCCTCGCCGAGCGTCTGGTTGGTGGAGCGCGGGTCGTTGCTGCCGCCGTTCGTGGCCAGCCCGATCGTTCCTGTCAGCGTGTCGTTGATCTTGGCGGTCATGGCTAGCCTGGCGCGGATGCGGTGCCGCGTCTGCTCGTCCACCGCCTCTTCCGGATCCACGAACTCGTGCCGATAGCGCATGTCCGCCTTCCAGCTGATGCGCGATGCCCATTCCGCGCCCTTGGCAATTCGCGCAGCCTCGGCGACTTTGGGTCCCTCCTCGGCGAGCTGCTTGCGGGTCGCGGAGGCGTTGTCCTTCAGGTACTCGGACGTCGCTTCCACGCGCTCGTTGCTCTCCCTGAGGGCGGCGTTCTCGGTGCGGAGCTGGACGTTGTCCTGCTCCAGCTTGCCGACCCGCGCATTGAGAGCTTCCAGCTCGCGCAGGATCTGTTCCATCGTCTTCGATTGCTGGGCGTGCGCCGGCGCGGCGGCTGCCAGCCCCATGGCGCCAAGGATCAAGAGCTTTTTCAAGAGCCGTACTCCGGGTTGTATTTGATTGATGTCCGTGCCGACGGGACGGCACGAGCGGCCCCGGATTATGGTGGCGGACTATGACACTTTTGTTGCGGCCGGCTCTCGGGCAAGGACGCGACGCGCGGGAAAGCGGGCGACAAATGTCGATCCCCGGCCTTCCTCGCTCTCGATCTCGAGCCGGCCGCCATGGCGCTGCAGCCCGTGCTTGACGATCGAGAGGCCGAGACCGGAACCGCCCTTCGCGCGCGCACGCGCGCGGTCCGCGCGGTAAAAACGCTCCGTGAGCCGCGGCAGGTGCTCGGGCGCGATGCCGATGCCGGTGTCGCGGACCGTGAGCGCGGCGCCGCCCGCCTCGCGCCCCCAGCGGATCGTGACCGTGCCGCTGGCGGGCGTGTATTTCACCGCGTTCGAAATCAGGTTGGAAGCGATCGAGTGCAGCTCGCCGTCGCTTCCCCGGAGCACGCAGGCATAGTCGATGTCGAGGTCGAATCGCGGCGCCTGCACTGCGGCCGTCCGGGCCTCCCGGACCAGGCGCTCGAGCAGCTCGGGCACGTCGACGGGCGTCATCGGCGCCTCGTCCGACGTCGATTCGAGGCGCGACAGCTCGAGCAGGTCCTCCACGATCTCCCGCATGCGCAGCGCCTGCCGACGCATGTCCGCCACCGGCTCGCGCCATTCCGCGCCGAGGCTATCGTCGCCCGCGAGCTCGTCCACGTAACCCGATATGACCGTCAGGGGCGAGCGCAACTCATGCGACGCATTCGCGACGAAATCCTTCCGCATCTGCTCGAGGCGGACGTCGCGCGTGACGTCGCGCACGAGCATCAGGAACTGGTTGCCGGCGGGTATGACGAAGAGCGCGAGCCAGGCCTCGCCACTCTTGAGGCGCACGACGATGCCGCTGCCTGCGCCCGGCCCCTGCAGGTAGGACGCGAATTCGGGATCGCGCACGAGGTTTGCGATCGGGATGCCGATGTCGACCTTGCGGCGCAGTCCAAGGCGCTCGGCCGCCATGCGGTTGAACCAGCGGATCTCGCGATGTTCCGACAGGAGGACGACGCCGTCAGGAAGGGCCGCGCTCAGCCTCCTGAATTCGCGGAATTGCTGGGTCACGCGCCGTTTGTGGAACTGCTTGCGCCGATAGATGCGGTTGATGATCGCGACCACGTCGCCCCAGACGCCGCCGATGTCCGGCGGATTCTCGTGCGCGCGATGCTTGAGCCAGCGTTGGACGCGGAACAGGTTGACGAACTGCCAGGCGAGCACGCCGCCGAGGACGATCGTCAGCCAGAGGGCCATGCGCCCCGTGATGAATCCGAGCAGCGCCGCAATCGCGATCGCCGCCGCCAGCCGGACGAGTGCGAATGACCAGGCCGAACGCATGGTTCAATCCTGCTGAGCCGAAAACCGGTAGCCCGCGCCGCGCACGGTCTGGACGAAACGATCGTAGCCGCTCGGCTCGAGCGATTTGCGGAGCCTCCGGATGTGGACGTCGACCGTGCGCTCCTCCACGTAGACGTTTCCGCCCCAGACGCGGTCGAGCAACTGGCTCCGGGAATAGACGCGGTCCGGGTGGGTCATGAGGAAGGCGAGCAGGCGGTATTCGGTCGGGCCGAGCGCGATCGTCTTGCCCGCCGCCGCGACGCGATGTCCCGCCTGGTCGAGCGCGAGGCCCTCGACCTCGATGCGCTCGGCGTCGCCGGCCGGCGCGCTGCGACGCAGCACGGCCTGGATCCGCGCGATGAGCTCGCGCGCCGAGAACGGCTTCGTCAGGTAGTCGTCCGCGCCGGTCTCGAGGCCGGCGACCTTGTCCGCCTCCTCCGCGCGCGCCGTCAGCATCATGATCGGTATGTCACGCGTGGCCGCATCGCGGCGCAAGGCCCGGATCAACTCGAGCCCGCTCATGTCGGGCAGCATCCAGTCGACAAGGATCAGGTCGGGGCGGCGGTCGCCGATGCTCGCGAGCGCAGACTGGCTGTGCTCGGCGAGCGCGACGTCACAACCCGCGCGGCGCAACCCGAACGCGATCAGGTCACGAATCGGCTGCTCGTCCTCAACGACAAGTATTCGGGTGTCCGCCATGCGCAGGCGGTGAGACTGACGGCTCATTGTTGAAGAATTATGACACCGACGGCTTCAGCGCCTGTGAACGACGTCGTTTCGCAGGTACACCGGCAACGCCCGGGCCGCGTCGATTCCTTTCCCCGTCGCCAGCTCCGCGGCCGCGATCCGAGCGATGTCGGAAGCGCGCGGCAGGAATTCACCGTCGATGCCGGCTAGCCCGGTGGCAAGTTTCGCGGCGATTTCAGGATACGCCGCAAAGCCGTGGCCTGCGCCAATCCATCGCCCGCCCTGCGGCACCGTCACCGATGCAGGATCCGCGAGGCGCTCGTCCGTGACGGCGACCGGCACTCTGCCTGCGCAATCGTAGGCTGCCCAGTAAACCTGCCCCATGCGCGCATCCATGCAAACGAGGATTCGCGCGCTGCCGGATACGCGGGCCGCTCCCGCCGCGACCGCTGCCAAATTGCTGACAGGCAGGACCGGTCGGCCGCTTCCGGCGGCGAGTCCCTGCGCGATGCCCGCGGCGATGCGAAGCCCCGTGAATCCGCCCGGACCGCGACCGAACGCGACCGCATCCAGCTCGCCCGTCGAGAGGCCCGCATCCCTCATCAATTCGTCCGCCATCGGCAGGAGTCGTCCCGCATGTCCGCGCCCGATGACTTCGTAGCGCTCCGCGACCGCGGCGCCTTGCAGCAGCGCGGCCGAGCAGGCCTCCGTCGCAGCGTCGACCGCCAGTATCTTCATGCCTCGATCGCCGCCGGCACGTTGACGCCTGCGCGCGCCAGCCGGCGCCGGAGAAACGATTCCGCTTCGCCGCTCTCGGTCACGATCTTAGCGGGGGGCAGCGACCGCAGGAATAAACCGCCGTACCCTCTGCTGATGAGGCGCGGATCGCAGAGCGCGACGACGCCGAAATCCTCGCGGTCACGGATCAGCCGCCCGAAGCCCTGCTTGAGCGCCAGTACGGCCTGCGGGAGCTGGAATTCCTGGAAGGGATTTCCGCCGCGGCGCCTGATGCCCTCGAGCCGCGCCTTGAGCAACGGATCCTCGGGAGCGGCAAAGGGCAGCTTGTCGATTACGACGAGCGCGAGCGCGTGGCCGCGCACATCGACGCCCTCCCAGAAGCTCGCCGTGCCGAGGAGGACGGCATTGCCGAGCTCCCGAAAGCGCCGCAGCAAGGACTCGCGCGGCGCCTCGCCCTGCACGAGCATGGGAAATCGCTCGCGAAAACCCGGCATCGAGTCGAGCAGCCGCTCGGCCTCACCGAGCGCGCGATGGCTCGTGAAAAGCAGGAAGCTGCGGCCGCCCGCGGCGGCAACGAGCGGCAGTGCCACGTCGATGACGCGTTCCGTGTAGTCGCGGCTCGCCGGATCGGGCATGCCCTGCGGCAGGTAGATCAGCGCCTGGCTCTCGAAGTCGAAAGGGCTTTCGATGCGCACGGCATTGGCCGTGGGCGCGCCGATCCGGCCGAGAAAGTGCGAAAAGTCGTCCCCGACGGCGAGCGTCGCCGACGTAAAGATCCAGGCGCCGCCCTGCGCGCGCATCAGCTCGCCGAGCCTCGAGGCGACTTCGAATGGCGTGAATGCGAGCGTGAAGCCGCCCTTGCCTGCCTCGACCCAGCGCATTCCGTCGTCGGGACCTGAGTCGACGATCGCCACGAGCGCTTCGGTGAGCTTTGCGGTGCGGCGCACGCAATGCCGCAGGGCAGGATCCTCCGGATCCGCCGTCGACAACTCCTGCCCGGCTTGCGTCAGCGCCTCGCGGATCCGTTCGAGCGCAGCGATGAACGCATCCGGCAGCTCCGCCCACTCGATGCGCTCGCGCGATGCCGCCATCGCCGCCGCGGCTTCGCCGACCGCGGTCTCGAGCGTCATGAGGCGCTCGCGCGCCGCCGTGCCGGCGAGCCCGAGACGCGAGAGCTCCGCGAGCGCGTCTCGCGCGAAAAGCCCCGCCTGGCGCGCCGAGAATTCGCGGCCGAAAAACTGTGCGGCGATCTCGGGCACCTGGTGCGCCTCGTCGAGGATCACGGCTTCCGTTCCAGGCAGCACTTCGCCGAAGCCTTCGTCCTTCAGGGCGAGGTCGGCAAGCAAGAGATGATGATTGACGACCACGATGTCGGCGGCCTGCGCCTCGCGCCGGGCCGCGACGACGTGGCATCGCGAATAAGCCGGGCAGGTGGTCCCCAGGCAATTCTCACGGGTCGATGTGACCGCGGCACGCACAGGATCCGTGTCGCGCAGGCTCTTGACTTCGGCAAGGTCGCCGGTCGCCGTTTCGCGGGACCAGCGCCGGATCCGGGCCATCGTGCGCGCGTTCGGCGGATGGATCCCGGGGAGCTCGCCCATCGTATCTGCGAGCTCGAGGCGGTGCAGGCACAGGTAATTCGCGCGGCCCTTGAGCAGCGCGACGCGCGCCGGGCGGCCGAGCGCTTTCGCTACAGTCGGCAGGTCCCGGTTGAATAGCTGGTCCTGGAGCGTGCGCGTGCCGGTCGAGATGATCACCTGGCGACCGGAGAGGAGCGCCGGAACGAGGTAGGCGAACGTCTTGCCCGTGCCGGTACCCGCCTCGATCGCGAGCGTGCCGCGCGCGGCCAGCGTCTCGCCCACCCAATCGGCCATGAGCTGCTGCTCACGGCGCGACTCGAAGTTCTCGATCACGCGCGCGAGCGGCCCGGTGGGGCTGAGCAGGCGGCCGAATTCTCCAGGGCCGCTCACGGTCCTCGCGCACGCGCGCTCGCAAGCACCGCGATCACCGTCGCAAATTTCATCTCGACATCCCCCTGAACCGCCGTCTTACAGAACCGCGTCAGTCTCCGGGCAAATCTTTTCGAGATCAACGGCTTTCGCGCACGCGCGAGGCCGGTTCCGGCCATTTTTGCCCGATCGCCTGCTAATATTCGGCTTCATCCCCGCGAGGTTTGGATGGCAACAGCACCCGATCGATCGGCCGCTCCCGCGCACGCACCCGAAGCCCTGCGGCATTGGGTCATGCAGGTCGCCGCGCACTCGCTCCCCGACCAGGTTCACTGGTGCGATGGCTCCGAGGCCGAATACCGCGAGCTGGTTCGCCTGATGATCGCTTCCGGCGACCTGATCAAGCTCAACGAGAAGACTTTTCCGGGCTGCCACCTGCACCGATCGAATGCGTCGGACGTCGCCCGGGTCGAACACCTGACATTCGTCTGCACGGAAAGCAGGGAAGACGCGGGCTCCAACAACCACTGGATAGCGCCTGCGGCGGCCCGTAGCAAGATGAACGCGCTGTTCGCCGGCTGCATGCGCGGGCGGACGATGTACGTCATCCCGTACTGCATGGGGCCGATCGACTCGCCCTACTCCCGGTGCGGCGTCGAGATCACGGACAGCGCATACGTTGCGGCGAACATGAAGCTGATGACGCGGATGGGTTCGGCCGCGCTCGCGCGGATCGCGCGCGACGGCACGTTCGTCAAGGGCCTGCACTCGATCGGAGAGCTCGATCCCGAGCGCCGCTTCATCATGCATTTTCCGGAAGCGCTGGAAATCCAGAGCTTCGGCTCGGGCTACGGCGGCAACGCCCTGCTCGGAAAGAAATGCCATGCGCTGCGGATCGCGAGCTGGCAGGCGCGCACGGAGGGCTGGCTTGCGGAGCACATGCTGATCGTCGGAGTCGAGAATCCCGCCGGAGAAACGCACTACCTCGCCTGCGCCTTCCCCTCCGCCTGCGGCAAGACGAATCTCGCGATGCTGATCCCGCCGGAGTCGATGCCCGGCTGGAAGATCTGGACCGTCGGCGACGACATTGCCTGGTTGCATCCCGGGCCGGACGGACGTTTGTGGGCGATCAATCCCGAAGCCGGTTACTTCGGTGTCGTGCCGGGGACGAACGAGAAGACCAACCGCCACGCCTACGAGATGATCCGTCGCGATACGATCTTCACGAATGTCGGGCTCACGAAGGACAACGAGCCTTGGTGGGAAGGCCTCGACGAGGGCAAGCCGGCATTCGACTGGCAGGGCCGTCCATACGATCCTTCGAAGGGACCGGCCGCGCACCCGAATTCGCGCTTCACCGTTTCAGCGAAACAGAACCCGAGTTACTCGCCCAAGGCGGACGCCCCGGCCGGCGTGCCAATCACCGCGCTCGTGTTCGGCGGTCGGCGTCGATCCCTGGCGCCGCTGGTGTATCAGGCGCGCGACTGGTCGCACGGTGTGCTGGTTGGCGCCGGCATGGCCTCCGAAACGACGGCTGCCGCGGCCGGAGACGTCGGCGTCGTGCGCCGCGATCCCATGGCGATGAAGCCGTTTGCGGGCTACAACTTCGGCGACTACTGGGGCCATTGGCTTTCGATGGCGGATCGCGTGAAGCGCTTGCCGGGCATTTTCCACGTCAACTGGTTCCGCCGCGACGCCGCCGGCCGCTACCTCTGGCCGGGCTATGGCGAGAACCTGCGCGTGCTCGCCTGGATCATCGCCCGCTGCTCCGGAAAATCGGCGGCCCGCGATACGGCGATCGGCGCCGTGCCGAGCCGCGATGCCATCGACTTCTCGGGGCTCTCGCTCGGCGACTCGACGATCGACGACCTGCTCGCCGTCGACAATGCCGCCTGGCGTGGGGAAGCCGATGAGATCGGCCGCTATCTGGAAACCTACGGTAACCGGCTGCCGGCGGGAATGCGCGACGAAGTCGCGAAGTTGAAGTCGCACCTCGCATCCTGATGGTGCCGGGTCGCACTTTCGTCATCTACGAAGGCCGTAGATGACGAAAGTGCGACCCGGCACCATCTACGCCGGAGCTTGGGAAGCGCCGGCCGTCGCGAGTTCGGGGCCGTCCTCGCAGAAGAACTCGACCGTGTGATAGGACTGCGGCTCCGGCACGCGCCCGAGCCCGATCACGCCCTGGCCCTTGAGCGGGATCGCGTCGCGCCGCACGAACGCGTCGTCTCCGTCCTGGCTCTGGACGAACGAGCCGTTCGTGCTCTGGTCCACGAGCATGAAGCGGTTCTTGCCTGCCTCGATGCGGGCATGCAAGCGCGACACCAGGTTGCCCTTGATCACGAGGTCGTTTTCCTGGCCGCGTCCGAGCGTCGCCGACGACCGATCTCTGTGGTCGAGCACGAGCTCCGTGCCGAGATAGCGGAGCCGGATCCGGAACTGCTTCTGGAGTTCGGTGATCGTCGCGATCGCGGGCAGCATGCTGGTCGTCTCGCCGTGCTGCCACAGCACCTCGAAGATCGTGACCTCGTCGTGCTGGCCGCGCGGGACCGCCACGTCGACTCGCCGCGACACGGCGCGCCACTGCTCGGCCAGGCGCCCCTGGACCGCGTCGGTGATGATGATCTGGCCGGACTTGGCCTGGCTCGTCATGCGGTTCGCCGTATGAACGGCGGCTCCGAATACGTCCCGCGTCTCGATCACGACCGGCCCGAAGTGGCAGCCGATGCGGATCGTGACCTGCTGTCCTTCGACCTCGAGGTCCGGATGCCCCGCGATGGCCGCCTGCATTTCGACCGCGGCGTCGATCGACGCGTCGCAATCGCCGAAGGTCGACATGACTTCGTCGCCCATGGTCTTCACGACAGAACCGCCGTGCTGCTCCGTCGCGCGTCGCATGATCTCGATGCAGACGGAGACCTTGTCGCGCGCCGCGACGTCGCCCAGGATCTCGAAAAGCCGCGTGCTGCCCACGACGTCGGCGAATAGGATCGCGAGTTCCTGCTCCTGTCCCATCCGGTCCGCACCCCGCCGCGGATTACATAATTTGGATTATAGGCGGGAAACTGGCAGTGCGCCCAAACCGGGGCGCGGACATGCTCGACGCCTCTCCGCAGGGAGGCGGACCATGGCCCTGAGCGTCGAATTCTCGGCCGCGGCGATATTGCGCCACGTCGTCGCGCGATCGCACGGCCGCCGGTTGCTCTATCCGGATGCCAGTTCGCGCGCGAAGGTCGCGCGTCGAATCACGGAATGCTGCCGGCGGCACCGGCTGCATTGCGTCGTCTGGTGCGTGACCGACCGATTCCTGCACCTGGTCGTTCGCGGGGCGCCGGCGAAGATCACGCTTGCGACCGACGAGATCACGGGCGGTCGCCTGCGCCATGGCCATTTCGTCTCGACGAAGGTGAACCAGGACATCTATCTCCTCGAAGTCGCCCGACACGCGCTGCTCGCGCCGGTGCGCGGCGGCCTCGTCCGCCGCGCGATCGACTGGCCGCATTCGAGTGCGCGGGAAACGCTCGGCCTCAATCCCGCGCCATCCTGGCTGGACCTGACGCCGCTTTACGACCTGCTCGGGCCGCGCGACGGCCAGGGCGCCAGCCGCTTCCGCCGCTTCATGGACAGCAGCTAGCGGCGCGCAGCGCGCCACGGATCAGCAGGCTGCCGCCGACTTGGCAGGCGTCCCGTAAGGAGCCATGATTCCACGGATGCCGAAGCTCGACGGACTCGTGCGGATGATGTCCAGCGCCAATGATCCTGCCAGCCCGGCGAGCCCCGTCAACCCCGACGATTCCGGTGAAAAGAAGTCCGGCGACAAGGCCCGGTCGTGATCCGCGGTTCCGCTGCCTCACGCCCGGCGCCAGGTGACGCGCCAGAAGAGGAGCGAATCATCGAGGCCGGCTATCGCGACAGCAGGTACCTGCTTGAGCTGTGGCACAACCGCGAGCTCTTCTACTTTCTGGCCTGGCGCGACATCCTGGTGCGCTACAAGCAGACTGCCGTGGGAATTGCATGGGTGCTGATCAAGGCGATGATCACGCTGCTCGTGCTTACCGTGGTTTTCGGCCAGGTCGCCCAGCTGCCTTCGGAAGGAGTGCCATATCCGCTGCTCGTGTTCGCCGCCATGTTGCCATGGCAGTTCTTCGCCGGTGCGCTCACGGATTGCAGCAACAGCCTCGTCGGCAACAGCGAACTGATTGCAAAGACCTATTTTCCACGCCTGATCGTCCCCGGTAGCGCGATGATCGTGAGTCTCGTCGACTTCGCGATTTCCTGCGGCGTGCTCGCGCTGCTGCTCGCGTGGTATGGATTCGCGCCTGACTGGCGCATTCTGGCGCTGCCATTCTTCGCCGTTCTTGCTGCCGCACTGACATTCGGCGCTGGCCTTTGGTTTGCCGCACTGATGGCGGAGTATCGCGATTTCCGCTTCATCGTCGCCTTCATCGCGCAGCTCGGGCTGTACATATCGCCCGTTGGCTTCAGCAGCAGCGTGGTGCCGGAGGAATGGCGTGCGCTCTATTCCATGAACCCGCTGGTCGGCGTCATCGACGGCTTTCGCTGGGCTATCCTGCGCGGCACGCCGGATCTCTACTGGCCGGGGCTCGCCATTTCGCTTGTCTTCGCAGTGCTGCTGCTCGCTAGCGGACTTTGGTACTTCCGCAGGACCGAGCGCCGGTTCGCGGACGTCATCTAGCGCGCAGCTCCGGCCATGGCCGACGTAATCCTCAGCGCAGAAGGCCTTGGAAAACAATATCTGTTGCGGCATCGCATCGCCGGCTACGACACGCTGCGCGAAAAGCTCGGTGAGAACCTGCGCCGCCTCGCCTATGGGAAACACTCCAGGCCGGACCCGCGCGCAGCAACTCTGGAGGAATTCTGGGCGCTGCGCGACGTGAATCTCCAGATCAGGCAGGGGGAGGCAGTGGGCTTGATTGGACGTAACGGCGCAGGCAAGTCGACGTTCCTCAAGATAGTCAGTCGCATTACCGAACCGACGGAAGGCAGGCTGCGAATTCGAGGCCGCGCTGCAAGCCTGCTCGAGGTGGGCACGGGATTTCATCCCGAGTTGACGGGCCGTGAGAATGTCTTTCTCAATGGAGCGATCCTCGGCATGCCGAAAAGCGAGATTCGCGCCAAATTTGACCAGATAGTCGCGTTTGCAGAAGTTGCCCAGTTTCTGGATACGCCCGTCAAGCGGTACTCGTCCGGCATGTACGTGCGCCTGGCGTTCGCCATAGCCGCACATCTCGAGCCGGATATCCTGATCGTCGACGAGGTGCTCGCAGTCGGGGACGCGGCGTTTCAGAAGAAATGCCTCGAGCGAATGGCAGAAGTCTCGAAAATGGGCCGCACGATTCTTTTTGTCAGTCACAACCTGGGTCTCGTGCGATCGATGTGCCGACGTGGCGTCCTGCTGGAGGGCGGGCGCGTGGTGTGCGACGACCTTGCGGAAGCGGCCGTGGCGCGATATCTCGAGGGATTCGAGGCAACCGCGTCCACCAATCTCCTCGAGCGCGCGCAGCGGCGCGGCACCGGCAGAGTGCGCCTTTCACGCCTGGACATCAGGGACTCCAGTGGCGCCGCCACGAGCAGTGTCGAGGCAGGCCAGGCCGTGCAATTCGCGTTTCATGTGACCGGGCGGCTGCCCGCATTGACCTGTTCCTTCACGATCTACGATTCCATCGGCCAGGCCATCACGTGCTTTGATTCGGCATTGCAAGGCGGCCACGGTCCGGCCGATAAGACCGACATGCCCAGTTTCACGTGCGAGCTCGGCGAATTGTTCCTGAAACCCGGCCGCTACCGCATCAATGCCGCGCTTTACTGCCGGGATGAACTGCTGGATCACGTCGAGAGCGCCGCAATACTGGACGTCGACCAGGGAATTTCGGGCGCGCAACCGATCGTAGCCACGCCCGGTTATGGCAGCGTGTTCATGCCGCATCGCTGGACTGGCCCGTGCTGAGGGCGTTGGTCGCCGGCTGGTTCAGTTTCCGGGAAGGTCATGCAACCGCGGGAGACGTGCTCGCCGGAGAAGTCGCCTGCGACTGGCTGAAACAGGCCGGCTTCGAGGTCGACCTCGCCATGGTCGAACCGGTCGGTCGCGGTTGCGACTGGCGCACCGCAGACCCGGCGCGCTACTCACACGTGGTTTTCGTCTGCGGCCCCTTTCAGCGCGGCGAACTCGAGATCGGGTTCCTGTCACGCTTCGGGCGCTGCACGCTGATCGGTCTCGATCTTTCGATGCTGTTGCCGCTCGAGACCTGGAATCCATTCGACTACCTGATCGAGCGCGACAGCAATCGCGCGGCTCATCCGGACATCGCCCTGGCTGCGCGCGGCGCGCGCCTGCCGATCGTGGGAATCTGTCGCGTCGAAGCCTACGGTTCGGCTTCCGTGAGCGAAGCCGACGCTGCCATTGATCGCCTCGTGGCTTCCAGCGGGCTGGTGCCGGTGGACATAGACACGCGGCTGGACGAGAACAGCACCGGGCTGCGAAACGCCGCGGAAGTCGAATCGCTGCTGGCGCGCATGGATGTCGTCGTGACAACACGACTGCACGGGCTGGTGCTTGCGCTCAAGAATGGCGTGCCCGTGGTGGCCATCGACCCGGAACCGGGCGGCGGGAAAGTGCGGCGCCAGGCGCAATTGCTGCAGTGGCCGGTCGCCCTCGCCATTGAGGAAGCAAGCGACACCGGAGTGCGTGCCGCCCTGGACTATTGCCTCTCGGACGCGGCCCGCGAGCGTGCGCATTCGTGTCGTGTGCATGCCGATGGCCTGCTCGCCGGAATGCGCAGCGAGTTCATCGGCGCGTTGACCGACTCCAGGATGCTCGAGGCCGCGCAACGCAAGCGAAAAGAGCCGCTCGTCTCCGTCATCATCCCCTGCTACAACCAGGCGAAATATCTGGGTGATGCGATCGAAAGCGTACTTGCGCAGACGCACGCGCGTCACGAGATCATCGTCATCGACGACGGTTCCGCGGACGATGCGGCCGGCGTGGCCGCGCGGTACCAGGCGGTAAGATGCGTGCGTCAGCCGAACAGCGGACTTGCCGCCGCGCGCAATACCGGCATCCGCGAAAGCCATGGCGAATACCTGGTCTTCCTCGATGCCGACGACCGCCTGCTGCCGGATGCGCTGCGCACCGGCCTGGATTGCCATCTTGTGCGCCCGGAATGCGCATTTGTGTCCGGGCACTATCGCATGATCCGCGAGGACGGCACGCCCCAGGCCGATTTCGTGCAGATGCCGCCGGAGGCGGACGCCTATCGCACCCTGCTGCAACGAAACTATATCGGCATGCACGCAACGGTGATGTATCGGCGCGCCATTTTTGACTCGGTGGGTGTATTCGATCGCAGCCTGCCCACCTGCGAGGATTACGACATGTACTTGCGTATCGCTCGTGTCCATGTCGTGCACAGTCACAACCGTGTCATCGCGGAATATCGCCGTCACGATTCAGCGATGAGCATGGATCCCGCGCGCATGTTGAATGGCGCAGTGGGCGCGCTTTCCGGACAGCGTCGCTACATCGCGGACAAGCCGGACTATGAACGCGCCCAGCGCGCGGGCATCAAGTACATGCGCCGCTATGCGCCGCGCCCATTGCTGATTCACCTCAATGCCAGTCTTCGGGCGCGCCGTTTGCGGGCAATCCTGCGATTGTCGCCCGCCTTGTTGCGCTTTCTGCCGGCCTGGCTGCGCGCCCTGTCGCTGGAAGCCCGGTTGGGCATCCGGGCTGCAGTCTTGCGCCAATCGTGAGCGCGCCAGCCCCGAAAGTCACGGCGCTGGTGATCACGTATAACCACGCCAGATTCATCACGCAGGCCCTGGAAAGCGCGCTTGGACAGCGCGCGAGCTTCGACGTCGAAATCATCGTGAGCGAGGATTGTTCCACCGACGGCACGCGTGAGATGGTCATGGCGTACCAGCAGAAATATCCGGAAAGAATCCGCCTTATCCTCTCGGAGAAAAACGTCCGGAGCAACGCCGTCGTGGCACGCGGCATCCAGGCCGCCCGTGGCGAGTACATTGCCCTGCTGGACGGCGACGACTACTGGATCTCGTCCGAAAAGCTGCAGAAACAGGCGGACTACCTGGATCGGCAGCCGCGGTGCGCCTGCTGTTTTCACAATGCCCGTGTCGAGGAGGAAGGCGGATCGAACGCGCCCTGGAACTGGACGCCGATCGGGCATCCGCCGGTCTCCACCTTCAAGGACATCTGGCAGGGCAATTTCATTGCGACCTGCTCCATCATGTTCCGCAAATCGGCTTTGGGAGCGATTCCCGCGTGGTACGACGACTTGTTTCCAATTACTGACTGGCCATTGCACATACTGAGCGCACAACGGGGCGACATCGGCTATCTGGACGAAGTGCTTGGCGTCTATCGATACCATCCCGGGGGACTCTATTCCCAGTTCGATCAGTGGGAGAAACTGGAGAAGACCCGCGATTTCTACCTCACCATGAATTCGAACCTGGACTACCGCTACGACACGCTGGTTCGGAGCTCTCTATCGAAGTATTTTTTCGAATGGGCCGAGGTCTACGCGGAACGGCGCGAGCGGGCGCGCGCCTGGCATTGCCTGCGGCGATACCTCGGCGGACGGCCGTTCAACGAACATGTTTCGGCGAAGCGCCTCCTATCGCTCGTCGCGCGACTCCTGCTCCCGGGCAGCCCGGATTACCGGTGACGAGCACCCGGTCGCATCGGGCACGCATCGCGCCGGTTGCGCCTGGTGTGCCGCGAGTGTTGTGGTCCGTGATGATCCCGACCTTCAATTGCAATCAGTTTCTCCGGACGACCCTTGAAAGCGTTCTCGCGCAGGATCCCGGCCCGGAAGTAATGCACATCGAAGTCGTGGACGATCATTCGGCTGACGATCCAGCCGCGATTGTGGCAGCCATGGGTCGGGGTCGCGTGGGCTACTTTCGCCAGCGCGGCAATGTGGGAATCACCAGGAACTTCGCCACCTGCCTCGATCGCTCCCGTGGCCACCTCCTTCATCTGCTGCATGGCGACGATTGCGTGCGCCCGGGCTTTTATGCGCAGATGTCGCGGCTTTTCGAGTTGCATCCGGCGATCGGTGCCGCGTTCTGCCGGCACCTGTTCATCGACGAGCACGGGCGCGAGCTGGCAATGTCCGTGCCGGAACAGGATCACAGCGGCGTGCTGACGGATGCTCTCGAGCGGCTGGCACTCGAGCAGAAAATCATGACGCCCAGCATGGTCGTGCGGCGCGAAGTCTACGAGCAACTCGGCGGCTTCGACGACCGGCTTCCCTGCAGCGAGGATTGGGAGATGTGGGTGCGCATTGCCGCCCGCTATCCCATAGGCTTCGAACCGGCCGCGCTTGCGGCTTATCGCATGCATCCGCATTCGAACACCGGGCGGAATACGCATGACGCCGCCAACATGCGTTATACGCGCGCAGCCATCGACATGTTCGAGGCATATCTGCCGCCGGTCAGGGCTCACGACATCGCGCGCCGCGCGCGTGAAACTTACGCGCTCTCGGCGGTCGGGTTTGCGCGCGACCGACTGCGCCAACGGGATGTGTCGGGCGCCATGGCGCAGGCGCGTGAGGCGCTGCGATTCCGGTTTTCTCCGCGGGTGATGGCGGAGATCTTGCGGGCCTTCACCTGGGGTTAGGCAATGCGGGTACAGGACGCCAGGATCAAGGTCGCATTGATTGGTTGTGGTGCGGTCGCGCGACTCTATTACATGCCGGCCCTGCGCGTGCTCGAAGCCGCCGGCCTGGTCGAAGTCGTCGCGCTCCTCGATCCCGAAGCGAGTCACGCGGCCCTCCTTCGCGAGGCATTCCCTCAGGCGCGGACTCTTCGCCAGCTGTCCGAGCTGCCGCGGGGTGCATTCGACCTGGCAATCGTCGCATCGCCGCATTCCCTGCATGCGATGCAGACGATCTATCTCCTCGAGGCCGGCGCCTCCGTGCTTTGCGAGAAACCCATGGCAACTTTAGCGGAAGACGCCAGGGCGATGATGCGGGCGGCCGCCGTGGGCCGCGGTCTGCTGGCCATCGGACTGGTGAGGCGATTCTTTCCCGCCACCCGGATGATCCGGCACGTGCTGGAAGCCCGGGCATTGGGCGAAATCACCTCGTTTGAATTCAGCGAAGGATCCGCCACTTTCGATTGGCCCGCGGCTTCGCGCGACTATTTCAGCAAGCGCGAGGCGCAAGGCGGCGTGCTCATGGACATCGGCGCCCATGCGCTGGACCTGCTGCAGTGGTGGCTCGGAAAATCCGAGATAGTCGACTATGCCGACGATGCCATGGGTGGCATCGAGGCAAACTGCCTGATCCGCTGCCGGCTCGATTGCGGCGCGACGGGCGCGTTGCGCTTCAGTCGCGATTGTGCGCTTGCGAATCGATACACGGTTCACGGCACCCGTGGATGGCTGTCCTGGCAGGCCGGCCAGGTCGATCGATTTGATCTCGGCTTTGCGGATTCGTCGCAAGTGATCCAGGCCGGCTTCCGCAAACAAGCCGCCTCGAATTTCGAGCAATCTTTTCTCAGCCAGTTGCGCAACGTCATCGCCGCGCTGCGCGGCACTGAAGAGTTGCTGGTGCCGGCCGCCGAGGGCATCGCGGGCGTTGAGCTGATCGAAAATTGCTATCGCCAGCGTTCACTCATGGCTCTGCCCTGGCTCGACGATCGTGAATTCGCGCGCGGCCGTGAGCTCAATGGCGGCAAGTCAGCAGGAGCCGCGGACCGATGACGCACAGGGTCGCGCTTCTCGGCGCCGGCGGCTTCATCGGCAGCCGCATCGTCGAAATATTCCATCTCGGCGGGCTCGCCGACGTGCGGCCCGTCGCGCGCAGCATCCGAGCGCTTGCACGGCTGTCGCGCTTCGATCTTGATTGGCGAGTAGCCGATGCCCGCGATGAGGAGGCGTTGTGCACAGCGCTCGCGGGCTGCGAAACGGTGATACATGCGATTTCCGGCGATCCCGCCACGATCCGCGATTCGGTGACCCCGGTTTACCGTGCTGCGCGCGAGGCCGGCGTGCGGCGCCTCGTCTATCTCAGCAGTGCCTCCGTGCATGGCCAGGCGCCGCTTCCCGGGACCGACGAGGAAAGCCCTTTGAGTCGGCGCCAGCCAATCGAGTACAACAATGCCAAGGTGTGGGCGGAGCGCCGGCTATTGAGCTTGCGCGCCCATGGCCCGGTTGAGCTCGTGATACTACGGCCCGGCATCGTCACGGGGCCGCGATCCATCTGGCAAACGCGCTTCGCGGCCGAGCTCCTGGCCGGAACCGCCTATTGGCTCGATGATGGCCGAGGAATCTGCAATAGCCTCTACGTCGACAACCTCGTGCATGCGATTCATCTCGCCCTTACCGCACCTGGAATCGACGGCAAGGCATTCCTGCTTGGCGATGCGGAAACGGTCACCTGGGCCGATCTCTACCGGCCAATTGCGCAGGCATTGGGTTTCGATTCGATCCAGCTGCCGAACGTCGATCACGTGCCGCCGCGGCGCAACGTGCGTGAGCTCGCCAGCGCATTCGAAAGTTCCAGGCCAGGCCGCGCGATCGCCTCCCTCATACCCAAGAGGGTACGCCGCGGCATTCGTGCGGCGATGACTCCCGTACCACCGGCCGACGCAACCCCTTGGGCAATCCCGGCGGCGCCGGCATCGCCGTTGCCGTCCGCCACGCTGGAAATGAGCCTCCTGTACCGTTGCGCCTGGAAATTGCCGGATGCAAGGGCAAGGCAGCTGCTGGGATACCGGTCTGTCGTGTCGTTTGCCGAAGGTAGTCGACGCACGATCGGCTGGCTGGAATTTGCCGGCTTCCCGACGATTCAGGAGAAGAATCGCAGCCGCTGAAGAAAGGATTCGGCGTACGGCCGCAGGGCGCGATCAAGCGCGCGCTCCAATTCCCCCGATAGGCATGCGCGCTCGCGCAAGTAATGCTGCAACCATTGAAGATATTTCAGGCGCGCCGGATGTCTCCGCCGCGGATGATATTGCCCCGCTGCGATTGCGAGCGCTGAGCTGGACCCGGCATGCTGGCGGTAGCGTTCGCCGCAGCCGGATTCCACGAACACGGCGCCTGCCATCAGCATCTTTACGAGAAAGACCTGATCTTCGTAGAGATCCCGGAAGTCTTCGTCAAATGTCCCGGCGGCGCGCACCACGTCCGTGCGGGCCAGCAGTCCGCAGATGCAGGGAACGATGCCCGGTGCACGCAGCCATGCGACCAGGAGATCGGGCGGCAGGTAGACTCGCTCGGTCTGCACGCCCAGCTTGCCGGGGTTATCGCGCCGGCGCAGCAGCTTCGAGGTGTCCCAGCTCGTCCAATACTCGGTCGCTCCATACACCATCACTGCTTCCGGATGACGGTCGAGCAAATGCGACTGATGCGCCAGCTTGTGAGGCAGGTACACGTCGTCCGCGTCGAGAAAAGCCAGGTACCGGCCGCGTGCCTCGGCAATGCCGAGGTTGCGCGACACGCTTTTCCCCAGGTTGGCATGCCCGGCGTGCTCGAAATAGCGCACTTTCTCCGGAAAACCCATCGCATACTTCCGGGCGAGGCCGGTACTCCGGTCAGTCGACCCGTCGTCGATCAGCAAAAGCTCGATTCCGGGAATGGTCTGCGAGAGCACGCTCTCGATCGCCTCCTCCATGAATTGCCCGGCGTCGAGAAATGGCATCACGACCGAAACGCCCGGCGCTTCGACGCTCGAGTTCATTACGGCACCCGGCGACGCCAGAACGCCCAGCGAGCGCGACGCGTCTGCCGGCGCAGCATCCGCCAGACTTCCGCTGCAGTCGTTCCCTGTTCGAGGAGGTACGCTTCGAGCCATTCGAGCAGTCGCGCGCGTGCCGCCCTGACTTCGCCGGAGGCCTCCATTTGCGCGGAATGGCTGTCGTCGCGTTGCCGGTATTGCGCCCAGCAGCGTGAGGACACGAATACCGGCGATACCAGTGCGAGCTTCATGAAGAACACCTGGTCCTCGAACATGCCGCGAAACGACTCTTCGAATCGCCCGACTTTTGCAAAGACTTCGCGACGCATCAGCGCATTGCAGGTCGTCGGCGTCTGCGCGCGATTCTCGATCAGACTGACCAACAGGCGCGGCGGCTCGATGACGGTATCCGGCTCCACGCCGAGATCGCAGAACTCGTCGCTTGCGGTCGTGTTCGCATCGCGCCAGCTGTGCCAGATCAGCGTGCGGCCGTAGACCATTTCCGCCCTCGGATACTCGCTCAGCGCCGCGGCCTGCTCGCTCAGCTTCTCCGGCAGCCAGACGTCGTCTGCATCCAGAAAGCCTATGTAACGGCCGCGCGCGTGCTCGAGGCCCAGGTTGCGCGCCGCACTCATGCCGCGATTGGCATGACCGGCGTGCTCAAAATAGCGAATCCGATCGGGATCCCGCGCCGCGAAGTCGCGCGCGATCGCCGTACTTCGATCCGTAGAGCCGTCATCGATCAGCAGCAATTCCCAGTCCGCGTGGCTCTGCTCGAGGACGCTCCCGATGGCCTGCGCCAGGAATCGTTCCTCGTTGAGGAAGATGATGATGGCCGAGACCAGCGGCGTGCTACTCATCCCAGGAGTTCGTTGACGCGGCGAACGAGCTGCTGACCGTCGCATTCCTCCACACCGAGTCGCGGCAGCCGGAACCGGTCGGTCTTCCCGGTTATGCCGCCACTTTCGGTCGTGCAGGCCAGTTCGAATCCTGCCGCGCGCACGAGGTCCGCCGTTTCGGCGCCGTACTCGCCGAACGGATACGCAAATCCCGTCATGGGCCGGCCGAGCAGCTTTTCGAGATGCCCTTTCGCACCCCCGATTTCCCGGGACTGCGCATCAGGTTTCAGGGACGGCAGCACGGCGTGCGTCACCGAGTGCGCGCCGACCTCGATACCCGGGACGGCCGCCAGCCGCTTCGCCTCATCGCTGGTCAAAGTGCGGTGGCTGGCGCGAGTCCCCGAGTCCCCCTCCAGCTGTGCTGCGATCTCGTCCAGCGCGGTTCGACGAGCCTGCTCGTCCAACTCCCGCAAGGCCCGCCAAACCAAATAGAAGAAGCCAAGCCGGGTGTTCGGACCGGCATTCCAGGGCGGGTTGGCGCGAATCTGGCCGCGCAAGTCCGTTGCCGGTTCGGCGGCGCGCCCAGGATCGAACTGGCGCCGGCTACCGACGCTGATGGCTATCGTGGACGGCAGGGTGGCGTCGCGCAGCAGCAGTCGCTCGAGCTCGTCCCACCAGAACTCGTGCGCCATGTCGAGCGCGCCGCTGGTCAGGAAGAAGCACGCGGGCGCCCCATGGTGCGCGAGAACCGGCGCGGCGGCGTGAAGGTTGTCTGCGTAACCATCGTCGAACGTGATCGCAACGGCGTTTCGCCGCGCGTCGGAACGAATCAGTTCATTCAACGGGAGGATGGGGAATTCACGCTTCAGCGCCGCGATCTGGTCCGCAAACTGCTGCGGCGATACGCACAAACTCCACGGGTCGATGTCGCACTCGGCGACCCGGTGATACATGAGCACGACCGCATGTGATTTCGTCTGGGGCCGCGCGGCCAGGAACAGTGAGCGGACGGCACGCCCGATGTTCATGGCGCCTTGGTGGCGCGCAGGCCCAGCAAAAGCGGGTAAAGCTCGTCGCGGTGATCCAGTTCCGCCGTCGTAAACTCCTCGGCGACGAGCCCTTCGAGAAACGCAATGCTGGCCAGTACGTTGCCGTACTCGTTGATCGCAATGCAGGCATCTGGGAACTTGGCGGCGAACAGCCGCTCGAGAGAAAGCTTGGTGAATCCCCAATACCAGGTGGAACGCCATTCGCCGTGTTCAATCTGGCTGATCGTGCCGGGAACGGTCAGCAACAGTGTTCCACCCGGTCGCAGGATTCGATGCAGTGTGCGGATCGCCGCGGGAATGTCGAATATCAGGTTCAGGGTCTGCGTGAGAATTACGCAGTCAAACGCCGCGTCCGGAACACCCGCACCGGTTGTGAGATCAGCCACAAAGGTGGTGTTCGGTACCCCGGGGTTCACATTCAGGATGTCGGAGCGAGTGACCCTTCCCGCGCCGAATTGACGCGTATATTCGTCTCCGCCAATTTCCAGCGCCCGGCCCTTGACGTGCAATGCGTTTGCGGCGAGAAACCGGGCAATATAGTAGCGATCGATCGGCTGCCCACGATCGAAGCCATATTCGCGACTTACGGGTTGCAGGCAGCGCAAGTCTCCCAGCCGGACCGTGTTGAGCGGCGCCATTTGAAGGCGCGATCCCGCACTTCGCTTCAGTCCCCGCGGCATGCGCACATTCCAGCGACGAAGTGTCGCCCGGAGGGCGGCACGCCAGCTCTTTGAGTCATTTCCGGGCATCGCGGGACATGGTGCTTGAATGCGGTGTCCCCAGGCAATCCCGGGCAGCCGTCATGTACAGGATGTCGCCGCGCGAAACGCGTCTTCGATCAGTGCCGGCGACGGATTCCGCCGATTCACGCCTTCCGACAGCGCGCGCCTCCAGGCGCGCGCGCCTGCGCGGCCATTAAAGAGTCCGAGCATGTGACGTGTAATCGAGCGCAACGGAGTGCCCAAGGCGATCTGGCGCTCTGAGTACTCGCGCATGCGCAGGACGACGCGCTCGACCGGCGGCGTTTCGAATCCATCGTCATCAAGGGCCCGATGGAGCGCAGGCAGCAGATAGGGATTGTGATAGGCCTCGCGGCCGAGCATTACGCCGTCCACGTGCGCGAGTTGCTCTGTGACCTGCGGCACCGTGCGCAGGCCGCCGTTGACGACGATCGTGAGTGCCGGGAACTCCTCCTTCACGCGCCAGGCCATAGCGTAGTCGAGCGGCGGCACCTCGCGATTTTCCTTTGGCGTCAGCCCCTTCAGGATCGCCTTGCGCGCGTGGACGATGACCACACGGCAACCTGCATCGCTCACCTCCGCGACAAAGTCGCGCAGGAATTCCCAGTCATCATGATCGTCGATGCCGATGCGGCACTTGACCGTCACGGGGATGCCCACGGCCGCCTGCATCGCGCGGACACAGTCTGCGACGAGCCTGGGTCGGGCCATCAGGCAGGCTCCAAAGGTCGCCTGTTGCACGCGGTCGCTCGGACAACCGACATTCAGGTTGATCTCGTCGTAGCCGTACCCGGAGCCGATCGAGGCGGCTTCGCCCAGCAGGCCGGGGTCGGCACCGCCGAGCTGCAGTGCGACGGGATGCTCTTCCGGCTCAAACTCGAGCAGGTAACGCCGGTCGCCGCGCACGACAGCCTGCGCGACGATCATCTCGGTGTACAACAGCACCCGCGGCGAGAACTGGCGCAGGAAGTACCGACAGTGCCGGTCGGTCCAGTCCATCATGGGCGCGACGGAGAGGCGGCGATCAATCGAATCGCTGCTCTTCTCGACGGAAATGCCTATTTTTGTAGCGTTTTCCACTCGTGCCGTTTCTGCGGGATTCCTGCGTATTCCCGGTAGTTTATCGTTTGCCGGGGAGACATAAGGGAGACATGATGCTTTCCAGGCTTCATGTCTCCCCGGATTGTCGGCAATGTCAACGATCAAAGCTCGCAAACAAGGCAACGGTGCCACGCGCTACACGGCCATCGTCAGGCTGCGTCGCCAGGGAAAGGTCCTGCACCGGGAAAGCCGGACCTTTACCCACCGCACCGCCGCACTGAGCTGGGCCAGGCACCGTGAAGTGGCACTCGAAAATCCGGCCGAGCGGACCCGTCTGCGGCAAAGCACTCCGACCCTTGCAGAACTGATCCGCTGGTACATCGACACCTTCGAGACGATCTCGCGCTGGCAACGAAGCAAACAGACATCTGGAGTTTTTGGAGCGACATGCGCTCGGCAAGACCGTCGCCCACACCCTGACGTCCGCCGACCTGATCCGTCATGTCCAGTCGCGTCGTGCGGGAGGTGCCGGGCCTGCCACCGTGATCAATGACCTGGTCTGGATCGGCGTCGTCCTGCGGGCGGCCAAGAGCGTCCGGGAGCTTCCAGTCAGCCCCGAAATCGTCGCACAGGCCAGGACTGCCTGCGGCGAATTGCGGCTGATCGGCAAAGCAAAGAGGCGTGCACGGCGACCCACTGCCGACGAACTCACGCGGCTCCGCGAGCACTTCAAAGGGCGCGACCGACGTGCGGAGATTCCCATGGAAGCCATCGTGGAATTCGCGATTGCCTCGGCGCGGCGGGAGTCGGAAATCTGCCGCCTCGAATGGCGCGATAACGACAAAGCCACACGAACCGGCATGGTCAGAGACGCCAAGCACCCGACTGCCAAGGATGGGAACCACCGCCGGTTCAAATACACCCCTGAAGCCTGGGCGCTCGTCACTGCCCAACCCCAGACGAGTGAATACATCTTTCCCTACGACCCCAAGAGCGTCGGAACTGCGTTCACACGAGCCTGCAAACTGCTCGGTATCCAAGACCTGCGTTTTCACGATCTGCGGCATGAGGCCACCAGCCGCCTGTTCGAACGCGGCTACCAGATCCACGAGGTTGCCCAGTTCACGTTGCACGACTCATGGAATGAGCTCAAGCGCTACACGAATCTGAAACCCGAGAATCTACGGGACATCGTGCTTGCGAAGACGGTCGGCGCCCGCGCACAACCGCGCAAGGCACCCCGTGCTGCTAGCCCTCCTTCTGGCGACGCGCATCAATCAGTTCAGCAAGATCTGTGGCACTGACGAGCCAGGGCGATTTCTGCCCGCCCAATCGAAATGCTCGGCAAGGCAACTGCTTCGCGGGGGCCCGGCGTCGTGCCTCGGCGGAGCTCAGACCGAAGTACTTCGGCGCCACACGCTCGAGTGGGATGTTGGCCTCACCGAATTCAGCCAACAGACCGAAGTATGTGCTGTTCACAACCTGGAACCGCGAAATTTCAGATATACGATCCACACTGCGCCTAGCATCAGGAGATTCAAAGACGCGGTTCAGCCGAGAATTCGGTGCAAACTCACTCGCCGGCGTTAGACTCTAAAGCGCCCCGCTTCCAAAGAAAGCGTGGGGACGTCGCATATAAACAAGCAGATTTAGCGAGGGGCGGAACTTGGAAGCATTGGTTGCTTGGCTAGAGCTGGTGCCGGAATCCATTTGGGGCGCCATCGTTGGCGCCTTGATTGGTTCCGGCCTAACTCTACTCGGCGTGTGGCTGACCAACCGACAAGCATTGAAACAACAACGACTGCTATTTGATCACGAAAGCAAAGAGAAGCAGCGCGAAAGGCTCAGCAATCTACGGCGAGATGTCTACCTTCCTGCTATCGACGCCGTCGTGGGGATGGGCAGCACGTTGGGGCGCTTGGTCAATGAAGACCCGACCAACGAGGAGATTACGAAACAAGCCGTCATATTCGGTTCCGCAATCGCCAGGGTGCAAATGGTTTGTTCTGAAAAATCCTTGCGACTCGTAGCCGAAGTTCAGCGTGCATACCTTGCGGCACAGTTGGAAGTCCAAAAGCGCAAGTTTCCAATGTCATTACGAGGCGGCAAAATCAAGGTCATGCTAGGTAGTCGAGAGCGTCATGACGCTGAATGGGGCAGATGCATTGAGCTTATGAAGGAATACAACCTTGCAGGAATATCGGACCCGCCGCGATGGGAAACAATTCAGAGACAGTCCGAATTTGCCGCCAAGGAGCGTCAAGAAGCTAGTCGCGAACACACCCGCCTCACGCATGAACAGGAGACCGAGCGCCTTCAGTTACTTCGGGACTTCCTGCAACGGATGAAAGGGCTGGCGCAGATACAAGCGCCAGCGCTTGCTGCACTGCGGGCCGAGTTGGAGTTCACCGCCTCAGGAGACGTTCTTGCGGAGGAAGCTGAAAAGACGTCGCAGCTCGCGATTGCGGGGATTGGCGAGTTCATCCCCATTCTGGAGGCCGCGTTGGATGAAATGCGTCGCGATGCTGCTGCCAATGAGGCAGAAGACTCCGCGTAGTTCATCCGAGGAACTTCAGCCGACTGACCTATGCTGAACGGGTCCAAAGCGTAGTCAGGTGTGCTGGGACATATCGCCAATCACGATCTTTGAGTCAGATACATAGTGATGAGGTGGGATCGGAAGATTTCTCGGGGCAGGCGAAGTTCCCTCAAAGACTCGTCCGGAAAGGTCGTACTGCGAGTTGTGGCATGGACAAAGGAGTCCGCCCCTCCACCATGGTCCAGCTTCGGGAATTGCATACTCAGGGCGGAAACTGGGAGTGCAACTTAAGTGAGTGCAAACGTCCTCTACCACGAAAATTTCCGGTCGTATGGAGCGATGCCAATTCTTGGCGTATTCAGGTTGCTGGGAAGCCGAGGATGTCGCATCTCTAAGTTGCCCTTCTAGCGTGCGGATGTTCTCCAGCATCTCAGGCGTTCGATGGACAATCATCACGGGGCGACCACGCCAAGCAACGACCTTCATTTGGCCTGGTTGGAGATCTGAAATGTCTACTTCAACGTCGGCACCCGCCGCTTGGGCAGCTTGATTTGGCGATAGCGACTGAACAAAAGGCACCGAAATCGCTCCTACGCCCGCACCGCCAATTGCTGCGACAGCAGTAGTGAGCAATCTTCGCCGATCGGTATCTGCAACTTCTTCTGTCATTTGCATCTCCAGCTCAACCAACTTTGCATATCAGCTGCAGTTAGGCATGAGCGTGAGGTGTTGTTCTTACGTCATTTCGATCTGGCTAGCATCTTACCCTCGCCACGCCTGTGGCTGGCTGAGAATGCACGGGACGAGCACGACAGTGCAGCGCGCGCTCCACGATCGAAAGCGGCTTGGACCTCGTTGGCTTCTCCTCGACACTCGTCACGACTTCCTTACCCACTTGGCCGACCGCCCTTTACCGGTGGAGGCGATCAATCCTTCCCGACTCATCTCGCGCAACACGATCCTCACGGTTTGCCGGGAAACGTTGGGACAGTCCCCTTCGATTTCGGAGATCGAGAACGGCACCTGCTTTGCCAGCACGACCGCCCTCACCTGCTCCGACTTTGAACCCTTGCGCTTCCTGACCTCTTCGACGCGCTCTTCGAATTCTCGATACGCGCGGAGCAACACGCCCCAGAAATAGTTTAACCAGGGGTTCGGGTCGTGCCGGCCTTCGTGCCAGCCCTGCGAGCTGGCCTCCAGCGTCTCGTAGTAGCCTTCCTTCGTCTGCTCGTACACGCGCTCGATGCTGATGTACCGGCCCACTTCGTAGTTGAAGTGATACAGCAGCATCAGCGTCAGCAGCCGCGCCATGCGGCCGTTTCCGTCCGCGAACGGATGGATGCACAGGAAATCCAGGATCGCCAGCGGCACGACGATTAAGGAATCCAGCTTGGGCATCTGCACGGCCGCGGCGTAATGGGTTGCGAGCTGTTCTACCGCCATCGGCGTCAGGTGCGCCGGTACCGGCTTGAATCGCACGCGGGATGTTCCATCGGGCCGAAGCTCGACGATGTCATTGTCGGTCGGCTTCCAGCGTCCGCCCGGATTTGGCATGTACCGGTAGAGCATGCCGTGCAGCTGCAGGAGCACGTTTGGGGTGAACGTCATCTCCCGCCCTGAATCGTGAATCAGCGCCAAGGCATCCCGATACCCGGCGACTTCCTGTTCCGAACGATTTCGGGGCTGGGCCTGGTGGACGACGAGTCGGCGGATGCGGTCCGGGGGCACGTTCACGCCCTCGAGTCGGTTTGAGGACTCGCTGGATTCGATCTTGGCGACCTCCAGCAGCCCTGCCAGGATTTCAGGGGCCTGCCGGTAGAAGAGCTCCTGCCGGCCCCTGAATTCGCCGACGGCCCGGAGTGTCGCGACCTGCTCGGGGTCGAACCGGAGTCCGGTCAGGAATTGCGCGGTCAGGGAAGGCACGTTCGCCCTCGGAGTCGCCGAAATGGGGTGATCATAACCCTAAATAGGGTTAAATTTCCAAGATAACCCTATTTATAGCCTGTGGATCACCTCGTTGGAGCAAGCGATCGCTCTTGTCGCAGGTCCCGCATGCGTTCGGTCAAGGCCAGCACCATCCATTCGCGCTCCGTTCGGGGCGGCGGCATGCTCGTAACGAAACGCTCGATCTCGTCCGCAAGCCCTTCTTTGCCCTCCGCACGAAGAGCTTCTTGGACTCCCAGCCAGCGCTGAACTACCCCTCGGCGGGTATCGAGAATCCGCTGCTTGCCCAGCTCAACCCGCATGATGCCGGCGTGCAGTGCAGCTGCGGCGGATTCTACGCGCCCGCGCATGTGGGAAGACCGACCCGCGCGTATTGCCCGATAGATGCCATTGCTTTTCTGAGGTTTGGTGACGCCCCGCACTGCTCGCTCCGTCGCGTTCGCAGCGATGCCCTGCGCTCGCAGGTGGCTGGCTGGCGAACTTTCGCCGCCACTCCCGCAAGGTTTCCTTGCGAATGTTGATCCGCCTCCCCTGCTCACTCATGGCCTTCACAACCAGGTGGACATGCGGATGGGGTTGGTCGGTGTGCAGCACCAAGGCATACCGGTGCTTCAACGCAAACTGCTCACGGGCAAACGCGCGGCTCGCTTCGAGCACGCCGGCTGCCGGCGCGCCCTTCGGCATCGACAGGACGATGTTGTGAACCAGCTTGGCCGGCTTGCGGCCTGAAACGCCGCGATAAGGGGATCGAGACTCCGCCGCATCGAGTTCCAGCTCCCAATCTGCGATCAGGGCCCTCTGCGCCTCCTGCCCCCGGATGTGCTCGCCGTGATCGGTCTCGATCTCGAACGCCTGGCGACCGATGTACCTGAAATGGGCGGCGACCGCCTTGGCACTCCGGCCACCCCCGGAAATCTTGACCATCACTTCCGGGGCATGCCGGACGGTGCGCGCAATCTCTTCGATTTGAGCCGGCAGCAGCCGCAGCTCCCGTTCCGAGGGGGCTCTGCGCCCGTAGCTCACAATGTCCTGGAGCATGCCGCCTTCGACACTATGCGGAAGTCGGAACGGGCGTTTCATGGCGGAGCCCTTTCCTTCGGAGAAGTCAGCTGTTTATTGGGCGCGGCGCTGTTGCAGTTCGGCATAGTTTGGTCTCCTTACAACGCGCTCAAGAACTGCAGCAATTGATCGCCTGGCCGAAACCGAATTGCCTTCATCGGGTGCGGCGTCGCTTTCGCCAGCGCGGCTTCCTTCAGGGCGAGGTGAGCATGCAGGTAGGTCTGGGTCGTGTTGACCGATTCATGCCCGAGCCACAAG